>Ga0209489_105344_pt1 | contig 22387 bp, 20 predicted proteins | sample SiratrowhiteBW_FD_187527 | JGI IMG/M metagenome (GOLD analysis project Ga0209489, IMG submission 187527) | Root nodule microbial communities of legume samples collected from California, USA - Siratro white BW (SPAdes) (version 2) | ecosystem: Host-associated > Plants > Roots > Nodule | place...
CAGGGAAGTCTTCGTGCAAGGTTATTGATCGAAACAAAATTGATTATATGGGATGAAGCACCAATGATGAATAGATTATGTTTCGAAGCATTTGACAGAACTTTGAGAGATATTATGAAATCTCAAAATGAAGAAAACAGTCAAAAACCATTTGGAGGAAAAGTTGTTGTTTTGGGAGGCGATTTTAGGAAAATCTTGCATGTTGTAAAAAAAGGATCCAGATATGATGTCGTCAAGTCAACAATCAACTACTCTGATCTATGGAAAAATTGTAAAGTTTTAAAACTTAACCAGAACATAAGGTTAAGTACAACAACATGTGCTTAGACAACCACAAGTATCAAAGAATTTGCTGATTGGATTCTTAAAATAGTTAATGGTGAAACAAATCTAGATGAAAATGGCGAGGGAATTATACATATACCAGAAGATCTGCTAATAAAAAAGAGCGACTCACCTTTGCTATCATTAGTTCACTTTGTCTATCCTTAAAATGTCTTAAATAGCATATGTCAAACACTTTTTGATGATGCAACAATACTATGTCCAACAATTGAAGCTGTAGAGGAAGTTAATGATTTTATTCTATCTTTAATAGATGGTGAAGAAAAAACGTATCTCGACTCAGATACATCTTGCCAATCTGATGAAGACAATGACATCCAAAGTGAATGGTTCACGTCTGAATTCTTGAACGATATTAAATGTTCTGGAATACCAAATCATAAGATCAAGTTGAAAGTTGGTGTTCCTATCATGCTTTTGAGAAATATTGATCAAGCAAATGGTCTTTGTAATGGGACAAGATTGCAAGTTAATCATTTTTCCAAGAACATTATTTCTTCCACAGTGATAACAGGAAAAAACATTGGTGAGAAGATATTTATCCCAAGAATGAATTTGATTCCATATGATTCTGGGTTGCCTTTTAAATTTCAAAGAAGACAATTCCCAATATGTTTATGTTTTGCAATGACAATCAATAAGAGCCAAGGTCAATCCCTTTCCAAAGTTGGATTATATCTTCCACGTCTGGTTTTCACACATGGCCATCTATATGTTGATGTTTCAAGGGTCAAAACAAAGACAGGATTGAAAATACTTATTTTGGATGAAGATGGCAATGTGTTAGACAACACAAAAAATGTTGTGTAGAAAGAAATATTTCGAAACCTTTAATACATATACTTTACGTATTATTATTTCTATTATTCATACTATTTTTGTATATGTTTTTGGAAACATTTTCAATGCATTAAAATACTTCGGCAAATGCTCACTTAGTACTAATAAATAACTCCACCAGTGATTGATTTTTGATGGGACACCTGCCAACTGTAAACCACTTATTCAAAATTCAAATTCAAATTCAAATTTTAAATTTAAAAATACACGACTGTATCTATGTTTAAATTCTCTATAAAAACCTTAGTTCCGTGGATTATCAAAACTACCCGATTTGTGTAAAGTGAACGTCTGTTTCGTAAGGGATATGTTATTCATGATGTTTAGGGTTTAGAGATGTTTGAGTTTTCTTTGAAATGTTATTTTTTATGCATTACAATTCTTATATCTTCTCCACCACTCTGGCTTTAGTCTGGCTTTAGGGTGTAGTGTTCAGGGATTTTATAATCACATCTTCATTCGATGATGATTTAGTTGAAATCCCAATAAAACTAGACCTGCCAGTTATTTTTTTTCGTTCCAGTTGCGATTTTTATATCTTGTCCTCTATTCATGTTGGATGCTTCGCATAAGGCTGTCGAAATGTGTCCTATGGAATATAACTTCGGCAAATGGAAGATCCAAACAGTTTGGTCTTCTTATATCTTCTCCATTCAACATTGGGTTTCCCATGAAATTTAACATATTCGCTTTTGCAGCCTCAACAGAGTACCATAGCGGAGAATTGAAGACGATATACATTTTACGGTTTATTTTGTATTTTTCTTTATCGTTTAATGAATAAACAATTTCTGATACATTCCAATCTTCTTAACTCCTTTGTGGTTCTGTTATGTCTATTTTTTGATTTTTGTTATGTAGTCTGTCAGTGGCAAACCAGAAAAATTGCAGGCTTCCATTTGCTATTCTTATATCTTCTCCTCGCTTCACGTTCGATGCTTGCCAGAGAGCAGTCCAAATGTGCCCGGAATATAGCTTCGGCAAATGGAAGAGCCTAACATCTTCTCCATTCAACATTCGGCTTGCCATGAAATTCAACAAATGTGATTGTGCTGGCTCAACAAAGTAACATAGTTGAAGATTGACGACGGTTTAGGGTTTATTTAGTATTTGTTTATCGTTGAATGAATAAATAATTTCTGTAACGTTCCAACGTTCTTGACTCCTTTTATGGTGTGTCTATTAATTTATCATACTTTATTATTATTGCTACTAATATGCGAACATACTACAATATATTTGATCAGTTAAACACGACCACAATAGTGTGAATACTTCGAAACACGTCGGCTAGAGTGTGATGCACTCAAAGACATAGGCCAAGCCTTACTTATACCTTAAAAACAAGTCAACCAGAGTTTAAACGCATTCAAACACGTCGGCCAAAATTTACTTACACGTCGGCCAAGCTTAATTTAACACGTATGAACACGTCGGCCAGAGTGTCAATGCACTCAAACACTTTGGCCTAGCCTAACTTAGGACTTATAAACACTTTGGCCTAGCCTAACTTAGGACTTATAAACACGTTGGTGATAATGACAATGCATTGGAACACGTCGGCCATGCCTAATGACGACTTATATACACCTTTGCTAGGTTTCAAATGCATTTGAACACGTCGACCATGCTTATAAACACCTACGTGACAGTTTCAATAAACTAAAACACGTTGTCAAATCCTCGCTTAGTACTTATAAACATGTCGGCGATAGTTGAATATAAGCAAACACCTTTGCCAACCTTCACTTCGCACTTATAAACACGTAAGTGGTAGTTTGAATGCATTGGAACACATCGGCCATGCCTCAATTAGGACATATATACACCTCGACTAGAGTTAGAATGCATTTAAACACGTCAACCATGTTTATAAACCCCTACGTGACACTTTGAATAAAGTAAAGCACATTGGCGAAGACTCAATTAGCACTTATGAACAGCTCTACTAGAGTTCGAATAAGTTTGAACACTTCGCCTATACTTCAATAAACTCCTAATAAACTAAAACACGTTTTAGGATTTTTAGGAATTTGTCCACATGGGAATGTTCTCGAGTCCTTTAGTGTTTGTTATTGAATCATTAAATTAAGTAAAATTTAACAAGAAAGTAAGCAACACAAGTTTCAATAGAAAACCATCAAATCATGGCATATGACGTCTGGGAACCCTGTTAACGTTTCAACCACGTATTCAAATTTCAAATTTCAGATTGCAAAATTCAAATACAGACTTTATCTTTGTGATGTAGTACAAGCGGAAACAGTTGACTCTATTCACCTACCAATGCCGTATCTTGGGAGAGGAGATATCAGAAGTATGATTACTACGGGAAACCCGTCATTAATAGTCTGAGAACTTTATAAAAGCCCGCGCTCACAACTTTATAACCGTGACTTATCCCTTATAAACCCCTACGTCTTCGAAGCCTTCGTGAACAATTATAATCAAGTACGCTAGACTTTCATTGTATTTTAGAGAAAATTGAATGAGCTGCAAATTATTTTTTTACTGTAATTTTTTTAAATAAAAAATCTATACACAATTAGATACGTTTTTTTGAACAAAATTAATAACTTCCAGCATACATGAATAAAACTTATAAACCAAATTGCTTATAACAAGAAAAAGGTTCTACGTACAACTGTAAAAGATAAGTCTGCTGGCTCTGTAAATTATATTTGCAGACACAGGTTTCCATTTTTATGTAAGTATGCCTTAAAGATTTTTTGGTCAACAATATTTGTCGTGAACCAGATATTCACCAAAGAGTCAATTTTTTGACTTCGCTTTAGACTACACTGCATGAAAAAAGCACACCTGTATCTTCTGCAACCAAAATTCATACGCGAAGTCAAACAATTTAAGAAAAAGTTTATTGCATGTTTCTCTTTGAAGCCACATAAGAATTGAGAGTGCAGAAAATATTACCTTATATGTTATGTTGAATTGGTTTTGCGTGAAAAAGAGTCCTGTGTTGCCTCTTTAAATCAATTTGTCCGTCATATGTTTATTGACCCTATATATACATATATTCACCACGGTTGATTTCAATGTAAGTTGAAGTACAAATGGCTTTGGTTAGAAAGCAAACTAGCTTTATACAAGACCTTACTGTTGAAAAAGAAAATTGGCACATTGTAGTTAGAGTGATACGATTGTGGTTCGTTTCTGATTTTAACCGACCAAATTTCCCGTTTTCATTGGAATTGGTCCTTCAAGACGAATTGGTAATATTGTCAACACCTAATTTTGATCGAATGAATAAAATTTATTTCAAAAAATGAAAAAATATTTCTAATTGTTTTTAAAGAAAATTCAAAAAAGTTATTTAATTAAACTAGATTTTTTTTTTCTTGTAAAAATATGTGTTTTCATCAATTAAAAAAAATCACTCAAAATTCATCTTTAAATCTATTTTGTTTGCTTAGATTTATTTTTCTCTTATTTTCTCATGTAAAGAATGATGTTTTGAAAAAAAACTTTCGATTAATTCCTTAATTGACCGCTCGCGTCATATGGGGATTAATTCAAAAGACTTTAATTTCATGTGGAATATCAACAGGCTACACGCGTCAAGCGATATCCAAAATGAAGTTTAATTTCAAAAAAAAAACACTAATCCCTCTAAAGTTAGAAATATATCAAAAGTAAGTTGTTTACCAGTTGCTGTGAGTAATGTGGAAAAGTGAGTCATAGCTCTAGTGGCCTTGTACCTTTAGGGATTAGGAGCCACCCCATGTGAGTATGCATTTGCAAGCATATATCTTAAGCGCTGAACCTGGTTTAGGGCACTAAGGGAGATGATCACGCGCTTCAACCTTTCACCGTTTCGTTTTGATATTTCAACGTACACATGGCATTTTTCATATTCATAACTTAATCATAATTCATGCTTTTCTACACCATTGCATTTCATGCATTTCTACACCATTGCATTTCATGCATTTCATTATCTCATTTAGTTTTTCTTTCCTTTTAAAGCAGTAAAGTTATAAAATTGTGTGCATATCATCATGGAGTTAAACATGGGATCTGAGATTGGGAGAGAGTCTGAATCGTCAAACCTGAAGAAGAAGTTATACATTCGAGTATTAGAAAACAACCTGATCGGACTCCGGGAGTTAGGTCAAAAACTTAGACCGATCCAAAGAGGGACTTTCAAAAAAAGATATGGGAATGTATTGGGACTATTAGAAGTGAAAGTTCAGGTACCAACTATTACTGCTCTAGCACAACACTACGACCCACCAATGAGATGCTTCACTTTTTGAGACTTCCAACTGGTGCTAACACTAGAAGAGTATGAGCAGATCTTTGACTTGCGCGTTTCAATCCCCACATTAGCTGGGATTATGAAAGCACACCCAAGAGAATTGGAGGGTAGACTTGTCACTAGAAGTAGCGTGAAAGGTTTCCCCAGAAGTATTTGGAGACATATCTGCACCAACTAGCTGACAAGGAAGATTGGGAAGCGTTTATGGATGTCCTCGCCTTGGTCGTTTATGGTGTGCTAGTGTTTCCTGATCAGGAAGATCTCGTGGATTATGACGCGATCGGTGTATTCGTCACTGTAAAGACCCAAGCCGAGAATCCTGTCTCAGCTATACTAGCTGACACCTATGCAGCACTTGATTTGTGGCAAGAAAGAGGAAAGAGGAAGATAGCATGTTGCTTGTCGGCCCTTTATGTTTGGCTAGTTTCCCGCATTGTGGAGAGAGCAGTTGGTTTCAAATGTCCGATAGAGTTAGCATTGAAGCGAGGGCCTAAACCAAGAGGAGGAAATGAATAGAAGCAATTCTTTGCTGGTCTAAATGAAACAAAGATCCAACGGCAACCTTCATGGCAGTCGAGATCGCACCTTATATATTCCTATGGAAAGTATCCAAATGTGCCACTCATAGGGACTAAATGCTGCATCAATTACAATCCGATGTTGGCTCAACGACAATTCGGATATCCGATAAAAGGGGCCCCAACGCCTGCTTCTCTGACTGCCTTACTGTTTTATTATGAGGATGGAAATGCTACTAAAGTCTTACGGCAAGTTAGAAGCGCTTGGAAGAATGTGGTTTACATGGATAGGGACTCTAGACCATGGGCCATGGATAGGGAAGTTCCTTACCGCCAATGGGTCGCAGAAAGGGTAAAAGAGGTCAAGCTTCCTTTCAAGCTAGATGCCCCTGGCTCGAAAAATAATGAACAAATGTCAGATGTCGAGTTAGAAGAGGTCAAACATCTGAAAGCAGAAATTGAAAGATTGAAAGGAGTGAATGCCAAGGCGGTTAGTGACCTCCAAAGCCTTCGCCATGACTACGTGGACCTGAAGAAGGACTATGAAGAAAAAGGTAAAAGCTCACGAAGAGCTTATGAGAAAGCAGAAGGCGGAAAGGGATTACACTTTCAAAATCAAGCAGGACTTGGCGGCCGCCAACACTGAGTTGACCATGAGAGCCCAAGAGCGTGATACAGCTTCATTAGCAGAGCGCCAGTGGAAGAGCTTATATGAAGTCATCAAGAGGGAAAAGCAGGAGGCGTTGAGAAGGTTGCCTGATCTCCAAGTCAGAATCAATGAGATGGAACAACATATGAAGGAAATGATGGTAGAATGCGAATAACGTGTTGAGGAAGTGCACCGCCAGCAGATTGAAGCAGAGGAGCAGTATCAGACTATGCTAACTCATATAGAAGGTTATATGGCCGAGCAAGAGAGAACCGTAGAGCACTGGAAGAGATGTTTCTCCCAGTTGGCTGCTTTGGCTAATGGGGCAATTGATGGAGTTCTGAGAATGCTAGCCGAGGCTGAGTTGTCGCTGTTCTTCTTTAACCCTCCGAGAGAAGTCAAGACTTTTATAGAGCATTGCAAAGGATTGGTGGCAGAAATGAAGAATATGATTAGTCGTGCTAGAGAGTGATAGTTGTTTTCTTTGAGTAGACTGTAATGACATTGTTGGTCAGACGATTTAGATTTCTCTATCAATGACAGACTTGTATTTAATTTCCATGTGTTTTAATGACATCATGCAATTTTATAATTTTCGTTTGATTTATTTACTTTTTTCCTTCTTTCTATCTTTCCTTAATTCATTCTTTAATAAAATAGAAAAATACAACAACGTAATAACGACAAATATTCCGCGACATCCTTATAGAACTCACGCTAACAGTAAGAAGATGGAGAAATTTGAGGAAGCATAAGAGAGCATGAAAGCCGACGTGGACCAGCTTAAGAATCAGATGAGTCAAATGTTTAAGATGATGATGGCTTTGAAAGATGCAATCGTTGTCCGAAATGAAGAAGCTCGGTCTTCGCAGCAAGGGGCAATACAGACCCGAAATCCCAATCATGGGAATAGAGCAAATCAGGAGTTCCCTCCATATGGTCTACCTCTGAACTACGAGCTGCCATACGAAGAATGTGAGGGGCAAGAAACCATACCACCAATTGCCAATGCTGCTAGTACTAGAGTTCAACCTGAGTATACACAAGTACCACCTGCTTGGGAAGGATTTCAGCGTCAGTATCGACCTAATTACAGACCTTCATCTCCTTACGTCGCCAATACTATTCCGAGTTACCAATACAATGCCCCTCGACCTCAGTCCGGATATAGGCCTCCGCCTATCACTCACAATGCATATCATCAGCCCAACGCGGGAGGTCAGAACTTTAATCAGGCACAGAATCAAAATCTTGGTCAAAGGAGTAATGCGGGAGAGAAGACTGTGAAGTTTACTCCTATTCCGATGACTTATACGGAGTTATTACCTTATTTGCTTAAGAATGCATTGGTGGCCCTGTGTCTGGCGAAGACCTTACAACCACCATATCCCAGATATTACGATGCAAGTGCTAAATGCGGATATCATAGTGGAGAAGTGGGTCATTCGACTGAGAATTGTCGTGCCCTTAAGTTTAAAGTGCAATCGTTGATTGACTCGGGGTGGCTTACTTTTCAAGAATAAAAGCCAAGTGTGGATAAGAACCCTTTGACTGGACATGCAAATACCACGGTTAATGTCGTATGGAGGAAGAAAGTCTAAGCTTGGTCAGAGGTGTGACTAGGATAAAGAAACCTTTGAATGAGGTTTTCAGAGCAATCTGCCAAGCTGGATTATTCAAATATGAATACAAGACAGAAGATAAATGTGGATACCATGCTAGCACCGAACATTCTGTTGATGAGTGTGCTGAATTTAAAGATTTTGTACAAGACCTGATAGACAGACACATTCTACAAGTCAGTCATCAGAGAAAGGAAGGAGAAGTGTTTACTGGGGAAGAATGGATCCCACAGAGGCCTAGACCGTTGGTAATACAATTCACCAAGGCTATTAATCTGGGGCCTTCAGAAAGACAACCTCTGGTGGTACATACACCATCTTCTTTTCTCTATAAGAATGACAAGGTTGTTCCTTGGAAGTATGGTGTTAGTATCATCCAAGGAGAGCAAAAACATGAATCAGCAAACCAAGACAAGGCGGAAATTGAGAATATATCTGGAATAGGGGGTATGACTAGGAGTGGCCGTCTGTTTACTCCTCCTGACTTGAGAGACGAGAAAAGTCGTGATGAAATTAGGGAAGAAGTGGCTGTGGAAAAGGCCAAATCATTTCTGAAAGAAAAAGTTGTACAAGTTGATCCAGAGCCGGAAGGAAAAGAGGGAAAAGAGATTACCGATGAGGATGTGTGTGAGTTTCTGATATTTATCCAGCAAAGCGAGTATAAAGTTGTTGATCAGTTAAACCGCATGCCTGCGAAAGTATCTTTGTTGGAGCTGTTAATGCATTCGGATTCTCATCAAAAGTTGTTGATGAAGATTCTGAGCGGAGCCCATGTGGAACAAGACATCTCTTTACGTAAATTTGAAGGAATTTTTAGTCACATTACTGCTAACAATTACCTGACTTTTACTGAAGATGAAATCCCTTCAGAGGGCAGGGGGCATAACAAAGCTCTTCACATTTCGGTCAAATGTATGGATCACTTTATATCGCGTGTGTTGATTGATAACGGTTCATCTTTGACCGTGATGCCGAAAACCACCTTGAACAAGTTGCCAAGTGATGGATTGCATTTACGTCCCAGTGTCATTGTGGTGAGAGCTTTTGAAGGAAGCAAAAGAGAAGTTATAGAACAAGTCGGACCATGCACTTTTCAGGTTATGTTCCAAGTAATGGACATATCCCCAGCATACAATTGCTTACTGGGAAGGCCTTGGATACATATAGCTGGAGTAGTGCCTTCTACTTTGCATCAAAAACTGAAATTTATAATTGATGATAAGTTAATTATAGTTTCTGGGGAGGAGGACTTGCTGGTATATGGACCCACACCTACCCCTTATATTAAAGCTGCGGAAGAAGCTTTGGAAACCTCTTTTCAGGCTCTGGAGATTGTTAGCACGGCCTATATTGAACCCTTCAAGGTGAATCCATGCTTGTCTAACGCATCACTGATAATGGCTAGAACTATGATGGAAAAAGGTTATAGACATGGCAGCGGTTTGGGCAAAAATGATAATGGGTCTGTAATGCCGCTAGAGCTAGTGGAGAACAGAGGAAGGTACGGTCTGGGATATAAACTGACTCGGGCTGATCGGAGAAGAATGATCGAAGAAAGGGTTGAAAGAAGCCGAGCCAGGATAGAAGGACAAGAACAGAAGACGAAAGAAATTTCTCTATGCAGCCTGGATCGAAGTTTTTGCAGTGCCGGATGGATTAATCTTGATCAAGTGTCAGCAATCGGACAAGAGCATGAAGGCGAAGGCTCCAATTTTGTGCACCCTTGTCTCCCTGATGAACAAGTTGGCAATTGGGAATCCATAGACATACCTGTGGTGTCTACCCATGATGAAATGTAATATTTTAGGAAGACTAACTTTGGTTTGATTTTAAACAATGTTTTTATGGTGTAATGCTTTCTCTAAGCGATAACAATGGTTCAGTTTTAATGAAATATTGTGTTTACGATCATTTTTGGTTTTGTTTATTTATTTTCGTAAAATTGAATAATGCAGATATGACGATGCTTGTTTTGAAAATAATCATTCCAATATTTCATATCCAAATTTCACGGACCCTGATGATAATATGGAAAATGATGAATATGAGGAAAACTGTGAACCCTCCCCGAAATTATTGAGATTAGTGGAACAGGAAGCCAAAGAAATAAAATCCTACCAAGAAGAGGTTGAAATGATAAATCTGGGAGATGAAGGGGAAGAGAAAATGGTTAAAATCGGAGGTGATTTGTCTTCTAAAATGAAACAGCAGCTCTATACCCTTTTGAAAGAATTTAAAGATATTTTTGCTTGGTCTTATAAGGATATGCCTGGTCTAGACTCTGAAATTGTACAACACCGATTACCACTTAAACTGGAATGTCATCTGATTAAGCAAAGGTTGAGAAGAATGAAGCCGGAGATGTCGTTAAAAATAAAAGAAGAGGTTGAAAAGCAGTTTAACGCTGGGTTCTTAGCTGTGGCGCAATACCCTCAATGGGTAGCTAACGTTGTTCCTGTTCCGAAGAAAGATGGAAACGTCCGAATGTGTGTAGATTACAGAGATCTAAATAGCGCTAGCCCTAAAGATGATTTTCCACTACCGCATATCGACATGTTAGTGGACAACACTGCTACGTCGTCATTATACTCATTCATGGATGGATTCTCCGGATATAATCAGATTAAAATGGCGCCTGAAGATATGGAGAAAACTACTTTCATCACTCTATGGGGCACATTCTGTTACAAAGTTATGTCTTTTGGGCTGAAAAATGCTGGTGCAACCTATCAAAGAGCAATGGTGGCTCTTTTTCATGATATGATGCGCAAAGAGATTGAAGTCTATGTTGATGACATGATAGCTAAATCTGAATTTGATGAAGAGCACCTTGTTAATCTGAAAAAGTTATTTGAAAGGTTGAGAAAATATAAACTCAGGTTGAATCTGTCTAAGTGTACCTTTGGAGTGAAGTCGGGGAAACTCTTAGGATTCATTGTTAGTCAAAGAGGAATAGAAGTGGATCCGGACAAAGTACACGCTATTCTCGAGATGCCACATCCCTACACTGAAAAACAAGTTCGAGGTTTTCTAGGAAGATTGAATTACATTGCTAGGTTTATTTCCCAATTAACTGCCACTTGTGAGCCGATATTCAAACTGTTACGAAAGAATCAAGTGGTAGAATGGAATGAAGACTGTTAGAATGCTTTTAATAAAATCAAAGAATATTTGAAAGAGTCTCCAATACTGCACCCGCCAGTCCCTGGAAGGCCTCTTATTCTCTATCTGACAGTATTAGACGGATCGATGGGTTGTGTATTGGGTCAGCATGATGAAACGGGAAAGAAAGAACATGTCATATATTACTTGAACAAAAATTTTACTGATTGTGAACAGAGATATTCTTCATTGGAAAAAACCTATTGTGCATTGGCTTGGACAACATACCGTTTGAGACAGTATATGCTTAGTCACACAACATGGTTAGTATCTAAAATGGACCCGATCAAGTACATTTTTGAGAAGCCTGCTCTAACTGGAAGAATAGCTCGTTGGCAGATGTTGTTATCGGAATTCGATATCGTTTACATCACTCAAAAAGCTATTAAAGGCAGTGCTTTGGCTGAATACTTAGCTCAACAGCCCATAGATGACTACCAACCCGTGCAACCTGAGTTTCCGGATGAAGATATTATGACTGTGTTTGTTTCTGAAGACGGTAGTGATGAAAGGAAATGGATTTTATTCTTTGACGGATCCTCCAATGATTTGGGACATGGTATAGGGGCAGTGCTTATCTCCCCGGAAAAACAATATACACCAATGACTGCTAGATTATGTTTTGATTGTACCAATAACATAGCAGAATATGAAGCCTGTGCCATGGGGATCAGAGCAGCCATAGAATATAAAGCAAGGCATTTGTGTGTATATGGTGACTCAGCACTGGTTATCCATCAGGTTAAAGGAGAATGGGAAACTCGAGATCAAAAACTAATTACTTACAAAGCATACATCAAAGGGTTAATTGAATATTTCGATGAGATAGAGTTTCATCATATCTCGAGAGAAGATAACCAGCTAGCTAACGCTCTTGCTACTCTATCCTCTATGTTCGTGATAAGTCAAGAAGAGGAGTTGCCAATTATTAAAATGTAAAGTCATGAGAATCCAGTATACTGCAATTTCATTGAAGAAGAAGTAGATGGCAAGCTCTGGTACTTTGATATAAAATGATACCTCCAGAATCGTGAGTACCCTGATTCAGCCTCAGAGAATGATAAAAGAATGTTGAGAAGGTTAGCCTCGAGTTTCATTTTGGATAGAGATGTGCTGTACAAACGGAATCACGATATGATGCTCCTCCGTTGTGTGAATGCTAAAGAGGCCGAGCTAATATTGCAAGAAGTGCATGAAGAAACCTTCGGAACTCACATGAATGGGCATTCTATGGCTAGAAAGATTCTAAGGACTGGATATTTTTGGATGACAATGGAAAACGATTGTTGTAAACATGTGAGAAAGTGTCAGAAATGTCAAATATATGCTGATAACATTACTATATCACTGACTGCATTAAATGTTTTATCAGCATTGTGGCCTTTCTCCATGTGGGGTATAGACGTTATTGGAGCTATTGAACCAAAGGCATCGAATGGACATCGCTTTATACTGGTGGCCATCGATTATTTCACAAAATGGGTTGAAGCTGCTTCTTACGCAAATGTGACTAGAAAAGTAGTGGCAAAATTTATAAGGAAAGAGTTGATTTGCAGATATGGAATTCCTGACAGAATCATCACTGATAATGCCACCAACTTAAACAATCAAATGATGAATGAGCTGTGTGAAGAGTTCAAGATTAAACATCACAATTCTTACCCTTATCGTCCCAAGATGAATGGAGCGGTTGAAGCGGCTAACAAAAATATAAAGATAATTCAGAAGATGGTAGTAACTTATAAAGATTGCCACAAGATGCTGTCATTTTCCTTGCACGGTTACCGTACATCACTGAGAACATCAATAGGAGCGACTCCTTTCTCATTGGTTTACGGAATAGAAGCCGTACTACCATTTGAAGTTGAAATTCCTTCTTTGCGAGTGTTGATGGAAACCAAGTTGGAAGAAGCTGAATGGGTTAAAGCGAGACATGACCAACTCAGTTTTATTGAAGAGAAAAGGTTAGCCACTGTTTGTCACGAACAATTAAATCAGAAGAGAATGAAAAAGGCATTTGATAAAAAAGTTCATCCGCGAGAATTTCATGAAGGAGATTTGGTGGTTAAAAAGATCATATCAGTTCAAAAGGATCATCGCGGTAAAGGTCCATATGTGGTAAAGAAGGCCTTCTCTGGAAGAGCACTAATACTCACAAGGATGGATGGGGAAGAGTTACCATTACCGGTTAACTCGGACACAGTTCAAAAATTCTATGCATAATGTGATTCCATAATTTGGGAAATGTAATATTTGGAAACATTGAATGATATTGGAATTGCATCTGTATATCCCTTTTGATGAAATAAAATTTCCTTTGATTTTTCTACACATTTTTTTGTTATGCTAAGAGAAGTATACACCACGGGTAGGCTATGAGATTCTTCGGATTCTGAAGGATGTCGCGGAGTATAAAAAGAAGAAGAGAAAATTTGCTCAATAAATCGTGTTTATAGAATCATTGAATTTATTGATAAAATGATAAAAAACAATAAAAAAGGTTTTAGCACATTTTTAAAGCTTGGCATAAGAAAGAGAAATTAATTGATCTTATCAGACGGAACATATTTGCATGCATATATCTTAAAAAACCTCTTTGAGCTTTCATTCATTCAGCCGGGAAGAGAAAGGATTTGTCTCAATAATCCCCAATGTCGAATAAACATCACACTAGGGCAATCAGGCAAAGTTTTCATATGAATAATTTCATTCTCAATCTCTTCTCTTCAAAGGCATTCAAAAATAAAATAATAGTAAGAGTTCGTCAGATTGAAAAGCCCACAAAAGGAAAATCTGAGCAAAAGATAGGACAATAAAAAGAAAGAAAAAGAAAAATGACAAGTGTTGGGAGTCATTGAAATTTGTTGCAGGAGTTAATCTCTCTAAAAATCAAGTAATCAAGACACAAAATGATATATAGCCATGTTTCTTCATCCCAAATGATCAATAGATTTTCCATTGTACCCTCTTTGAGCCCAAAATAATTTTTCTTTCAAAAAGATACCCCAAACAAAATCATCAGCAAACTGAAATTCAGTTCATGGTACATATCAAAATCTTTCCAAGAAGAAACACAAAGAAAAGAAAGCAAAGAAAAGAAAAGGAAAAAAATCAAAAGACAAAAGTATGTTATCAAATCAAAGGTGACATTCACAAATAAAAGAATGTTCGTAACAGGGAAAGAAAAATAACAATGGCAGGAAATGATCTCAACAAAAGCTTGAACTGTCTTTAACAAAACCAGGTCGATGATTTTTGTTACGAAGTAACGGAAATCCACACACAGTCTTTTGAGCCTTTATAACCTTTCTTTCAAAACCCTTTAAACCCTTGGCCACGTTACAAGCCACGTAAAGCCCATATGGATTGAAGAATGATTGCAACGAATTTCACAAAGAATAACCCTGCAACGGAGAGATGTGACTACTGATATGAGTCAAAAAAAAAATGAAAAATGAACAAAAAAAAGGAAAAAAAAGGTCTGAATGCCTTTGGAAGAAAGGATGATATCAATTTGCCAACTAAACAAGAGCAAAATATTGTCATTGAAATATTAACATTGGGGCAACCCTTTCTTATTTGTGTCTTTCCCATTATTCTTTTGATTTAATTTTTGTCCCCCATACTTCGAAACTGGCGCACTCCTATTTGGTCAATCTGTATTTGTTCACCTTTTGAAGACATAGTTTTCTTCACATGAGTTGTATCGCCTCAGTTTCTCACTGAATTCATTTAATCCAACAAGATAATCCATCCTTTTGAACCCGACTTCTCATGCTTCAAGACTAAAGAAGACTGGGGCACTATCGTTTGCAGTTTGAGGTAATGTCATTTGGACTCTCCTCAGTTGATCATAAAACCTTGTTTCCCATTTTTATTGTTTAACCACCAATTTAAGTACATGTGCGACAAAATGTGATGAATGGTGGAGTCAATAAAATCTTAATTTTGCTTGCCAAGCTTAAGATCTGCCAAAAATTGTTGAAAAAGTCTAAATCCGAACAAAGGACAATTTTTCTAACTCAATAAATTCAATAATTGCCGAAAAGCATTTGATTTGTGGCAAAAAGCAGAAAGAATGATGAGAAAGAATGAAAAATGAAAAAACAACCAAGCTTTGTTGAACGTAAAGTTTTACTTTAGGTTTTTCTTTTGAAATATCATGCATTATGTAGAATTACATTGCATTCACACATGCATACATTTAATAAGCAAAAATCAAAATTTCACACTTTCAGGCATGCGTATTCATTCACACATGCAATCGCATATGGTCAAACAATCGGAAACTCAAAGTTTTCATGCATTCATACATGCATTCTCATAAGCATGTTGATCAAAACTCACCAAAGCTGAATTCTCCAAAGATAAAAGGCCCTCTCGATACGAGGCCTGAAGTGAAGATACGGTGATCCTCTCGATACAAGATCCCGGTCTCATGTTATTTGATATGGCTTGTTGGTTCGCGGTCAACCTTGCGTTTGGAGTGATGATCCTCTCGGTACAAGATCTACATCTCCAGTGAAGATTCGTGATCCTCTCAATACAAGATCTCAATCTCACATGTTTTTTTCAGAAGACCCTCTCGATACAAGGTTTGAAGTGAAGATACGGTGATCCTCTCGATACAAGATCCCGGTCTCATGTTATTTGGTATGACTCGTTGGTTCGCGGTCAATCTTGTGTTTGGAGTGATGATCCTCTTGGTACAAGATCTACATCTCCAGTGAATATTCGTGATCCTCTCGATACAAGATCTCGATCACACATGTTTTTTTCAGAAGACCCTCTCGATACAAGGTCTAAAGTGAAGGTACAGTGATCCTCTCGATACAAGATCTCGATCTCCGGTTAGGATTCGTAGCCCTCTCGTCCTCAAAAGGTCAAGGCTGCAATCTCGTTTCTTTTTTCGCAATAAATGGCATGTAACCCTCTCGTCCTCAACAGGTCAAGGTTATGACGTCATTTCTTTTCTTCTTTGAAAATGTTTTCATTTCAAACGAAATCAGTTGTTTCTATCTTTACTTATCTCTTATTATAATAACTTAGAAATTTTAATTTTTCAAAGTTATTAAATAAAATCTAAGTAAAGAGGGGCAGCTGTCAACATCTAATTTTGTCCGGATGAATAAAATTTATTTCAAAAAATGAAAAAATATTTCTAATTGTTTTTAAAGAAAATTCAAAAAAGTTATTTAATTAAACTAGATTTTTTTTCTTGTAAAAATATGTGTTTTCATCAATTAAAAGAAAATCACTCAAAATTCATCTTTAAATCTATTTTGTTTGCTTATATTTATTTTTCTCTTATTTTCAAAAATTTGAAAAAATATAATTTGCCTGTCAATATCTTTTATCTCATTTTAAGAAAAAAATATGATTTGTTTTTAAAACAAAGGCAAAAGAAAGTGAGAGTGGAATTTCCTCCGTGTGCCCGTTTGCACCTATTGGGCCTTTAAGTTAGTGCTACAACATCATTTTCTCAATGAACCCTTTTATCCTCCTGGTGTCACCCTGGGCCTCTTGGGCTGGCTTCTTGCTTTCGTACACCCGACAGGATCAAGGGACAGCAACGATGGCTCTGCTCCACTACCCTGCAAAAAGCAAGTTGGTCTCCCTTGCAAAAAAAAAAAAAAAAAAACGGACTCCAACTGGCCTGCAGCAGAGGGATCGTGGAGGACAATTCTCTTTGGCATATATGTGCCTTGCTCTCACATTGGAAAAAAAAGGAGGAGGAACAAAAGGAGAGGAAGTGCAGAAACAGAAGGGCGAGGAAAGAGGAGAGTCGAAAGATTTTCGTGATAGAGAAGAACGAAGGCAATCTGTGCTCCTTCTGTTGGGATCTTTAGCAGGTAATTTTTGATTTGTGTTTTCTAAATATGTTCTGATATATAAGTTTAGTATCATGTGCTTAAAACACTCTGGATTCACATGTGCTCTGTTCATAATTTTGCGTTTAAATTGGTCATTGTCTTCTTATTTGAGATATTGAGTGCCTGGTATGTGTTGTAATTTCTCTGCATATTTGTGGATATAATGGCGTTTACTGTTACTGCTCCATGCATGACAATTCATGGTACAAGCCACCACTTTCATCACCACTTTCACTCATAGTCCATCACTGTCCTCAAGCTCTGCCTAAACTTCCTCTCTTTCTCTGTTCTTTCTTATCCCACCATATCCCACTGCCCCCTCCAAAACCCCAAGCAGCAACTATCTACACTCACCACACGCATTTCTACTCCCACGACAACCACCTATTCCCCATTACCTTCTACTCTCCTCTCGTCATCACCCTCTCTCCACCGTTAACGCCCTCCTTTTAGCCTCCGCTGCCACGTCCCAGCCACCACACCTTGCCAGCGTAATCACCTAAGCCTCCTCCATCTTCTTCGTTCCCAACCACACTCCATCATCAAATTTCCATAAACACTCACCGCTTCCACCCCAACCACTTTCTTCCTCCACCTCTAAAACCAACTGCCCCAACCTTGATATCACAATCCCACCATAATACCTTCACCTCCAAACCACTGCGCGATCACCGTATCTCCCATGTGCCTTCAGATTCATGTAGCAGCTGACCAATGTGAGTCTCGTGCTCCTCCAGCACCGTCGACGTCGCCATGAACAACCTCTACGTACCTCCAGATCTCACATAACTTCCACCCGAACCTCATTTTTCCTTCCCTGCACCACCAAACTCTCTCCTTGCCTCGCCACGCCATCACCTGTAAAAACCTTAGAACTGCTCCCCTAACCATCCGAAACCATCCTTGCCATGTTCCTCCCTACGTCGCCAGGAAGCCACCATGCCTTCCAACTCCAGCCTTGGCAAAACAGCATCTCCTACACTGCCTCAGCACTCGCCATACATGGCCTCCAGCCTAGTCACCACCTCCTGCCTTCCAAGCAAGCCACCATGCAATCATCACATACCCCACTGCAGCCCCCACTACACGTTCTCGTCAACCACCATGCCTTCCACCTCCAGCGCACCTCCACGTGCCACCATCATTTTCCTCTCTCTCTATCCCTCTCTCTACCATTAATGCCAACCTCCTTCATGAACGTCACCACTATCCTCCACCCCCAACGTCTCTCCACAACGTCAAACGCCTTGCCATGTACCTCTGCGCACCTCCATAGCAACCCTGTTGCCAGGAGCCACCACCATCTTCATCATCCCATCTCCTCCATCGTTGTTGTACCACACCACCTAACCTTAAAAGGAGCCATGCGTCACCCTCCCATGCACCTCCAAACCCACATAGCAGTCACTGTCACACCCACCAACATCCCCCTTGCCACCGTGAGTGCCACCAAGTACCTTTAACGCCCTTCTCAAGCGCATTTTCGCCTTCACGCCTCTGTCGTCGTTCCACCGTCTGCGTCGCAACCTTGCATCGCCGCCGACGCCACCATGGCCGTCACGTCTTGCTGCCTGTTAGAGTAGCAGCATCCCTCATGATCCCCACCTCCTGAGCACCAAGCCATAGCCTCCCAAAGCGCCACGTGTGCGCCACTAACCCTAATAGGTTAGTGGGGGTGCTCCCTGCACCCCCCGTATTCCAACCTGCACCTGTAACACCCATCAATCCCCAAATTACCCCTGCCATCAATTGGGTTGGATTTGCTTCCTGCACCTCCATCAATTAATACCTGCACCTACAGACCTTCCAAATTCTAAAAGTTCCCCTTGCTTGTTTTTTTTCTTTTCTTTAAAAAAAAATCCTCTTTTCTTTAAAAAAAATAATAATAATGTTTTAAAGGTTTACTTTTACGCAAATTTTTTTTTTTTAAAAAAAAGGAGCCTTTTTCTCATGTAAAGAATGACGTTTTGAAAAAAAAAAAACTTTCGATTAATTCCTTAATTGACCGCTCGCTTCATATGGGGATTAATTCGGAAGACTTTAATTTCATGTGGAATATCAAAGGGCCAAACGCGTCAAGCGATATTCAAAATGAAGTTTAATTTCAAAAAAAAAAAACACTAATCCCTCTAAAGTTAAAAATATATCAAAATCTTCGAAACTAAAAAATCAACAACCGACAAACAGTTTTCTATCCCTAGAACTACGTAACCCTGATTCTCCATCCCCGATGGAGATACGTAAGAGTGAGGTTAAACCTTGTCAGGCTCTTTTCAAATATAAAAAACGTTTTGTTTGATTTTATTTCTATTTTTCGTGAAAAATAAATATTCTGAAAATTACACTCATTTCATTTTATCTATTTAAAGGTACCATCTTAGGACGGGCGCCATGGGGGCTAATACCTTCCCCACACGTAACCGACTCCCGGACTCGCAATCCGGTTTTCGTAGACTAGCCTTATCCCTGTTTTCTTTGGTTTTCCATAGTTTTCCATGAAAACTATGGTGGCGAGTCCCCTCTTTCAAAATTAAAATTAATTGTTTTCCGGATCGTCGTTCCCATCATGACCCCGGTTGCTACAAATATGTTGTACTGTGTTATCTTGAAAATCTTTGATTCATCCACTAGTAGAAAAAACACATTTAATCGCGGTTATATAAGGCTTACAAGCGCGGTTCTGGAACCGCAATAGATTCAACCGCGATAAAAAGTATTGAAGATACAATTGCGGTTATACAACCGCGATAGAAAGTATAACATACCACTGCGGTTCTCTAACAACCGCGTTAAGAAATGCTCATATTGCACATACGAGCGCGGTTTTCTCTACAACTGCACTCGTATGTGCAATTTTTTAAAAAAATGGCAACAGCGAATAACTGCTGTCCACCAAAATTCAACAGTTACAGAAACCCAACAAAGCTTCTTGTTGTGACAAATTTAAATAGGCATTATTATCAAATTTAGATCTCCAATCTCTCGAACAATACGAAAGGAGAAGCAAATGTTCGAAAAATACAGAGCGTACACATACACCAACGAACCAATCGGACGAAAACGAAAAAAATGTCGGTAGAAAACATAGAGTGGGTACAGATCGGTAAATCGGTGAAGCAATAGAGAAGAAATGCAAATAATAGACAAAAACGACAAAAACGTGGTTGAGATGTAGAGGAAAAGCAAAGAGCGAAAACAGATCACGATTGAGCGAGCGAGTGTAAAAAAAATAGAGAGATTAGGGTTTAGAAATGAGACTTGAATGTCGTGTTCGATGCACTCTCTCATTGTGGCGAACAAAGAAGGAAGATCGAAAAGGACGAAGAGAGGGAAAGGGTTTCAAAGATGAGTGTTTATTAAGAAGTTTCTCTCATTCTTTGATTTGTGTTGCAATGAGAGAAGTGGTGTGGCATGGTGCGGTGCTTGGTTTCGATGTATTTATGGAAGCGTAGGATAAGCAAAACCCTAAAAAAGGGGATACAAAGGCGGTTGTTTAAACAACCGCCTTTATATCTCCTTGAAAAATAATTTTTAAATTATTTTGCAGATACCAGCGCGGTTGTCTAAACAACCGCGTTGGTATCTCCCTGTAGGTGCCTTACCATTGCGGTTATCGCTCCAACCGCGGTGGTATGATTACACTTAATTTCAAAAATGTCACCACGTTATTTTTAATTGCGGTTCCTTTCTAACCGCGATGATATCCTGCCGTGGAATGTATTTTTTCTACTAGTGATCCTTTTTTTCATTATTTCAAAACAATTTATGCAGGGTAATAGTATACATGGTTCAATCAGGAGGACACTCATTTACAAGTTCCAAAACGATATTCTTGAGGACAATGTTTATTTTATACAAAATTTTAGTGTTACACCCAATGGTGGCTCCTATAGAACAAAGGTTATTGCTGTTGATAGCAAGCTGGTTCCTACTAGAAGTTTGCATTACACACCTCTCTCCTTACTGACTTCTTCTGCTTTGGACACAAACTATTTAGTTAGTAAGTCATTGTATTATCTTCCAATATCATCTGAAATCATTTACACTTTTTATATTACAATAATTTATTGGATTTTGAAGATGTTATGGGAGTTTTAACTGGGGTGGGAATCGAAAGAGAGCTCCAAAGAAACGGAAAAACGACAAAGCTGAATGTTATTTGCTTGGAGACTGACGGGTAAAATAAATTAATGATGTGTTGTTTTTTGTCAATTGATTAGGTCTTTTGTTTAACTTAACTTAATTTTGGCGATAGGTTTTGAATAGAATACACTTTATTTGGTAAATATGTGGACGACCTAAACGCATTCCTAGCTTCTAGAGAGGTTCAAAATGTTGTTATTTCTATTGAATTTGCAAAGTTGAAGCTTTTTCAAGGTATGTGATTCACAGTACAATTATACTTTTTTCATTTTTACTTTTGTTAACTTTCGTTAATTAAATTATGTTTTTATTTTTTTAGACAAAATCTGTCTCCAAAACTGTATTGATGGTACTAAAATAGTTTTCAATGTTAACTGTGAGGAGGCAACGGAACTAAAAAACAGGTAATCATTTAGAATTCTTTTATTATTTAGTTAAATTCCTCAAAAATGTAAAAATTCATGTAATCACATTTTTCATATGTGTAGGATGTGTCAAAGTTCTGAGCCCCCCTCACAGGGACTCAGTCAGTTGTGTGAAAGTTCTAAACACACTTCTGAAGATGAATTCCTCCTAAACACGAAGAGAGCCACCATTGAACGATTAAAAGATTGTAAAGAGGTTTGACTTATTTACCCCACATTTGGACATTAGTTTATTCTTCAGATTTGAGATTCATAAGTTTGTCAAAATCTTTCAAGAAAACAATTTTGTTCTTCTGGCTACTATCAAACATATATTTGATGATGACTGGTGGTATACAGCTTGCACATGCAATAAAGCGGTATACCCAGATTCAAAATGTTTTTTTGTGAAAAATGCAATAAACACATCATGAAAGTTCAACCGAGGTACATTTTATGTTTATTTAGCTTATTTAACCTCACCTATTATTAATTAATAATATTATACAGTTTCAATATTGTATTATATTATTGTATTTTTTTTATATTATACAT
>Ga0209489_105346_pt1 | contig 22380 bp, 15 predicted proteins | sample SiratrowhiteBW_FD_187527 | JGI IMG/M metagenome (GOLD analysis project Ga0209489, IMG submission 187527) | Root nodule microbial communities of legume samples collected from California, USA - Siratro white BW (SPAdes) (version 2) | ecosystem: Host-associated > Plants > Roots > Nodule | place...
GGTTTTTTTTTTTTTTTTATGTTGTTGATTGATGGAGGAAGGAGCAACAATATATGTTTCATAAGCCTGAAACCCAAAGTGGATAAGATCGATTATCCACACCCCACAACATACTAAACAATTTCTTTTCAAGACAACCATTTGATTTAACTTTTAAGAATATAAATGTAATTTGATTAAGCAAGTTGTATGTAAATTAACAATTATCTTTTATTTTATTACAAATACGAAGCCCTTAAATAATCTCTTCAATTTATATTTAAGAGATTGGCCGTTATTGAAAAAAACAATAATTTATATCAATTTATAATGAATCTTAAAACATTTACTGCAAGTGAATAATATAAAATAACAAGTTTTGGTTGATACGCTTAGCAAATGTTGAAATTGATTTTTTTAGTAACACAATATTAATAATCAAATGATTTTGTTGACGATGGAAAAATTAAAATTGAAAATCCAAAATTAAACCGTTGAAATGAGCTAGGACGTTGATACCACACCAACTCAGAAACTCGAGACTTCTGATCTTACGATGTGACTTTGAGTGTTAATGGATTTAGTTCAATCCATTTTGGATATCACTATCCCCTTTTATTTTCGAACTATCTTTTCTTTATCTTAACAACATTCTTACCGAAATGTACAAATTAATTTTACATCTAAATTAATATTCTATTTTTATCATATATTTCTTGAGGACCTGAGAGTTCTAATATACAAACACCTTCTAAAAAGAATATTTTATTTTATTGAATTGTTGTTAAATGCAAGAGAAAAAGTACTTTGATTATTTAAACTTTAAAGTACATACCTGTTTATTAGATATTAGTGAAAGCATACACGTTAATGTGCTTATATATTCGTATTTTTATCACGTTATTTTATTTTATTGAGTTAGAATTTAGTTATTATAATAATTTTCATTATTTTATTTACCAACGTGCATATTACTTTTAAATTTTTGATCTGTTTTTAATATATATTTACTTGTAGGTTGTTTTGTTAAATACGAAACATTATTTAAATTTAAGATTTAAAAAAAATGAAACTATAAATTAGAGGCGAAACAAATAAGATTTGAGAAAATAGAGAACTTAAAAGTTACAAAAACAAATAAATAGAACTAAAAATGAGGGCTAATCAATTTGGATATTTATTTAAAAGGAGAATAAAAAATAAGTTATATGTATTAATGAATATATTGAAAAATAAAATATCTAAAAAAAACTCCTTTAATTATAGATTTATAAGTGAGTTATTAATTCCTTTGATTGTTTGACTGAAAGTTTCCCGAACATTCTTTTAAATCAATTGACGACTTTATTATGCTTTTTTTATACATTTTTTATGAGATGTCTCTGTTGTATGAACGAAGCAAAAAATAGCTATACTTAATCTAGAATTGGGTTATTAATTTCATCTGCTGTGCCTTTTGTTTCTTTTCCAAAGATGATTAATGTTTTATTTTGGTCTTTTTTGACTCTTACTATATATTCCTTTTGTTTATGGGTGGTGATTTAGTAAAGTTCTTTTAAAATAATAAATTAATATTTTTCTTTTCTTTTTCAAATAGTCAAAGTTCATGTCCATAGTTTTTTTTATGCATCCTACATACGTATTAATTGAAATGAGAAAAAGCTTAGAATGATTCAAAAACATCAACAATTTTTTCATGTGTCATTGTTCCAAATAAATAAACATAGAAGTAGGTAGGTAACTAGCTAATTAATTGTAGGTGGTTTCATTTTAATTTTGAGTAAATATTTTAAAAAATTTATGAAAATAGATATATTTAAAATAAATTACAAAGATGAAAAATTAAATTAATTTATCTATATATTTATTAAATTAATAGTACCAAAATTAATTTAATGTATTTTTGTAGTACGCAAATAAGAACTATTACATTAATATCGTCCATTCTTTTTAAAAAGTCTAATTAATAAAAATAATTAAAATAACACACAGTTAATATTTAATGATCAAATCAATAAAAATCAATTATGTAATCATGACATAGTAGTATAAGAACTTTATGTTTTAAATCAATGTGAATTGATCTTTTTCAAACAAGACTTTTCCTCATCTATTTAAGCAGAAAACTAAAAACTCAATTTTATTAAAATGAGAACACAATATATTTTTAATATCAATCAATACCATATTCTAGTCCATATCCACAAGAACACAATATAAGTTGAAAAATGGAAAAATAAATTCATGAAATAGTGGATCCACTCTCTCCACACATAATGAATATAGATTATGATGCAATTAATCAACACCCCATATGATATTCTTGCACACTCATGGACACGTCCACTTTCAATCACCAATTTTTTTTTTTCATGTTCCAAAATTAGAAGAATGGACCCAAGAATTTTCCCTTTATTATAAGTTTTTGCCTCCACCTTCCAAACCACAAGTGTCTTTCTTATAAGCCAAAAACCAAGCTTCTCTCACACCCCTTTCTCACAATAAACAACATGGAAACACCTTCCCTTTCTCCTTCTTTCTCTCTTAATCTCCATCAGCTCCTCCTTTACCACTGAACCAGCATCAGCAACAAACCCTTTTCACCACACTCTCCAATTCTCCATTTCAAACTTCAAGCTCACACCTTTCTTCTGCATCACCAACATGGGGGCTGGTGCTTCCACAACTGCCACAGAAAATGATGAAGTTGGCACCTTTTCTTTGTCCTCATCACAGACTACTACTACCCTTGATGATGTCCCTGAGAATTGCATCTCTTCTCTGATGATGAGGTTTGATCCACAAGAGATTTGTTCATTGGCCAGAGTGAACAAGGCCTTCCACAGAGCTTCTTCTGCAGACTTTGTATGGGAATCAAAGTTGCCCTCAAGCTATAAATTCCTTCTCAGCAAAGTACTTGGTCAACATGATCTTTCTTCCATGACCAGAAAACAGATCTATGCCAAACTATGCCGACACAATTTCTTTGATGCTGGCACCAAAGTAAGTTCATCAGTAATCTTCATATAGTTCATATCTGTGATTAATGATTAATTAATTAATCTGGGTGTTTTTTTTTTTTCATTTTTTCATGATTTTTTTTTTTTTTTTTTTTTTTTTTTTTTTTTTTTTTTTTTTTTTTTTTTTTATTTTTTTTTTTTTTTTTTTCATTTTTTCATGATTTTTTTTTTTTATCTTGTTTCCATTTTTTTTTTCTCTCATCATTGCATTGACAAGTTTGATTTGTTCCTTTGTGGTGATTATAGGAGGTTTGGCTGGACAGATGCAGTGCACAAGTTTGTCTGTTCATTTCTTCAAAAAGCTTCAAGATTACAGGCATAGATGACAGAAGATATTGGAATCATGTTCCAACAGATGAATCCAGGTGAGATTTTGTTATGTATAGAATCAAAATTAAACCAAATTTAGTTTGTTCTATTTTTATGAATTTTGTATGAAAATCTACCATTGCAATTATGTCAAAATATATATATATTTTTTTTTTATCAAAAAGTGTATATATAATTTAGCTGACTCAGGAAACTAAGAACGTGGAACAGAAACATGAATATATGCAATTAAGGTTGTAAAATGCTTCTGAATTCTGGTCATGGTTGAAAAATGGGTTTGGTTGTGTATTTCTTTGATTTATATAATTTATTTTTCTTGTTGGAATCAAAATTGAGCCTGTTTTCTTGATCGATGAGGTAGAATTAAAGATGGAACCTTTTTTGGTAAAAGTCATTTTCGAATTTTCGAACAAATCCGAAGCCAGCACATGGAATCGAAAGTCTTTTTCTTGCCGTATGTATGCATTTGGCGCCTCCTTCGTATGATAATACAATAAAAAAAACCATATAAAAAACGTTTATTTTCCGAGGAATGACAGCTATTTTAGTTTTTTCAAGAATAAAAAAAATGACTTTTTATTCAATTCAAAATAAATCATCCTGCGATTTTTAACTACATAGATACTCTAAGGTAAACATCATATCCTTTTCTGAAACACTCTCATCGGAAAATTTGTAATTATTTTAATTTTATCAAACATAATATATTTTAATATATTCAAGAAATTTCTCACTTTCAACCTTTTTAATACAAACCGAAAAATTTTAGATTTTAGGTAGAGGCGTAGAGTGTGCTTACCGTAATTAAGGGACAAACAAAGGATTAAGCATAGAATATGAAAATATTGGTAATTTTTGGTTAGAAAAAATCATTACACGTGGCATGTTTTGACATATTTTTTTTTTCTTAAAAAAACTTTGGGCAATTTGCTTTACCATATTCATGAAAGCGATTCGTCCTAGTCAGCCATTCACATCTTATATGCAAATTAAAGAAAAAAAACTGCAAGCAATTGGCACTTAGAAAATGGCATAAAAATAGAATGAAAGGGACATGTATGGAAAAGTAATAAATCAATAATTAAAACTTAGACTATTGTCAACTAACCCTTCCTAGTCATCATCTTGTAGATAAAAAGAACAAGAGTGCAAGCAAGTTGCTTTTATAAAACTTATGCAATAGCTGAAAAGGACTTCTATTCAAGGAAAAGTAATATCAATTAATTAATTATTATTAATTAATTAATATCGTGTAACATAAACTATGTTTAACATTTTTTAATGATGCAGGTTCAAGAGTGTTGCATACCTTCAACAAATGTGGTGGGTTGAAGTAATAGGGGAGCTAGAGTTTGAGTTTCCAAAGGGAAACTATAGTGTATTTTTCAAGCTTCAATTGGGGAAGCCCACAAAGAGATTGGGCCGAAGAGTGTGCAACCTTGATCAAGTTCACGGATGGGACATCAAGCCCGTTAGGTTTCAACTATCTACATCCGACGGCCAGAATTCGCTCTCACAGTGCTATCTGTGTGGGCCTGGAGAATGGGCCCACTATCATGTTGGAGACTTTGCAGTTGAGAAGCCCAATGGGCTGATGAATATCAAGTTTTCTTTGGCCCAAATTGACTGCACGCACACTAAAGGTGGCCTTTGCATAGATGGGGTAGTGATTTGCCCAAAGGAGTTTTCAGAAAGACTGAAACACTTTTAGGGAGAGAAATGTTAGGAACACATTCTTTTAGACACACTCTCTTATAGATTGAAATTTATTCAAAATTATTAAAAAGAGTTGAAGCTCTTTTATTTAATGATTTTTTTTTCTCTCGATTTTGTAGTTTTCAATCAATTTTAACCATTAAGAGAGTAAGTTGAAAAGAAGGTGTTACTAGCACTTTTACTTTTGGGAAAGTATACTTTGTGAGAGCAAAATTAGCTCTAGGTTTGTTTAATTGGCTCTTTTTTCTTATTATTTTAGATTTTTGAGATCATTGGATCTTTTGTTTAAAAGAAAGGAATATTTACTATTTTTGTTACAAAGAAAGTCCTGAACATGAGGTGTAAAGAGGAGTTGTGAACTTTAGGAAAAATAAGGTGTGAAGAGTAATGGTGATGGATTTTGAGCCCAAGCAATTTAGGGACTCAGGCTCTTGTTGTATTGGGTGCCCTTATATTGGTGCAGCTGTGAGTGTTCCTTTTTTTCACTTTTTTGTAAAGAAATTTAAATATGTGAAATAGTATTCAGGTTGCTTTTACTGTTATATGGAGTAACTTGCCATGAGTAGTTATAATTAATTAAACGAAATAAAGCAATTTCTTAATATAATGATGAAGAATTTAAAGATTCAAAATATAATTGAAAGAATAGTAAGTAATGAAAATGATTCAAAATTGAGTTTATAAAATATCAACGATTAAGGATTTCGTTCAAGGAATTCTTATTTACTTAATTAATCAACTGTTCTATTTAAACCCTTATGAGAACAAGTTGACCTAAATTATCTTGTTTTATTCCAAAATAAAACACGTGTTTGATTGAATTTATTCTTATTTTTTGTGATAGTCATATTCAGTTATATTCTTTCCCAATATTTTGATTGTTGAATCATTAAAGGAATGAAATCAATTTTTCTGATTCAAATATTTATTAAGGGTTTTAATGATCGAATTCATCTTTTAATTTTTCTCTAATGTTCTAAAATAAAGAAAAAATATTGATTTATTGTCTTGTATAAGTAAATCAACCAAATAAAAATTAAAAAAATATAAACAAACAAAAATTCATTTAAACTAAATAATTTCTAAAGGACTGAACTCCAGTTCTAAGAAAACAAGTTCTCCTCACATGAAAAGAATATATACTTTCTTATTTTGTATTCAATTAGAATTTTAAAAGACTTTTTATATATATAAAAAAAGTTTTGTAGAGCTTAAGACATTTTGTAAGAATTAACGTTTTCTTAAATATTTTCTGAAAAACACTTGTGTGATTTGAATTTTAAAAAATTATAATTATGAAATCATATTTGAAAACATTACATGAATTCACAAAAATTTAAGGGAAAACATTACATGAATTCACAAACAAAGGACATGTCCTTTTCACTGCTCAAGGAGTGGTGTCATCTTTTGATTCTACTAAGAAAAGATTCAGATGTTAAACTCAAATCTGCAAATAGATACAAAAAGAAAAGCCAAAGTAATAAATGACAACAAAGAATATAAACTTATACAAATGTTATACATCTTGATGAAATTGATGATGTAATGTATAAATGATTATAAATATTTTAAAAAAACTTCTTCTAAATTTCACCTAAATCAAAACTATCTAACCATTTTACAATTTGAGTGAAAACAAGTTAATTGTTGTCTTGTCTTTTTAAATGAGGGAATTTTTAACTTGTTATTATTAAAGAAATTAAATTAAATTAAATAAATAAACAATAAAACAACGACGTATTTTATATCATATTTAATAACACAAATACAGTAATAAAAAACATTACATGTATATGTAGATGTTCTAAATAAAGAAGTTTTGTCTTATTATTCTATTGTCACCTATGTATTATTATCTTAGAAATAATCATATAAAAATACGAAATAATTATAATAGATTATTCTATATTGGTTCTGTCTTATCCTATCTGCTATCGAAGTTTCTAGCGATTATGTTTCTTCTGAACAAGTTTCCATAAAAATCTATAGCAGTGTTCACTCATCCTTGTCTGCTAGTGCAACTAGAAACACTCTGTTTTTACAAATAGCGGTTTCAAACCCATCACCATTCTCATGTTTCTATCTCCTTCCTCTTCTTCAATCCTCGATCAAGGGTCCCTTTCATATCTTCAGATCCACACTCTATTTGCAGAGAAAAAGGTTTTCATGTTTTTCCTTTCAAACTCCTCTCTTTTTCATGTTTTTAATGTTTCGTTATTTGGGTGTAGCTTTATTTGGTCATCTATTTAATTGCTTGGGAAAAGTAACCATCTTTCCTTTTCTGCTTTGGTTAAAGAGCATGATCATTAAGATTTCTGGAACGTCTGTTGGAAGAAAATTAGTGAGCTACGAATCCATAATTTTAGTAATTTTTCATTCTTTTTGAAAACATTTTTGGTTCCTGTTTTGGTCAATTTTGTAGTGATGTAATTTTGTAAAGTTGAAAATAAAAAAATCTCTTTGGCTCTCTGTTGACCAGGCTTTTGGGTAGCTGAAGTTTCCAACTTTTTAATGATCAGTGCTTTAATCGTGATATGGTCTGTAGTTGTCAATGAAGAAAATAATTTCAACTTGTTATGTGGAATTTTCCTTGCACTCTTCCAAAATTGGTTGATTTTCAGTGTAATGCAGGTTGCTTGAAGATTTTTTTTCAAATAAACAATTTTTGCAGTTTATGTTTTGTGTGGTGCGGTTTTGATGATTGGTCATAGTTATTTCTGTTTGCTATCAGACTTTGATTTTTGGAAATGTCTGAAGAGAAAAACAAAATGGATTTCATTCAATTGCTTGGACCTGACATGTCGATCAAGATTCTGACCCATTTGGACTCACCTTGTGATCTTATTCGGGTTTCTGCTGTTTCCAGTTCTTGGCACCGATTTGGTAAGCCATTTTGTAGTGGGAGGATTTTCTAGTGCTTTGAACTTTTTTTGTCCAAAGGTGCATATTTTGTGCTCATAGTATTAATATGCACTCTAAATATTCTGCAGTTATTGAACATGGCCTCTGCAAGCAACTTTGCTTGGCAATGTTTCCTGAAATATCTGGTGTTGCTCATATGATTGAGCAAGACAACATCATTGAACCACTAGGTAACACTCTTGGCAGTTATGTAAATTGGGAGTATCTTAAGAGAAATCATAAAGTCTATGCATTCTTGTCCTCTGGTCTGCTACCTGTGACAAAAAATTGCATCTTTAAAGCTATTAGTGCATCCAGCACTGATAACTACCCTGAAGAAAGCATTCAACATACATTGGAGCCTGGTGATAGAACTGAATATAGAGCATCATACTGGTCAAGCAGAGGGGAAGATGATCCTTCTGTTCCAGAGACTTTAGTTTATAAGCTTGCTTCAGAAATGTGTCTTGTTACAGAGATTCATGTCCAACCGTTCCAAGGTTAATGGCTAGATTAAACTCCTTTTGAGGATCATGAACTTTTGCTTAATCATCTGACAAATAATCTGTTTACTTGTCAGCGTATTTTCAGCATGGCTTCCCTATATATTCTGCTAAGGCTGTCCGATTCAGAATGGGCCATCCAAGATACCCTATTGAATCAGAGAGTGGTGTAGATAATATGACGGCTAATGAAGTCTTGGGCAGTAATCAATTCATATGGACTTATACTTCACCTGAATTTCCAATGTGTCAAGTGAGTTGCTGGGATTAATTGGCAAGTTGGGATGAGAGAAGTAACCATGTTAATCTTTAATGAAATGAGTGCTGGATTATCACTCAATTTTGTTTTTTTTTTCCTTTTGGGCGTTAGTGTCCTCATGTTTACCTGCTGAATATAGCAAGTGTGGATTTAACATTTATCCATTTTGGATTCAAACTTCTTTGCTTTTTACAACACAGTACTCTATGCAAGTGTTTGACACTTGAAATAGTTTAGTAACATACCGACTTTACAGGAAAACAGCTTGCAAAAATTCAAGCTACCTAAACATGTTCTTTGCATTGGAGGCATTCTGCTAGTTGAGCTGTTGGGTAGAGTTCAAAAACAAGAAATGGATGAATTATTCTACATATGGTTTGTTTCTCAAGCCTTCTCTTTTTATCTCATGCACACTCACTAAATTGGCATTAAAAACTTGATCTTTCTCTTCCAAATGTCCACTCTTCAATTGGACACTGCTTCTTTCATGACATGACACCAATGCCACTCATGAGGGTCATCATGACAAGGTTTTTGTTGGAATTTCAGCGGGAAGATGGAAAGTAATGTAACAAAAGATAACATTTCATCAAAAAGCCATAATTCTATTCTATGTACACTGGATGCTGAATCATTCATCATGTTCTCATAGTTTCATGAAGAACCTTAATTTATTTCCTTGAGTTCTTTTTGTTAGTCCGTTGCCTACATTTTCTGTAGTGTTTCTTTTCCAACTTATGGCATGTTTGGATAAACTTCTACATAAACACTTCCACAGGAGAAAAATAAGAAGAAAAAATTGAATAAACTTCCTAGAAGATAAAGTTAGCTTATGTAGAAGTTATCTCATATAACTTCTCAAAAACTTTTTTAACTTGTGCACATTTCATTTATTTTTTTCTCTCCTTTTTGTGAGCATGCAAAAAGTTTATTCAAATGGGTCCTTGATCAAGCATTCCAAGACTGAGTTTGTTATGTCAAATGTTCTTATATTTTAAGAATGAATTGGCATGTGTTTGTTTATCTGTCTTTATGGTGCAGCATCTCCCATGTTGAAGTCATGGGACGGCCACTTTCACCGGAATTTGATGTTAAAGTTGATCATCCATCAGGGAAGTGCACCCTGAAATACCATGCTCCTCCAACAGATCCTCACATGTCTCCTTCAACATCTTCACCGGACTCCGGCAGTTCGCTGCGGCTGCGTATAATAACCTCCAGCATAGTGCAGAGGGGTGTGAGACGGTGGGAGCAAATTCTCTTGGGTGCACTGCTTGGTTCTGGTTCTGCTCCTGCTGTAGTTGATGATTGATGGAAAAAGATTGCATGGAATGAAGCATTTTGTATAGCACAGCATATTTTGAGCATAATAGTTTGTTGGGCAGAGGCAAAGTTTCATCTTTTTCTTTTTCTGTGTTACACAAGACTTGCCTTCTCTGCTAGTTATCAATTGTATGTATATGTTGTAAAGAATGTATCTGGTGTGGTTTGAACTGATAGAGACAGAGATTTGTATTGATGATAAGAATGCTGATGCACACAATGTTTGAACCTCTGATGATGTTTTCAGATCAGGTTTCTGTGAAGTTAGATTATGTTTTAGAGAACAAGATATGTGCTATGCATAATAATCGGTTCAGACTGTGATAAAATATGTGTATATGTACAATAAGTTTTGAAGTTAAAACTAGGATTGTTGATTTTACTTTGTTTTTCAGAGTGTAGCAGCATTTTGAGAGTTAAATTCATGTAATTCTCTATTGGAATGGGAGGGGATTTGGTTCTGACAAAGATGTTATTATTTATTTTAGTAAGAAAAAATAATTATCACAATTTTAAGTGTAATTATAAAAAATGCGTAGAAAGTGTATATGTTTATAAAAAAGAGTTAATTTTACAATTGCTTGTAAAAACAGTTAAATCATTATTATTATTATTATTATTATTATTGTTTTTATTTATTTTTATTTATTTTTATTTATTTTAATAAATAAAAACAATTGTCAAATTTTACGAGTAAAATCATATAAAAATGTGTAAATAGAAAAAAATGTAAAAATATATTAATTGTTATAGATATTGTGTTAATTTAATTTTTTATTATGTTTTGAAATTATATACTCGTTGGTTAATTGAAAGGCTCAAACTTGTTTGCCAACTGTTGAGAAGTAAGTCTGGTTATCTATTTAAAATATTTTAATGCAAAATGAACTTTAAAATATATGTTTAGGTCAATTTGTCTTTCATAAAAATAGTAAGGTAGGCTTCCCCAAAAGAAGGTAAATACTTTACACAAATTATTTGGAAATAAGTTCGTTTTAAAATAATCACTTATTTTTCGAAAAAAGAACACATAAAAGTTTAAGCAAAAGACGTGGTTATTTTTTCAAAATAAGCCAAACCACGTTGCATTAAAATGTATAACAAACTAAGATTTGCCGAGATGTAGAAGTATATCTAATTGAATTTATATTTAATTTGGTAATAATTATATTGAATCAGATTCATTAAATTATTTATTAATTCAATTGACTTCAACAAGATTATACTAGCTTTATAAGGCAAAGCTTGAGTTTTTCTATTATGGATTCAACATTTGGATTATATTTTTGTCCCTTTTCATAAAATGCTAAGTTTATGAAAAAAAAAAAAAAAACTTCATACAATAATTTGCATAATTAAGCTCAATAAAAAAAACCAAAGAAAGGGAAAACAAATATTCAGAAATAGAATTGAACAGCACAAATTGATTAAAAAACATAAAGGATGATGTGGAATCAAGAGACTAAAATAATGTCCATTCATCCTTATTCTTTTAATATAAGATAACTCTATTATAATCATACATTAATAAAATAAATTCATCTAGTTTAATTTTATAAAATAATACCAATTTACTAAATTAGTAGTCGTTATTTAATAACTTTTAAAGTTTTCTTTTACTATTTATTGATATAAAATACAAATACTTATAATATTTATTATAAAATGTCTTATAAAAGAATATAATTTCTGTCCAAATGTGACTTATAACACGTACGCGGTAGGAAATATTTCCTAATTTTATTACCTTTTTAATAATGTCATGATTATTTGATGGAATCAAATTAATGAAGTAAAGCTAATAATTTATTTTTCAAATTATGTCAAAATTAATTTTATTCATTTGTAATTTTTAAAGTTAATATTTTAAAAAATAACATTTTAAAGAATTACTTATACAACTGAAAACAACTCCTTGTATTAAGATTTCACGTAAAAGAACAAAACATGTACTTGCTTCCATATATACATATGTAATAAAACGAAATATGCATATAAAATAAGAGTTATACAATATATGGAAAAATTATATCCTATAGCATTCAATTATTAGGCTAAATCAAAAATTAATTTTTATAAAAGGTATATAATATAATAAAAATAATAATTTTAACATCCTCTTACAGCTCCAACGTATAAATAGTATGCAACAAGTTCGAAATATATAAATTGAATTTTAGATATTATCGAGGACTTAATGAGAGTGTTTTGCAAATTAAACCTATTGATAAATTCAGTATGAATTAATTGGACAACGACTTCTTCTCCATAAAATGACTATAAAATACAAAATTGAAAGTAACATAAATGGTTGTCTATATATTATAATATAATTTTTTTATCCAATATCACAGATAATATTCTTTCCAATGAATACATAATTGTAGTTCTGTTGTCAATTGGACAATCAATTCAATTTATATCACAATACTCTAAAATTTTAATATTTTCTTTGTTTTTATTAAAAAAATCCTTGTCATCGAGCTTTTTTTATATATATGAAAATATGGATCAATATGAATATTTTAATTGCATAAGAAATATTAAGTTTATGCAATATTAAGTCAGGTGATATTAAGATAATTAACTTTTTCACTTACTTTTTACGTGGTTCTGGTTTGAAAAAGAAAATTACTTTAACTCACCATTAACTTTTTGATTTAGATCCATAAGCTTCATTTTCTCAATCTTCTTTAGAATTTTAAGAGCATACTTTTGTTTTGAAATAACATAACCTTTTTATTAAATTACTTTTTGAAATCTTGCATAACATGACTTAATTACTAAAACAAGTTCGAGATGACTACTTTAATATTTAGAGAATAATGTAATTTACATACTAAATTAGATTTTCCAATCTCAAGAAGACTAGGAAAAACTTTAAGTATTCTATATTAATATGTAGGAAGAGGTGGTGGAACAATGTCAAATTAATTTGTATTTGGGTTAGACTCAAAAGATGTCAAAATCACTAGAGGATCACAAGCTGAAATAAGGAGAACTTGTTGAATGGAAATGAGTTTCCATTGAGGACGAGAAAAAATGAGGTGTGTCCTCAAAAGTGACAACTAACATAATATATTTTGCAGTTGAAAAGTAACATTTGTACCCGTCTTGAGCCGAAAATATCCTAAAAATATATGTTCAATAGTTTGTGTAAAGAATTTGTTTAAATTTAGAGAAGCACTATGAGCAAAGGAAGTACAACCAAACATCTTAACAAAGACATGAAATAAAAAATAATATGAAAAGATAATAGATTGAACAATTTGATTTTCTAGAGAGGAAATAATACATTTTATTTATTCAAAATCAAACTGTGAGAATTGCAGTTCTCCACTTATGTGCATAAACATAATTTGTTTTCAATATCAAATAGTGTCCATTTTCAAAGAGCTAAGAAATTTATTCATTCTTTTTATATTATTATTTTGTTGCGGTGTGTGGGAACAAGTGGATTAATGGAAAATATCTTGTAAGGATAAAAAAGAAAAAATCTCTAAAAAAGAAAAAAGAACATTCTTTAACTTTCTTACTTTGAAGGAATTTGACTATTTTTTCAAGTTGTTAGTAATTTCATTAAAGAAACACATGAATATAAAAAAAAAATCAAATTTATTTTTCATTAAATAAACTTAAGTATTGTTTAATCAATAAAAATTACAAAATATATACAATCAAAAGATGTAACACAACTAAGTTCTTGAATATCTAAAATGAATGATAGAAAGAATTGAGTTATATCTTGAAAATTATGACCCAACATATTCTTTTAGTTAATACGATTCATCTTCCAATCTCAAGTCCATTTTGAGATGATATTACTAGGATTAGTCACCATATTTAGAATATTGTCCGTTTTAGAACTCGAAGTTGTGTCACAATTTTATTCTTAAAGAGTTAAAGAGAAGAAGGTATATTTAAATTGACCTTAATCTCGACTCTTTAGTGATGTGAGATTATTGGGTGTCCAAAAACAACTCCTATCAAAGACTAAAGAAACCAAGTCGTGAGAGATGGTGTCAATATTCCAACCTTAAATTTATTGAAATAACATCGCTAAAACTAAAATTAATCATCACATCTGAACTCGAAACTCTTTCACGATTGTTTTAAAAAACACTTCAAGAAATAAAAAGAGAAAAAAACTAACCTGACCGAATTTTTAGATTTAAGACTATTAAAGTATATAGAAACAAATCTCGAAAGCTAAAGAAACAAGGTTCCAATACAACCCAATATTCTGACCTCATCAATCAAATCAATTTTTTTTAATTATTCTATTTATACTATTATGCAGTTATTTTAATATTTTTTTTAGCTCATCAATCAAATCTATTTAAATTTTATATTTATACTACTTCTCTTTATTGGAACAACTCAACCTTTTACATATTTAAATAATTCATTATATTATAAAATATTTTTTCTATTATATCAACAAATTTACTACCAATTTTTCACTTATTTTGACATTTTCTTTTTCTTTCAATCCAAATTATATTATTTTTCATCCTCTTTTCCTTTTTCCTTTCCTTAAAATTAACTGTCATTACAAGTTGGTTTCATTTTTCCAGTAATCCATCCCACGTTAATCTCACTTTTCTTCTGTTTTGCAATGAGTATTGAAACGCTGCAGAACGTCATAGTTATAGATGATCAGTCTTACTTCGTATTGTAGCACTGTCAGTGGCATTTGATTAAAAGCTTATTAGATAAGAAATGTAAGTGCCGTATAAAATGCTTACTGTCACAGTCCAATAGATTACACTTGCAGGACAAAAACCCTCAAATAAAATCTCTAAATACCTACTCGAGTTCAAATCCAAACAAATTCCATCAAGAAAATTATGACACTGAAAACCAGGAAAAAAACAGCATCTATTGAAAGTATCCTGTACAATGATAATAAAATAAACACTTCAACAAGATATGCCAATTGCATGGCCCAGTTGTGTTAGTCATCATGCCTTCCAGCCAAAACTCATGTTATCATCAAGATCACTGTTAAAGAAGGGGCTATCCGCGAACTCACGGCCAATATCCTGAACCATACCTTGCAAATGTAGACTTTGTGGCATATCAGATGTTCTTGGGTTGAATCCATTGTTGCCACCAGCTGCAGAAGAATCACTGTTTGAAGCTGTTTTGAAGCTATTATTCCTTGATATGGGTCCATTGTTTCCTGGAACATTGACAGAACCTCCACTTAAGGATGGAGCATGGCCCCCAAAACCCAGTGCATTTTTTGCCATATTCCCGTTTGCATTGGGTCCACCAAGAGACTGTGATTGCATTCCCCCATTGTTATTTGACATTTCCTGCACCAGTTGCTGGATCATCTGCTGCTGCTGTAGGGCTTGATTTCCTTGGGAACCCTGTGAATGATTTTGTTGCAGTAAAGCATTTGCACTTAATGTGGGCTGTTGAAGGAGTTGCTGCTGCTGCTGCTGCTGTTGCTGTGGGGGTAAATGGGGACCTGGGAAACCACCTACATGTGAATTTTGCATTGAGCCTGGAATTAAAGAAGGTCCAGCTCCTTGCAAAGCAGAAGAGGGACTCGGGTTAGAATTATTGAATGAGGATCCTTCTCGCTGAAGGGAGCCAGGGCTAGAATTCATTGAATTTTGCCTCATGAGAAGATTCTGGTAGCTGGTAAGAGCTAAATGGGCTGACCCACTCAAAGCACCACGATTAACCATATTATGAGTGCTGTTTATGTGGTTGTTCAATCCAGGATTCATTGCCATCAGCTTATTGAGTGTGTTTCTATCAGTTGGCAGACCATGAACACTTGCCATCTGCTCCATTTCCTGCATCTTTTGCATCTGGAGCTTTGAGGCTGTTGCTAGTCGAGGATAATTTTTCAAACTCTCTGCACGTAAATGTTGGATCAATGTAATGACAATGTAAAAATATATTTCCAAAAGCCGAAAAATGAATCAGCTTCAAACAATAAGAATAGTAAAAAGAAAACTCCAGGGTAATATAATCATAAAAACCAGAAGCAAATTACCAATTGCCCCAACTTTGTGCTCTTCACAAATATCAATTAGGTCTTTCATGCTGTTGACCACCTCCGATATCTGTCAACCATTGTAGCAAGAAATTAGGATTAAGAAATCACATAGCATAACAAATGACTAGTTTTTTTTATAGTACTCAACACTTTACAAAAAATTTGAACTACAATTTTATAGCATACCTGCAAACATCTCACATATCTTTTAGAAAAACCCAAGTCATTAAGTGATTGCGACTCCAAAACTTTTGCAAGCTGGCGCCCCGCTGACAACACCCTGATGCAAAAATAAACATTACTTTAAGCTTGAGTCCAGTCTCTTTGTAATTGTTAACTTGAACTAGGCTCACAACTCAACCCACCAAACAAATCAATAAATATATGTAAAACAACTAATAATATAATTTTCTTATTAATCGAACTAATCAATGTCAAAGACTGTTCTAACCAGATACTTTTTAACCAAACATGGCTTATAAAATGCCAACTAGAGAGTATGTTTGACAAAAGGGAAGCAGAATCTCAATTTCTAATCTATATTTAATTAGAGATGCTCTTAATCTTGAAGAAACTCATTGTAAAAATATAAAAAAAAAAATTGTGAAGCATAAGCACCAGAATGCACCAAATATGCCCACAGGGGAAAATCTGGTACTACAATAAGATCTTTCCGTTTCCTATTTTATGGTTATTGACTATCAACAAAATTTTTTCTCCTCTCATTTCCCCCGTGGTTCTACAATTGGATTGCCATATTGCGTTTAGAAAAGTAACAATAAAAATGTTCAATAACTTTTTAATGAAGTTGTATTTTTGAGTTAAAAGTAATAACATGAAACATGCTTAAACCCAAAAAAGTCTGTATCACCAATTCACTAACAGCATTTGCTACACCTCCCCTCTGCCCCAAAGAAAGAAAAAGAAAACATACAGAGAATCCAGTAAATAGGAAGAAATAAAGTTTGCACCATATGTTTTCTAGCCATATCACAGTATGCACCATTACAAGAATAAAACATCACACAAGCTGTGCAGTAAAGAAAAATATATAAACTGAGAACGATTTACTAAAATATACCATACATTAAGGAACAACAATGCATTGACTTACATGTTGCTGTTAGTTTGCAAGTCTTGCTGAGAAACCCCATCAGCCCCACTTTCAGCAATTGTATTCTGGCATTTTTGAGCCACCTGAACTAATTGGCTGACCTGAAAAATTGTAAACCATATGAATTAGCAGCCAAATCAATACCTCTATTATGCCATACCAATCAATCTTGAGACAGGTGATCTTTTTTATTCCTTGTCTATTAGGACGTTAAAGCTTTCACCTTTCATTTCCATGATCTCCCCTTTTTAAAATAAGGGGAAGTTTCATTAATTCGCACCAATTTCCTTACCCAATTTTCCATATATTACTACTGTCACCATTCACCAATTTTCATTTATGCATAATGTCATGAGAAATATGATGGAAGAATTCAAGATGTGAGGAGTTAATTATACAACAAGCATGCTCATATGCATAATTTTTTTCTACAGAAATATTCTGAATATGCAAAGTAAACCACTCAAGGGTAGTCCCAACACCCACAACTGTCCATTAAAACCAGGCAACAAATGGGGATTTATTCAACCAAAATATTCTATCAAATAGCACCATCATCTATTCAAAACAAAGAATGACTGCAAAAGTGAAAAGCAGTCTAAACAAAGCACAATCATACCTGTGGTTGGACCAACCTTCGAGGAATAAGTTCTTCATGCCGCCTTGCACAGAACTCCCAAGATAATATCTGTCCAATTAACAAGAATTTCAGGAGGTCATTATATAAAAAAGATTAAAATAAAAAATACATTAAATTAAACTATAGAAACAATTTTGTAACCTTCAAATCTTGAGTGAATATAATGCGAAGTTGGCCTTCACGAACAACACGAAGCTGCTCATATACACTCTCTTGAACTGCTTTTGCATATTCTAACATCATCGCACCAGAAGGAAATCTTATTTCACGAGGCAAGTCCAGAAACAAAAGTTCATCAATCACTCCACTACCAAATTTGATTTCATTAAGTCTAGGTAATACTTCATAAGTTGCCTCTGTGACAAAATCCAGAATGTACATATTAGATTATGAGATTTACATAAAAAAAAATTACAGAAATAGCGTGCTAATTCTCTAGCCTACACGTACATAACGCACAAATTGTGTATCTACCACTATTGCATGCTAAAAATCATAGTTATTTGACCATCTTATTATTGGTTGCATTTAGTTCCGTTAGTTTTGTTAGACTTCAAGGTTAAAGCAAAGTAACAATTAAGAATGTGATATATGGTCACCGGTCAGCACTGACCTCACTGGGTACTTCTCAGCCACAAAATTAAACAAAATGAAACACAAATTGGAATTTTACAATGAAACTAAATTCTCACAAGAACATGCTAGAGAATAACACAAGGACCAGTTAGATTTGGTTTGATAAAGCAGTTTGTTTACATTTCATGTTTTCAAAAATATTTACATGTTTAATTACTAATTTGATCCCTATAACGACACAATCTTTACAGTTTAGTAGTCCCTATACCAATAAATGACTCATTTAGTCACTATAGAATACTTTTTTAACTCATTTTAGTCCTTACACATACTTTTTCATCAGTTCTAGTCCCTATAATTCTGGACAACAGAATCGTACTGTTCCGGCCCTAGAAGATGTGTAGGAACCAAAGGGCGAGTTTCTGATGAAGGGACAAAATAGTAAAGATTGTACGCTTATAGAGACCAAATGAATAATTAATCATTACAAATATCATTTTTCACTGTGTTTCCTATTTATTGAAAGTTGTATAGGAAATGGTGAAAACAATAGTACTTCAATTTATAGTTTCTTACAAAAATCTTTGAAAACAGGAAATAAGGTGACATATTTGTAATAATAAAAAATCTTAAATCATATAGGCTCCAATACTTCCTTTTTCATATACTTACCAAATCCCCTTCCAGATTTAGAACCACAGATGTCACACTGCCACGCATCCTGAACAAAGACAAATCCATGTCACGCATGTATTTATCACAGATTCAATAGCACTAACAGATCGAAAGGGAAAAATGGTATATTCCCAAAAGAGAAAACAAAACAAATGGAATAATTTCAAGTATAACTCTGCTTGAGAAGCATCCTTAGATTTGTCAACAATTACATGCTAAGTTAATAAAATCTATAAACTTTTTTAATGAACAATTGAATAAATGATTATCAGAAAATATTAAGACATCACCCTATTTATTAAGCAAGAAATACAATTCAAGAATAAATAACAAGTCAAAAATTTACCATTGCTGCTGGGGGGAAAACACCAAGTGCATGATGCCCAACATTGTTATATAATGACAAGCACCACCGTTTCTTTGCACGAACAGAGTAGTATTCAGCCACAAATTTTCTCCAGTATGCAATACTATTATCCTGAAGCAAACAGTCAAAATCAATAACAGAGTTGTAACCAACACAAAACTTCAAAAATACCCAAAGCATAAAACAATGCGCTCAGATATAATAAGTTCCTGAAACAAAAAAATAATAATAATCTTGAAGAATAAACAGATGATATAGCGAACATAGATGTGACGCTGAGATAGGCCATCACATGCAGAAAATAAACAGAACTCACATTTGGCCGTTGCCTTTGATGATAGAGATACTGCATCAGTCGACGAGCACATACCCCACTAACACTATTATCATATGGGCGCTTGACAGCAGAAGAGGGCTGCATCACTTGTTGCTGTAACTGCTGTCTCAATTGCATTTGTTGTTGTTGTTGCTGCTGCTGTTGCTGCTGCTGATGTAAGTGCACTCGCTGTAACTGAGGCATTGACTGAAAGAGTTGTTGTTGTCTCAGTCTCTGCTGTTGTTGAAGTAAAGCCTGTAACTGTGGGTTACGACCCTGCAATTGCATGGGATCTTGTCTCTGAAGAATCTGTTGTATAACCTGCTGCTGCTGCTGCATTATATCTTCCTGTTTGATATCCAGTCGAGGTTTCTTTGACAGCTGAGATACGTTATTTGGATCATGAATGAAAGATCCAGGAACATGTGCGCCCATATGGAGGGAAGAAGGGCCAGTTTGAGATGCAGGCAACGATGTAGCACTTGAAGCACCCTGCAGCTGCTGCTGATTCTGCTGCAATTGTTGAACATTCTGATCTTGATGAGAGCTCTGCTGTACTACAGAGGAACCATCAATCACTGATGAGCCAGAAATACTAATATTATTTGATGTAAATGACATGGGTGAGGCAGGTAATCGTAAGTATGAGTCCGTGTTAACACTGGCACTTCGCTGCAAATGGGGGCCACCAGAGAGAGCAGAATTTGCATCTGTGACTAAAGAACTGGCTCCAACACTTGGTGCTGAGTTTGCCACACTGTTCAGAACTGCATTATTCATATCCCCAGAAACAAGACCCAGGTTTGAATGACCGGCTCCTGAAACCGTGCTAGATGAGTTAACAAAAGATGAGCTTAAGTGAGAGTTAACTACACTCTGTGACAGCCCATCTCTTTGAAAGAAAACTCCAGAATGTGAAGATGATTGGGTTAACCCTCCTGTCACCCGCGAAGGTGTCATGGGGGGCATCCCCCCTTGGTGACTGCAGTCTATGTAGCTCTCCAGAGCCAAGCCTAACTGGAACTTTAAATATTCCCAAAAGGCTCATGAACTCTAAGTAACACCCAGATTGTTTGTGAACCACTGATAGTATCTCTCCTTAAATCCTCAAGCTTCACTCTATTCCAAAACCTTTTACCAAACCCACTAACTCCCGTTCAACCAAATGCACCCAAAATTGTTATTCTTTCTCAACACTGGACAGCTTCTGATCTAAATCCAAAACAAAAAAGAAAAAAAAAAAGCATATACACATTCGTTAGTACAAGGAAAACTTCAGTAAAAACAAATACAAGTGACCGAAAAAACCCTGGTTTAGAACCATAATTTTTTAAAACACACCCACAAATGACCAACACCCTTTTCCAAGAAATATCACAACGCAACAATCTCACACATCAAATCCTAATTCCAACCGCTTCACCTACTCACAAGACAGGAATTCGCTTCAAAGAGAAAAAATGAGGTAACAGTTGAGACTGCAGTAAAACCATTTTATATGCATGCAAATGACAAACTATTAAGAGGTCTAAATCCACTCACTTTATTTTCTAATCAGAGCCATGACTACTCACTTTTCCATCTAAAGTGAATCAGAACCCAAATCCGTGTAAAGATCAATATGATAGTGATAAAAACAAAATCCGAAACTCTAAATTCACACATTCAAAAGCCCTAAAACGCAAAATCAAATTCAAAAACATAACAAAGGAACCGGAAAGAACGAACTAGAACTCCAATTCCATTCCAGGCATGCACAATAATTCACAACCATCAACAAACTGAAGTAACCAAAATACGGGAGAAAGTCGCCCACACAACAGAAAACACAAACCTTAAACCTAAAACCACAAAAACAAAAACAAAAGGCAAATAAATTATAATTCTCAACACGAATTTAAAATACAAAAGGTAAACGATTCACTTCAAGATCGATTAGTAGCTGAAAATTGAAAACCCCCAATGAAGCTTTGAAAAGAGTTCAGTGCCAAAACGAATCGTTTAGAACTACTCACAGCGAAAACCGCGAGCTGAAAATAAGAAAGCGAAAGGAAGCGTAATCAATTGAAATCGCGGAGTTTATAACAATGTGGGAGTGACCTGTAAAACCGGTCACGCGCTATTCTTCACCTGCAGTAGCAGGTCAGTACTGAGACACGCGTCACGAGTGTGGCAGCAGATATTAGTCGGTGATAAACAGCAGCCGTTTCAATAAGTGATTGATGACGTGGCTGGTTTTTATTGGAAGATAGTTTTTAACATGAAAGAACCTAGGTAATTTTTACTCAACATTCGAATAATGTCGTATTGGAGTGTAAAAGTCGAATAGTGTCGTATCTTGTATACAATATTTTTCTTCTTGTTTACACAATTTTGGAGTTTTTTTTTTCCTTTAAAATTCAAGAGAGAAATCAGTTACTATTTAAAAGTATTTGTAATATAAATATCTTAATAGGAGGAATAATTTTTTTAATTTTTTTAATATATAATTAGGAATATTTAAACTCAAAATATATATATATATTTTCTTAGTTTGAATCTTTATAATAGAAGATATATTAAATATATATATATATATATATATATATATATATATTAATATATATATATATAAATATAAATAAAAAAATTAAAATATA
>Ga0209489_105347_pt1 | contig 22377 bp, 14 predicted proteins | sample SiratrowhiteBW_FD_187527 | JGI IMG/M metagenome (GOLD analysis project Ga0209489, IMG submission 187527) | Root nodule microbial communities of legume samples collected from California, USA - Siratro white BW (SPAdes) (version 2) | ecosystem: Host-associated > Plants > Roots > Nodule | place...
CTACATCATAATCATAATTTGCATGCATATTCATAAAGTAGAAAACATATATATTTCAGAAACTTGAACAACAATGAGCTCAGAGTGTTAAGTAGCATTAATAAACATTTAACATTCACTAGTACACGTAATGCCCATCTTCTTTACATGCCAGTAAATACTTTGGGCGGTAACCCTTTTGTTAAAGGGTTGACAATCATAAGCTCGGTGCTAACATGTTCTATCAACACTCTATGTTTCTGAACTTTTTCTTTAACGACAAAGTATTTCAATTCTATATGTTTAACACCTTTGGAATACTTGTCGTTTTTAGAAAAGAGACTGCTGCGGAATTATCACAATAAATTTTTAGCGGCTTGGCAATACTGTCAACAACTCCAAGTCCTGAAATAAAATTCCATAGCCAATTAGCCTGAACTGTGGCCTCAAAGCATGCCACAAATTCAGCTTCCATTGTGGATGCAGCAATGACTGACTGCTTTGCACTTTTCCATGAAATCGCTCCTCCGGATAAAAGATACACATAGCCAAATGTAGACTTTCTAGTATCTATACAACCGGCAAGATCTGAATTTGTATATCCAATCACCTCAAGGTGACTAGACCTATTATAAGTAAGCATGTGATTCTTTGTTCCCTGTAAGTATCTTAAGACTTTCTTTGCAGCTTTCCAATGTCCAATCCTGGATTACTTTGGTATCTACCAAGCATACCGACTGTAAAACTAATATCTGGCCTCATACATGTTTGAGCATACATCAAACTCCCAACAATAGATGAATAAGGAATATTCTCCATCTGTTTCCATTCCAACTCATTCTTTAGACATTGCTTGAGACTAAATTTATCTCCTTTCTGTATTGGAACGGGAGATGTTGAACATTTATCCATTCTGAACCTCTCTAAAACTTTATTAATATATGCTTTCTGAGACAAACCCAACAATCCTTGTGATCTATCACGGAATATTTCTATTCCTATCACATAGTATGCCTCGCCCATATCTTTCATTTCAAAGCTATTAGAGAGAAACTTCTTAGTCTCACTTAACAGACCAAGATCATTAGTTGCAAGCAAGATATCATCAACATACAGAATCAGAAATATAAACTTGCTCCCACTGACCTTCAGATATATACATCGATCAACAATGTTTTCCTTAAATCCAAAGGACGTAATAGTATCATTGAACTTAAGATACCATTGCCTGGAAGTCTGTTTAAGTCCGTATATTGACTTCTTAAGTTTACACACCATGTGTTCCTTTCCTTCTTCAATGAACCCTACTGGTTGGTCTATATAAACATCCTCTAAATCCCCATTCAGAAAAGCGGTTTTAACATCCATTTGGTGTAACTCAAGATCATAATGAGCTACCAATGCCATGATGATTCTGAAAGAATCTTTCTTAGAAACAGGCGAAAATGTTTCCTTATAATCAATGCCATCCTTCAGAGTAAAACCTCTGGCAACCAATCAAGCCTTGTAACGTTCAATATTGTCATGAGAGTCACATTTAGTCTTAAAGACCCATTTACAACCAACTCTCTTACATCCTTTTGGCAATTCTACAAGATCTCATACACAATTTTGTGTCATTGACTTAAGCTCATCTTTCATGGCATCTAACCATTTATCAGAATTATCACTATTCATGGCTTCTGAAAATGAAACTGGATCATTATCAATACTTAAGTCATTTTTTGACTCTTGTAAATAAACTACATAATCATTCGAAATAGCAGATCTCTTTTCTCTTTGATATTTTCTTAATACTATTTCTTGTGGTTGTTCTACTACAGGTTCATTGTTAACTTCGGGATCATTAATTTGTTCTTCTTGATCATTGTGTGGTTCATCAACAAGAGGAACAACAATTCTTGAAGTATAAGTACTAGTTAAAGGAACTTGTACTCTAACTTCCTTAATCTCCACATTTCATGAAGCTTCACTCCCACTAGTTTCACCATTCTCAATGAACCGAACATTTCCAGTTTCAACAATCCGTGTGCTATGGGTAGGACAATAAAATCTATACCCTTTTGACTTTTCTGGATAACCAATGAAATATCCACTGATTGTTCTTGCATCCAGTTTCTTTTCATGAGGATTATATACTCTAATTTCTGCTTGACAACCCCAAACATGCAGGTGTCTTAAACTGGGTTTCCTTCCTGTCCACAATTCAAAAGGTGTCCTTTGAACTGCCTTACTAGGAACCCTATTCAACAAATACATGGCAGTTTTTAAAGCATACATCCACAACGATACATGTAAACATGAATTGCTTAACATGCTCCTAACCATATCCATTAAGGTTCGTTTACGCCTTTCTGATACACCATTTTGTTGTGGTGTACCCGGCATTGTGTATTGAGCACAAATACCACGTTGCTCTAGGAACTTAGCAGATGGACTAGGATGTTGACCACTTTCATCATATCTTCCATAATACTCACCACCTCTATCTGATCTGACGACTTTCACCTTTCTGTCTAATTGTCTTTCCACTTCATTTATATAAATTTCCAAGGCATTCACTGCTTGAGATTTCTCATGCAGTAAATAGACATGTCCATAACGTGAAAAATCATCAGTAAAAGTGATAAAGTACTTTTCTTTATTGAAAGAACTTACATCAAAAGGACCACATATATCGGTGTGTATAATTTCAAGAAGCTGGTTACTTCTTGTGGCTCCTTTCTTTGTGTGTTTTGTTTGTTTGCCTTTAATACAATCCACACATACATTCAGATCAGTAAAATCTAAATTCGGAAGAATTTCATTCTTTACTAATCTTTCCAATCTTTCTTTGGAAATATGTCCCAAACGCTTATGCCACAAGTAAGCAGAACATTCATTCACTAAACCACGTTTAGTGCCAACATTATGATGCAAAGTCATAAGAGTTTCAGCATATAAATTATCAAGATTCAATTTATATAAACCATCAAAAAGTGTACCAGATCCAATCATACAAGTACTCTTATATAAACTGAAACAACCATTCCCAAACTTAAAAGAGTATCCAGCAACATCAAGTTTAGACAAAGAAATTAAATTTCTAGAGATACTAGGTACATAAAAAGTATCCAACAAGTCTAAATAAAATCCAGTGTCAAGGATTAAACGATAAGTCCCGACAGCTTCCACTGGAACCTTCTCTCTATTTCCCATGAACACAAACTTTTCATTTGGTTTTATGGTCCGGGTTGTAAGGAATCCCTGCATCATATTAGAAACATGAGTCGTACATCCAGAATCAATCCACCAAGTATTATGGGGAACTTCAGTTAAATTTGATTCAAAACATACATGAGCATAATACTCACCTTTCTTTTCGAACCAAGCTTTACGTTTCAAGCAATCTTTCTGGAAATGTCCTTGCTTCTTACAGAAATGACATTTGTCATTTTTCTTCTGGATTTTTGTAGAGGACTCTATAGTCTTTAATGGTCCTTTACCCTTTCCATGTTTCTTATAAACTTTCTTTCTAGCTCCCTGATTATTCACATAATGAATGGAGTGGTTTCCATGATTCTTAAGTCTGGTCTCCTCTTGAACTAACATACTGTGCAATTCATGCACATTCCATTTATCTTTCATGGTGTTATAGTTCATCTGAAAAGGACCATACTCAAACGGTAATGAGTTCAAAATGAACTGCACAAGAAAACTCTCATCCATTACCATTCCGAGAGACTTAAGTCTTGCTGCAATGTTTGTCATCTCAATGACATGTTCATGCATAGTACGAGAACCATCAAATTTCATGGTGGTTAAAGTACTCATTAATGTTCCAGCAAGAGACTTATCAGCAGTCTGGGAGCACTCTTCCACAAATTTCATAAACTCAGTTGCACTTTCAGTTTTGGGAAGAGCTGACTTGATGTTATTTGCTATACTCATTCGCATAAACATCAGACTAAGTATGTTTGACCTTTCCCAGACTTTATAATGGGTTTTCTCCTTAGTGCTGCTTGCGTCAGTAATAGCAGCAGGCTTTTCAACATGAAAAAACCGTATCAAGATCCAACACACCTAAGTGAAATTGGACTTATTCACTCCAATCAGAGAAATTCAACCCATTGAATACTGGAACAAACATAGCTTACGAATGTAAAGACAAAGGAACAGATACTGCAATAACACATACTTAACATTAATACTTTGAGTCATACATTAAACAAATTCCAATCAACAAATAGACATTATATGCATACTAATGTTCTCTTTTGGGTGATACATTAATACACAAAACATAATGATGCCATAATATTAACATTATTTGGTAAGACATATGCACTAATTAGAAAAACTTATTATCTTTGGATATATAAATAAAACTAATAATGCATACTCACTACCAACAATCATGTCCATTAATTATAAGAACAACTAATCAACCTTTGGATGATCCTTAAATGTCTTATAATAATGAACTTCAATTAACCCATATATCAATTATTTATAATTTAGCATCCATTCTATGGGTAATTGAAATAAAACTATCATTAATTTGGAATTAAAATAAAATATAAAGATTTGACCATTTTGCTGATTACAAATCTATCATACAATTAATTCCAATAAACTTATCATTAATTTGAAATTAATCAACACATAAAGATTTGATGTTGATTACAAATCTATCATAAAATTAATTTCAACAAATCAATCAATTCATAATTAATTATCATTAATGCAGCACAAAATAATTACTAAAGAAACATCATTATACCCACTTTCAAAATCCTAAATCATATAGGCATCATACGGCAGTGGCTATATATCATAATTAATGGAGGTGCAGCCAAATGGATTCTCATTCATTCATGTAAGTGGTTCCACCTTCACTTAGCATTGAATTCAAAACTTAATTTCCAGTGGGGTTCACATTGCCTTTAATAAATTTCATTAATTTTATTATATCAATACTTTAATGCAATTGTGTGCCAGCCGTGAACAAAATGAGTGGAAAATCAGAATTTCAATGGCTATGCATTAACTTCCCAAAAACCCATGTAAGAGTGTAGGTAGAATCCAAATTCATCAAAGATTCATCAAATTGAAATTTAATGCACATTAAGTGATTAAAATCAAATTCGGCCATGAAAAAAAAAAAACAAAATAAATGAGCGAAAATAAATTATGCCCAAAATTCATGTAAGTTTGCAATTGGTGGAGCATGGATGCAAAATTCTTCCTTAAATAATGGGCATTGCAAATCACAAACGTTAAAAGAGAGAAACATGTTATGGGATTCAAAAACAGCATGTACCCATTCAATCAGAAATCCCTATTTGAATTTAGGGTTTATCAAAATTAGGAAAAACGATAATTGGAGAATCATAAATTCAATCAACCATGGGCTCTGATACCACATGTAAATTAAAAACATAATGGGAATAATTAATCATAAATATTCCACAAGATCATCAGAATTTATGATTCTCACATATAGGATAATAAGAGAGACTTACCTTGATCCATGAGAGATCTTTTTTCTTCTCTTTATCTCTTTTCTTTATTCTCGTTTGACCCAATCTATCTCTTTCAGTCACTTTAATCTCTACATAGTTATTGATGGTTAACTGTGAAGAACGCTTATACTGTAGAGACAGAACCCTATCTTCTTTATAAAACCAATGTCTATCAGATTGGTTACCTATCAGTTATTTATTAAATAAACCATCTCTCATAATTACCAAAATATCCTTTTTAGTTTTATTAAATCACATTCAGGCCCATAATAATATTTCGCATGAGTCACATTATAGAATATCACATTATAGAATAATTTATTTATTTATTCTAACATCTACTTCACCATCAACTTCCTTGCACGCTTCCTTCCTTGCATTTCCACGGCTTCCTCTTCATGAGGAGTTTCATCCACTTCTTATATTCGGTGCTTCAAGGTTTCATCATGCTCAACTTCCATCGAAGCTTACGCAAGAAGCTAAAACACCTAGGAGCTTCTCCATCAGTTTTTGTGCATCGTTTACCATGCATCTGTTTAGCTCAACTTTTTCCTTTTCTTTAATCACCCTGCCATGTTACCAACGGCTACACTTCGCCGGTGTGTGATCCGATGTTCCCAACTCTTGGTTCATGCCGCCCATCTTCGATGACTCAATGGTTGTGTTATTCTCCCTTGCATCGTTAGTCATCTCTGTAACCCCCCTGCCTCTGAACATTCAGACATCAAACTCCCCTTTTCCATATATTCAATTGAAGAGTTAGAATTCGAAGCCATATAGTAATTTGTTTCACACCTGCACAGAACTTCGTTTATGATCATCGTATCCTCCTTCAGAACAACATGGTGCACTTTTTCAATTGGTAATTGAATTTTCAACCTCGCAAATTCCAATTTCTACTGTTGCAATGTTGGTTCGTCTACTGATATTAAGGTTCCAATAGGAGCACAACCTTAGAAAAGCATTTTTCATTCCAAAATGATAGAGGTAACTTCCAATATATGATCCATACTACTTTTGCTTTTTGGTCATTTGACCAATGAACAATGAAGTCAACACCTTCACCATTATATCTAGTTAGTAAAACCATGTTGTCCCCCATATGCTTCACTCTTAACGCACCTAAATCCCCTTTAATTATTTTCGTTCTAATGTTGTCCATAGAACCATACTCAGCCATCCTTCCTATATAACTTCCCTTCAACCATTATGTATTTGTTTTCTCCACATTAAAGGACATTCCTTTGCAACTCACTTTCGAAGTTTTATTTGCAATTGTAGTTTTAACCACCTGGTCATAGGTTTGTTGGTTCAACTTTCACTTCCAGTATACCTTACTTTCTGTTTTATTTTGAGCTTGTAGAAATGACCTCGTATTTCTTGATCTTTTACCTTTATACCCACCTTCATTTCATGTATAGATTTTGATGGTATGTTGTTTTGCAAGCTGTCCTACATTTCTGAAATCACAAAATCATATATGTTTCCTCTGTTTGTCGAATTTCCTCTTAATGAAAACTTTGTTCACCCTTTCTATTGTTGGAATATCTTCTACATATCATATTTGCCAATTTTTTTAAAAGTTAGAAAAAAAATAAGTTATACCTCCAAACATGATCAGACTTTAGGTAATGGTGAGTCAAACTACTTTATTTTGTTATCAGTACGTTAGCCATAGACCCTACAGATTAATAAATATTTTAATTTTATTGTCTTTAGCATGTGAGACTGACGTTATATGTCAAATATTAAATAATATTGAATTCTTAATATTAATCATAGTCGCAGTTTAGCTTACCCTGATATTATCAACTGTATGAGACAGCCATAAATGTCATAACTTCAACTTTTAGAGAGTCGTTATTTGAAATGACATACCTAAGACTGACACTAACTGCAACATAACGTCAAATTTTTAGTATTTGAGATAACTTTTGGTGAACATAAAATACCTATTCCATTGTTGATAATTGCATATAATAGATAAATGCGAACAAAATAACATAAATACAATAATAATAAATAATGTCCCCTTCATTCCAACAATGGACATTAAGGAGTATTCCATGGTTAATAATTTTCACTAACAATAATATGAACCAAATATTTTAGAATTAAAAAAATATATATATTTTCTTTAAATTAAAATATAGTATAATTAGTTTACTGTAAAAACAACATACAACACAATTATTATTTTTAAATAGTACAACGATTTTTTTAAAATGGAAAGCAATAGAATAAAAAAATATCAGCAAATTATGTGCAATATGAACAAACTGTGCAAAAACAACCATAAACATTTAAAAGCAATAAAATTTTACAGTATAATAAAAATAATAATTTTCATTCACAACAATATGCACCTAGCCCTCTTCCCACTGCATCCAAGTTCTGAGCTGATGGAGCCATATCCTCGGCAAGAATCCAAGTCAAGACAACCTTTTAAAAGGTGGAGAAGAGTAACTTTAACCTAATCTTTTCAAGCCAGATTTTATGAAACAACATATGTTACACTCATTGATTCTTGAGTTTGCAGCACAAAAACATTTGTTGTTAAATCAGATTTATATTCAAGAGCCATGTTATAAATAAGACTTCAAAACATGGAAAAAAAACTAAATAGGCAAGCCAACTTATAGCAGTCATAGTAGGTGACACACCTTTGACAGAGATTATAAAGACATTTCAGAAAGATTTTGACAAAAACAAAAAGATGGTCCAAGCAGATTAGGCCCACCAGGCCATTAGGGACTGAGATTGCTGCAGCCTGTAATCCCTTCACTGTTGGGAGTGGAAGGTGGTCGCTGCTCTGTGAAACCAGCCTTAGGCTGTGCCCTCCACTCTTAGAGTCAAGAGACCTATATCTTCACTAAGGTCCCCAGACTCAGCTCTTAACTTGGAGTGGGCAGACGAACATGTTGCAAACACAGTCCAACCCAGAAAACCTAAATGTTGTTCCATCACATTAATGCTCCCACCTGGGGGTCACAAGCTGGAGTAACTCAGCTCAGCATCTGACATCTTGTCAGTGAACTCATAAACACATTGTTGTTTCATTCCCTTTCTGATGTGGGATATAACTACCCACATTTTAAAAGAATTCTGTCATGAAAAGTCTATTTCAATTGTCATTTCATAATGAGATGAATTTTTCTGTTACCATCACCGAAGAATTACAACCCATTATGCCATACACTATTGGAACTACAGTCCAACCCATTAAGCCACAACCTTTCCGTCATCTTAATGTCCCCACCTAGGGTTACAAACTGGAGTAACCAGCTCAGCAATCTGACATCTCTCAGATAAGTTATAAAGGCATTGTTTTTCATTTTCTTTCAAATCTGGGATATAACAAGCATAAAGTTTCCACCATAGCACTAACAATTTTATAAAGAACTTGTTCCTTTCTGAGATATAGAATAATTGGATGAATCTGGGAAAGATAGATTGTAATGATCTGGTATAAAGTGGTCAACATCCTTACATTGAAACACCTGTTTTGTAATTTTGTCAAAACAAAATGCCTATGAACAAAGAAGAGATAACTGTAAACATCATCTTATTTGTACTCTAATATGTAGTCTACTAAACACCAAAACAAAATATAAGTAGTAGGTCATAAATAATATATAACACAACAAACATCATTTAAGGAAAAATCAAACTGTTTTGGGTGAGATGCACCAAGCTCTTGCAGTAGTGCAAAGCAAGAGCGATGCTTGAGAGTCTCAGTAGCAAGCCACTGCAGATGACGCTCTCTCTAAAAAAATTAATTTAATATCGTGTGAACCAATGGTCCACATATCAGATATTAAACTGATAAGAACAGATACTACACTTGATCTTAGCCAAAAGGCCGAGAAAGGTATGCTTTCAACAGTGTAAGTCTTGAGCTTTTATCTTCTCATCTCAAGTTGTTTGTCAGAGTTCTGACTAATGTGGGACCTGAGAGATGGGTAAAACACTGAAACTTACAACTGAGTTCAAACACACCTACAATCACACTAGTTAGGAAGGTAGCAGGAGCTAGATGAAAAGTATGAGACCACACACACATATCATTCCTTTCCAAGCACATTTCTTTTGATTTTCGTCCATGTCCTCAAAGAGGCATGCAATCAAATTCTATTTTGAATATGAGAATCTTGTTGATGGATGATTTGTAGATAAGTTTGTAAATTCTCTCATAGCATTAAGGCATGTGCTTTATAATCTTGATAATTTTCTAAAACTGAACTTACATAGACATAGAAAGTAAAGAAACAAAATCACTTGCAATAACTTTTAGTATTCAATAATTGGTGGTAATGAAAGAAGTTATTGGTTTATATATTCAAGAGGAATACTGAGTTTATGGTGTGGTGTAGTTTATAGTATAAGCTCCTAACAGAAAGAATAGTTAGCTTCGCTTAATCTGATAAAAGATTTAGGTTGCTGTTTTAGTACATAATGTAGATTGTAGAATCCTTGCACTTGCAATAGCCTTTAGATCTTAAACCTCTTGGTCCTTTTCCCCCTTCAAATTTTATTTTATTATCATAGTCCTTTATCCTTTTATTTTGGTCCTGTGGGATGATCCACTTTTTTCTTGTTTGCAGTTACTACTTTGCTTCATCATCAATGGGAAAAGTTAGCAGAAGATCCAGAGCTGCTTTCCCTGGCAAGCCTGATCTCTAGCAGTACTAAATGAGGATCTGAAAAGAAAAAAGGGTAAACCTTCTAAATTGAATGCACATGTACTGTTGTTATGGTGGATGCATAATCACTCAAGTCATTTTGAAGCTTTGACTTTATTCTCATAAAAACTGCAAGTTTTCTGTTAATAGAAGAAGTATAAACTATGTTATTGGCTTATTGCTTCCTGAGTGGCCCTTTAATTTTAATCTTTAGAATTTTTAATCTTCGATAATAGTAGTATTGATCTAATTAGTGGCTGAGCAAAGAATTTGAAGGGAATTTATTGATGCCTATAAACCAATGTATTTGCTAAAGTGGAGTATACGGAAATGGTTAAATGTGTATAGGGATACAGGTAGTTAGGTTTCAACTCTAATTTTTGTATTTGATGGGCCTGAATTTGAGTCCAACATATCTGTGCCATATCTTTTATTGGATTGGTTCTTAATTGTTTAGTTTGATAATTATTTATCTTATGATATAAAGTACTACCTTTAGCCAAAAAGCTCTTACCTTTAGACCAGTAATCATGTACTAGAGTGTGAGTAATGAGGGAAATAAAATTTCTGCATTTGTAACACAGATTATGAGAATATATTGAATAATAAAAAGAAATTAAATTAGTATCCTCAGAAGTCAAATAGAACTGTTTTTTTGGGACTGCACCAAAGATAACCCTCCAACAACTTTTAAAATGATATGATTGTTAGAGTTCAGTAGGGACTATATTAAAAAGGGTCAAGACAACCTTAATACAAATAATGTAATTTTAAGATACTTCTAAGACCAATTCTCTGGAATGTGTACTTCTCTCAAGTTCTTTCTAGTTTCTATAATTCATGAGCATTTATTCTTTTAATTTCTTTCTCTAAAGCTATAAGACTTCTTTTCTCTTTTATTTTTTTATGCTCCATCTTTATTTGTCATGCTTCTTTTATTTATTCTTCATGTCCTCTCTCTCTATGTCTTCATGTTCCTCTTCCTCTTGTTCATCAAATGCCTCATTCTGACATGTATCACATAAGACGGTTGTAACTACACCACAACAAAATGGGTTGGCTGAAGGAATGAATAGAACCATTTCAGAGAGGGTGAGATGTATGTTGATGGGAGCTGGATTGCCTAAGTCCTTATGGAGAGAAGTTACAAAACCTGTCATATACTTGATAAATAGGAGTCCACCGTGTACTCTAAACTGCAAGACTTTTGTGGAAGTATGGAGTGGAAGGCTAACATATTATGTGAATTTGAGGGTGTTTAATACATTTACGTTTGAACATGTCAAAAAGGATGAACTAGAAGCATGAGATGAGAGATGTATCTTCATTGGACACATAAAAGATGCAAAGGGGTATAAGCTTAGGAGGTTATAGCCTAAAGAAGTTAAATACTTTGTTAGTGGGGATGTCACATTCAATGAAACTCAAATGACTATGATGTGCAGAGATATACAGAAAGGTAAGGAGAAAGTTCATGTTGAGGTGGAACTTTATAGTGATGGATCAGACTATATGGTGGTATCAGATGATGAAGCATCAGACGATGTAAATCAACCTTCTACCTCTTACACAAAAAGATCTAGACATATAGAAGTTGACTCCAGCTATGGGCTTACTCGTGATAAGGTGAGAAGGGTGTTTAAAACTACATAAAGGTTTGGATATACTAATCTTATCAACTATGTTTTGATAATAACGGAAGAGATAAAAAGTTAAGATTCTAAAAGCTTCCAAAAGGCTATAGAGTGCGTAAAAGGTCAATAGTGACATTTACATGAAAGAGGAACTTGAATCTTTAAAAAAGAATCACATGTGAACACTTATTAATTTATACCAAAAAGGTTGAAGGATGTTAATGGATATTTAAAAAGAATGAGGAAAATCAAGTTCAAGGCAAAACTGGTGATATTGCTTAGGATTTTTATTTTTCTCTATTCCAATTCTTAGATGATATGGTTTCAATTACTTTTTCCTAAGTCGAACTTTGCAATTCTTTTTATTATATTAGTCTTGTTAAGAGATTTTTTTTTTTTTTTAAGATTTTCATCATAAAATGTATTGTAGATTTCAAGAATATTATTTGTTTTTATTTTCATTTATTATTGTTTATTATGTAGAATTAATGTAAAACTTGAATGATGAGAACACTTGTAAGATAAAAAGTTTAATTTATTAGACAAGTAAATGGAACTTTTTAATGAGAGGTGATTATAAAATTGTTCATTTTTTTTTTCTCTTTATCTACATTTGAATATTTGAAATGGTATAAATTAGTTATTACAAGAATGTGAGTGTAAAATTTACAATGATATTTTCTTAAAGTTTACTCAAGTTTCTTTAAAAATAAAGATGAAACTTAGAAATACTTGCATTAAGAGAAGTTATTTGCATTAAGAGAAGTTATTTGATATTTATGGTTTTCTTTTTATTGGTTTAGGGTGCAGCTGAAAAAAGTTGAGATAGTAGATTTGCTGAGCAGAATTGAACAATCCTCAGTGAATTCCCTGTTATGTAGTTTTGTAACCAATCCCCAGTTGATTTAATTGTGCATGCAATATAGAATTGTCCTCAAAGTTTGCATTGGTTGCACAGATAAAGTTGAGTCTCAGATAGTTTCTATGCCTCTAGATTGGTTGTGTTATTTCAGTCATAGGTATTTGATAGCACCTCCTCCCTGTAAAGCATTGAATATTGTTCCTTTTTCCTAGATCCCCTCCTCTAAGAGAGATGCACTTTTCTCACCGCCTTATAATCCCACAAGCTAAACTTGTACAGACCTCACCAACGGTTGTAAAATTTCTAATCTCCTCGTGACATTAACGTTGACATACCTCCAAACATGATCAGACTTTAAGTAATGGTGAGTCAATCTACTTTATTTTGTTCTCTATTCGTTAGCCAGATGGACGCTACAAATTAATAAATATTTTAATTTTATTGTTTTTCCCATTACAACATAAGAAGTTCTGAAAGTGAATCTTAATTGCTTTATGTATAACCGATATTAATAATTTTCACTAACAATAATATGAACCAAATATTTTAGAATTAAAAAGTTATATATTTTTTCTTTAAATTAAAATATAGTATAATTAGTTTACTGTAAAAACAACATACAACACAATTATTATTTTTAAACAGTACAACGATTTTTTTATTTAAATGGAAAGAAATAGAATAAAAAAATATCAGCAAATTCTGTGCAATATGAACAAACTGTGCAAGAACAACCATAAACATTTAAAAGCAATAAAATTTTACTTTATAATAAAAATAATAATTTTCATTCACAACAATGTGAACCAAGCCCTCTTGCCACTGCATCCAAGTTCTGAGCTGATTGAGCCATATATCCTGGGCAAGAGTTGGATCCATGTTCCCTAATCCAAGTTTTAATTTATGAATTTTTTCTACTTTTTTATCAACTCATCCCAAGTCAATTTTCCGAATATGACTGGTTTTTCCCACTACACCAAAGATAACCCTCCAACAACTTTTAAAATGATATGATTGTTGGAGTTGAGTAGTGACTATGTTAAAAAGGGTCAAGACAACCTTTTAAAAGGTGGAGAAAGTGAATTTAAACTAATATTTTCAAGTCAGATTTTATGAAACAACATATATTACACACATTGATTCTTGAGTTTGCAGCACAAAAACATTTCTTGATGAATCAGATCTTAAAAACAAGGAAAAAACTAAGTAGGCAAGCCAACTTATACAGCCATAATAGGTGACACACATTTGACAGAGATTATAAAGACATTTCAGAAAGATTTTGACAAAAAAAAAATGGATGGTCCAAGCAGATTAGGCTCACCAGGCCATTAGGGGACTGAGATTGCTGCAGCCTGTGGTCCCTCCACTGTTGGGAGTGGGAGGTGGTCGCTGCTCTATGAAACCAGCCTCACGCTGTGTCCTCCACTCTAAGAGTCAAGAGACCTATGTCTTCACTAAGGTCCCCAGATTCAGCTCTCAACTTGGAGTGGGCAGGCCAACATATTGCAAACATGTTCCAACCCAGCAAACCTCAATGTTGTTCCATCACATTAATGCTCCCACATGGGTCACAAGCTGGAGTAACTCAGCTCAGCGATCTGACATCTTGTCACTGAACTCATAAAGACATTGTTGTTTCATTCTCTTTCTGATGTGGGATATAACTAGCATAATGAGAGAGTAACTTTAACCTAATCTTTTGAAGCCAGATTTTATGAAACAACATATATTGAAAGTTACCTAAACTACAATGACAAAGTTGGATTTTATTACACCCATTGATTCTTGAGTTTGCATCACAAAAACATTTCTTGACGAATCTGATTTATATTCAATAGTAACGCACAACTTATTTTGCATTCAAGTAAGATAATCCTATTAATGACACTATAAATAAATTTTTGGTTATGGGTTGGTAGACTTACTACCCCAGAACTGACATCTGAATAATGTTATGCAAATTAATAGATAAGACTTCTTCAAAACATGGAAAAAACTAAGTAGGCAGACCAACTTATTGCCACAGTGAAGGTGACACCTTGGCAGAGAGTATAAAGTAAAGACATTTCAGAAAGATTTTGAAAAAAAAAAAGTGATGAAATTAATAGATAAGACTTCTTCAAAACATTGAAAAAACTAAGTAGGCAGACCAACTTATTGCCACAGTGAAGGTGACACCTTGGCAGCGAGTATAAAGTAAAGACATTTCAGAAAGATTTGACAAAAAAAAGTGATTGTCCAAAGAAGCAAACAACCTGTAACCCCTCCGCTGTTGGGAGGTGGTCGCTGGCTCTGTCCAACCCAGCAAACCCCAGAGTTGTTCCATCACATTGTAAGAGAATTTATGTAGACATTGTTGTTTCATTCTCTTTGTTATGTGGGATATAACTAGCATAAAGTTACGCACAGTTTTAAAAGACTTCTGTCTTTTTTTCATTTGTATGAAATATAGAATAATTGTAGAAGACAAGATCCTAATTTTTACTCAACCAGTGATTAAATGTTTAATCTTTGTATATGTGCTCCTTCTCTGCAATTGTCTAGTATTCACAAAATGTCTACTGAAGAATTACATGCAGAAACTGGAACTTAATGCTGTGGGAGGTGGTCAACATCATTACATTGAAACACCTGTTTTGTAATTTTGTCATGAATAGAAAAACAAAATGACTATGAACAAATAAGAGATAACTGTAAACATCATCTTATTTGTACTCTAATATGTAGTCCACTAAACACCAAAACAAAATATAAAGTAGTATGTCATAAATAATATATACCACAACAAAACATCATTAAGGAAAAATCAAACTGTTTTGGGTGAGATGCACCAAGCTCTTAAAGGAAAAATCAAACGATGCTTGAGAGCCTCAGTAGCAAGCCACTGCAGATGACCCTCTCTCTAAAAAAATTAATTTAATATCGTGTGAAACAATGGTCTACATATCAGATATTAAACCGATAAGAAAAGATACTACACTTGATCTTAGCCAAAAGGCCGAGAAAGGTATGCTTTCGATAGAGTAAGTCATGAGCTTTTATCTTCTGAGCTCAAGTTGCTTGTTAGAGACCCTACTAATGTGGGACGTGAGAGATGGTTAAACACTGAAACTGACAACTGAGTTCAAACACACTCAATCTTTGCAAAAGTTACTTGTTTGAATATAATGAATCAAGGTGCTCCAACTGATACACAACGAAAATAGATTAACGTTCATTCTTCTCACTGAAGATTTGATGAGATATTAATTTTTATATATTTATAATTTATTTTAAATAATCTTTCATAAAAAATAATATGTCTATTCCTCGTACCCTTTAGGTTTCGTAAAAGATATTATATCTATACTATAAGACTAATTACTTAAGCAATAGCAGGTATAACAAATAGAAATGTATTGCAAGGTAAACTCCTGAGTCATAAGAGGTGAAATTTGGAAAGAGACCAACCACCAAACAACCTAGCCATCTTAAAGCTTACTAAAAATCACCAAACAAGCATCCAAAAACAAAATATGACCACAAATCAAACTTAAAGGATGCATGTCATCACCTTTACAAAATATGGAAATGATTTTTTTTAGGTGACACATGTAGTTAAATTTCTAGAGCATAGCCCTCACACTAGTTAGGTAAGTAGCAGCAGCTAGACGAAAAGTAGGAGACCACACACATATGAAGCATATTTCTTTTGATTTTCGTCCATGTGCTCAAAGAGGCATGCAATCAAATTCTATTTTAAATATGAATGCTCTGAAAGGCCAGCTTGAGTCATTATTGTCGGATGAATTTGGTCCTAGGAGTTTGGTCGTTGGGTGAGCCTAGCTCTCGTTGGGCGAGCTTAGTTCTAATTGGGAGAAATTGTCTTATTTAAAAATCAGAGCTTTGCTTGTTGGGTTAGTCATTAAAATGAAAACTCTCAGCGGTGGTTTGGTTGATGGACAAAGTGTATTTTTGTGAAAAACTTGAAGTCCAGTATTCTTGGGTGAACATTTTGTTCATTGGGTGACCAAAAGTAATTGGTCGTCTAGATGCCTTTAGCTGGCCGAGCAGAATGCTAGTTGGTTGAAGACAAATTCTTCCTCCACCTTCATACTCTCTTCCTGTAGCTCCATAAAAAAATTTAATTCCCAAAATACTCATGTTAAAAATGACTAAAATGATCTTGAGGTCTCATTCTGTTGTCATTTTGTTTTGCAAAACCGGATGACACCCTCATCCGGTTTATATTAAAAAATATAAGCCAGATGGGATGTTATCTGTTTGTCATTAACAAAATAAAATGACAATTGGATGAAACTCTCAAACTCTCCAATCGGCCAAAGTCACCGTTCGCCGTCCACAGCCACCCAATCAACAAATTAACTACTCTAATCAACAATATCACTCACGAATTGCTAATAAACATCAATAATTGCTTACCTAGAACTTGTTTGAAGCTTTAATTTAAGATTTAGTCAGTGTCGACAACAGTGATAGATGACGGATGAGAGTTATGAAATCGAAGAAGATAAAGGACAATACTAACTTTTCTAATTTTTAAACAAGGATATATACATAATTTCATATTCATTATAGAGGTGCAAGAAGAGAAGTTAACTCCAGTTATGAGCTTACTCGTGATACAGAGAGAAGGGTATTTAAAACTATACAAAGGTTTGGATATACTAATCTTATCAAAATTTGATAATAACCGAAGAGATAGAAAATTAAGATTTTAAAAGCTTCCTAAAGACTATAAAGGACGTAAAAGGTCAATAGTGACATTTACATGAAAGAGTAACTTGGATTTTAAAAAAGAGTTACTCCTGAACACATATTAATCTATACCAAAAGGTTGAAGGATGTTAATGGGTATTTAAAAAGAAGGAAGAAAATCAAGTTCAAGAAAAAACTGGTGATATTGTTTAGGGTTTTTATTTTTCTCTATTCCAACTCTGAGATGATATGATTTCAATTACTTTTTCCTAAGTCGAACTTTGTAATTTTTTTTATTATATTAGTCTTGTTAAGAGATTTTTTTTTAAGATTTTCATTATTGTACATTTCAAGATTATTATTTGTTTTTATTTTCATTTATTATTGTTTATTATGTAGAATTAATGTAAAACTTTGAATGATGAGAACACGTGTAAGATAAAAAAGTTTATTTTATTAGACAAGTAAATGTAACTTTTTAATGAGAGGTGATTATAACATTGTTCATTCTTTTTTTTTTTTCTCTTTATCTACACTTGAATATTTGAAATGGTATAAATTAGTTATTACAAGAATGTGAGTGTAAAAATTACAATGCTATTTTCTTAAAGTTTACTCAAGTTTCTTTAAAAATAAAGATGAAACTTAGAAATACTTGCATTAAGAGAAGTTATTTGCATTAAGAGAAGTTATTTGATATTTATGGTTTTCTTTTTATTGGTTTAGGGTGCAGCTGAAAAAAGTTGAGATAGTAGATTTGCTGAGCAGAATTGAAGTAATGCAGGCACTTTCGCTTAGCGTAAAGATGGATGGTGCTGAGGGGAAATACTCCATAGAGAAGGAATAAAATAAATTCTGAAACCAAATTTTGCTGAGTGAGGTATAAAACTGCTAAGCACATAAGAAGCATACAACCTTGACTGATCTTTAAATTATAAATATTATGAGTACATGTGCTGTTTTATATTTTCATATGGAACTGGCCTTAATATGTAGCTTTCATGATGATATTAGATTTGGAATTTGAAAATAAATTTTAATTTGGACTTTGAATTAAAATTAGATTTGCAATTGTAATTTTATTTAAATTTGAAATTAAATTTAATCAACGGTATTGTTATCATTGAAATTAGTCTTTTCTTTTAAATTTTTGAAATCGAATTTTTATTTCAAATTAGAATTACAGCTGCAATTGAACTACTTCGTTAAAAAAAAATAGCAATGTTCAATTGAGATTCATGATTGTTGAAAACACATGTAAGTTTAAGCATTTATACCTTTTCTCCATCACGTTTTCTTTCTTCTCTTATATGTTTGTTTGAGTTACAAGTTGTGATCAAATTGAGAATGAAAAATAATATTGTACATGTGGAGAAAAACTAAATAGGTAAAAGCTAAAGAAAAAAAAAATCATATATTTATTGGAGTACACATATTGCCTCACTATTTGGTTATTGTAAGATTAAACATTAATCAAGTTCTTTTAATTTGTATTATTTATTAATTTGATACTTTAATTATCAATTTGTATTATTTACTAATTGTAATAAATTGGCTAACTTGATATCGATACCTGGTTAATTAGGTGTTAAATAAGAATTAAATAGATAACATATTTTTTATTTTTTTAGCTTGGTTAGACTGAGACTATAATGATTCAATATTTATATATTTAATTATTTATACGTCAATTAGATCATCTCTACCATTAAAATTATTTTAATATTTCATTCTTTATATTTTTTTTATCAGTAAAAGAATAAATTAGTGAAAAGTATAAAAGGTGCTTCAATTATATACACAAGTCAAACAAAATACATAAACTGTAACAACATACACTCCCGTCATACATGTACAGATCCTGTGTACCATACCAAAAGCCAAAAAGATGACCAACACACTCATACGTGGGTTTTGCTATTACGAAATAAAGAAAACTGTATTTCGTGTTCCCTCTAAATCTGTTCACAGATCTATCATTATAACATCCTCGGTGAATTCCCTGTTATGTAGTTTCGTAACCAATCCCCAGTTGATTTAATTGTGTATGCAATATAGAATTGTCCTCAAAGTTTGCATTGGTTGAGCACATAAAGTTGAGTCTCATATACTTGGTAGGACCTCCTCCTTTTTATGGCTCTAGATTGGTTGTGCTATTTCAGTCATAGGTATTTGGTAGCACTCTATGAAGATCGGACATGGCCCAAATATACTGTTTCCCCGCTTCCGATACACTTTCGATACGGACATGCAGCGAAAGCGTGAACGACACCTTGTCAGACACTAACTCTTCCGCCGAACACAGTCTACTTTAATGGATACGTAAATAAGACATGGTCCATATTTTCCATCAAAATCGCAAATCTCAAACAAAAATCGTAACCAAATCCGAAATCGAAAACAGAAATCGTAACAAAAATAGAAACTGAAAACAGAAATCGAAAACAGAAATCGTAAAGAAAATAGAAACTGAAAACAGAAATCGAAAACAGAAATCGTAACCAATAAACAAATCGTATCTAAATCAAATAAAGTTATTCCTCAAATCAGTTAAATAATCTCTTAAAACTAATTATAAATAATAGAAGATACAAGAGTCAAATGAATCAACGGGGAGGAAGAACTCTCATTGAAGACAGTGTAGAAGAACTCTCATCGTGCTGTCTCTGAAAGATGGAAATGCTTTTAACTTTAAAAAGTTTTCACTTTTATTATTTTACTATCAATGTAACGGTCTCTTGGTATTCTTCTATTGCAAAATAACATTAATTTACTATTTTCATATAAAATTAAGATGGATAATCAAGTTATCGAAGAAGATGAAACAAAACCTCTATGGAGATATGTTTCAAAATTAAAAAAATAAAATTCCTTGTGGAGGGGATAATACCATCAAGTGTAAGTTATGTGATTTTTCATTCAATGGATGTTACACTAGGATAAGAGCTCATTTATTATAACTTAAGGGAGAAGGAGTTAGAAGTTGTCCAAAGGTAAGTTCGTCGCTTGTTGAGTTTAAAAAATTAGACAATGAAACAACATTGAAAATATAAATTTCAAAAAAAAAGGAAGGTCCCTCTACCAATATCTGATGAAGGAAATCAAACAAATAAAGGTGTCAGATTAAAAGGTCCTTTGGAGTCTTCTTTCAATAATCAAGTCAGAGATACTCTTGATTGTGAAATTGCGAGGATGTTTTATTCTTTAGGTTACCATTTCATTTAGCAAGAAGTCATTACTTCTAATCTTAGTGGATATATACCACCAACATATAATAAATTGAGAGGTCCATTACTTTCAAAGGAGAGAAGTCACGTAGAAAACCTTTTGCAGCCTATAAGAAACTCATGGAGTCATAAAGGGGTGACAATTGTTAGTGATGGGTGGAGTGATCCATAAAAAAGCCACTTATAAATTTTGTGGCTATCAATGAGAGTGGAAAAATGTTTTTAAAGTGAGTAAATGCATCTGGTGATTTAAAAGACAAAGATTTTATGGCTAGACACATGAGAGATGCAATTGTGGAGGTTGGGTCGAATAATGTGGTACAAATCATAACTGATAATGCAACTGTATGTAAGGCTGCAGGCATGCTCATAGAATTGGAATTTCCTTCAATTTATTGAACTCCTTGTGTAGTGCACACCTTGAATCTTGCATTGAAAAATATTTGTGCAACAAAAAATACGAAAAAGAATAGTGTTGCTTATAATCAATGTTCTTGGATCTCACAAATTGCTGATGATGCTAACTTTATTAAAAATTTTATTGTTGGGCATTCTTTGAGGATATCAATGTTCAATAGCTTCAACTCATTGAAATTGCTTTCTGTTGCTTCAATAAGATTTGCTTTAACAATAGTCATGCTAAAAAGGTTTAGAAGTTTGAAAAAAGGACTTCAAGAGATGATTATTAGTGATGAATGATCCTCTTACAAACAAGATAATGTGGCTAAGGCACAATCAGAGAAAGAAACTTTGTTGAATGATAATTGGTGGATGAATGTTGATTACATACTTGCTTTTACTGCTCCTATTTATGATGTTCTCAGAAAAATGGATATGGATATGGCTACTCTTCACCTAGTATATGAAATGTGGGATTCAATGATTGAAAAGGTGAGAAAGGTCATATTTCAACATGAAAGAAAGACAAAAGTTGAACACTAATCATTTTTCAAGGTAGTAAACTCAATATTAATTGATCGTTGGACTAAGATTAGCACATCTCTTCATTGTCTTGCTCATTCTTTAATCCAAGGTAATGTTAAATTATTTTATAATTATATTTTTTGTGTTTATTATAATATTATATTAATTTATGTTTATATATTTATAATGTTGTGGATATTATAGTCATGAGTGGTTAAGTGAAGATTCACACAGACTTGTTCCACATTAGGATGTTGAACTTATTTATGTTGGAGGAAGAAATGTTTTATGAGGTACTTTGATGATCCAGATGTAAGGAGACAAGTAAATATAGAATTTGCAAACTTTTCAGATGGAAGAGAAGGTTTTGATGATGTTGACTCTTTAAGAGATAGAGGTAAAATGGGTGCAAAAGCATGGTAGATTGTTCATGGAGCTCATGCAAAAACACTTCAGAAAAATAGCTCTTAAGTTACTTGGACAACCATGTTCTTCTTCTTGTTGTGAAAGGAATTGGAGTACCTACTCTTCTATACATTCTTTGAAAAGTAATAAGATAACACCTAAAAGGGCGGAAGATATAGTATATGTCCATAGTAATCTTCGTCTTCTCTCAAGAAACTCCTCAAAATACAAAGAAGAGGAAACCAAATTGTGGGATATTGCCGGAGATGACTTTTCATTGGATGACAATAGAATTCTTGAAATTGCCAACTTATCTCTTAATAAACCAAAATTAGAAGTTATATTTTTCAATGAGGATGAAATGTAGAAGTTCTATTTTTTGTTAGACTTTTTTTTATAAAAGTTTATCTTTTTATATTTTCACATATTAATATTTTTTAATAAATTTGTATATATATA
>Ga0209489_105349_pt1 | contig 22372 bp, 7 predicted proteins | sample SiratrowhiteBW_FD_187527 | JGI IMG/M metagenome (GOLD analysis project Ga0209489, IMG submission 187527) | Root nodule microbial communities of legume samples collected from California, USA - Siratro white BW (SPAdes) (version 2) | ecosystem: Host-associated > Plants > Roots > Nodule | place: USA...
ATTTTATATATATATATATATATATATATATATATATATATATATATATATATATTGGCATAATATTAACAGCTAGCATTACATGCTTTTTGTAAGGGAGCATCAGAAAAGGAAAAAAATAGTGTGGCCTTTGCAATGCATGGGTTAATCCTTTTGAAGAAAAACATTGAAAAATATAGATTCACCATTAAATCATTAATTTCTTCTGCAGCATGTGGTCAAAAACTAAATTTTGCTTATAGAATATGTTAGGATCCAATAGCAATGTATGATAGTTGAGCCATAGATTGGAAGTCTAGAATTCTAGTGTGGAGTTTATAAGGCCTAGGGCTCTTCGAGTAATATGATTAACTTTTGTACCGTGGTTCTTCCAAAATTCTTATCAATTTGAGTCATGGTTTTTCACCATTTCCTTGACTGCTAACAAGTACCATAGGTGATGCTGACATTGCAATCTTTTATCTGGAATAGTCAAAGGCCTATTACATAGCCAGCCTGCATGGGCATTGTGGCTGCAGAGTGTGGTGGCATGTTAGAATTCAATCTTATTTGTAGAGAACTAATGGCTCCTTGGTAACTCTATTATTGACAAGTAATTATTTCTTCATTCATCAATATATATACATATATCAACTCAAGCATTATAATTATTTATTAGTCATGAAGTTTTAAGATGTTACAACTTGCATAGATTTTCAACTTTTTAATAACATTACTTATAAAACCCCGATTAAATTAAAAAAATGTGGTGTTTCAAGTCTCATTTACGAGATATATGTGTGTGTATACAGAGAGTGTGTTAAAAAAAGTCAAGACACTCGTTTTATGGATATTTGCAAACAACTCACATCAATTTACCTTTGTCTGAGGCATTAGAGCGGATGCCTATGTGCGTGTATTGAAAAACAATACACTCGTTCTATGGATATTTTCAAACAACTCACATCAATTTGCCTTTGTCATTAGAACATATACCTATCTTTTCAAAATTCATGAAAGAGTAACTGAAAAAGGAAAAATAATACTGAGGAGGACACAATGATATTTATGGGGTTTATTTTATAAGGCTTGGGGCTCTCGGACTGCTACGGCCTTGCATTTGGTGTGGTTTACTGGAGGTTATTATCAATATATTATTAAATTAATTGAAACTTGATGACAGTTTCTGAACTTTTCTCTATTCTTAAAATCGAAAGTCCAAAGAGAAATACATGCTTGTCTCTTAGACAAACATTAATTAATAATAACGATAAAGGTTGCCTCATAAAGATTTCCAGTCCTTTCGTAGAAAGGACTGAAAATCTATTGTTGAAACGGATGAGGTAAGGCAGTAGCTTGTCTCTTAAAATTTGTTTGTTAAAATCTCTGCAAATAGATCACACTTGTAGCCTTCGTTATCTCTGTTAGAGATATTAAATAGGGAGATATGATATGATTTGTCAAGGAAATATGTCACCAAATATTTTCGTCATGAGATATGGATTTTGTTCTTTATTATTGTATTTCTTCTTTATTATAAATGAGAAAACTTATGTATGTACACAACAAATGAAGTTCATTATATTCCTTCTCGATTCCTCTATTCTCAACATGGTGCTAGAGAGGTACCATTCTTTGTGACTTGTTTTGTCACTACCTCTCAGCTCGGTATCAAGAGCCTAACAAGAAGGGAACTTGAATCCGTGCTTTTCCTATGGACTCACTACTCATAGGAGTAAATTATTTAGAAACCGTGTGTTTTTTGGTTTCTGCCTTTTTTCTCCCTGCCATCACCATTCACTGCGTGTACATTGTTCACCGCTGACAACTTTCCGACAAACCATTTCCGGCCAACATTACTATTCACAGCCGATGACTTTTTGGCAAGATTTTTTACGCCCAGTGTTACTATGTATGGCTGTTGTCTTTTCGGTTAGTGTTGTTTACCATTGGCGTATCTCCAGCAAGTACTGTTTCCTGTCAACCTTTCTGGTGAGTTTCTTGTTCTGTTGAGCTTTTTCCAGCTGACATTAATGTTCACCACCAACCTTTTCTCTTGTGCGTACTGTTCACCGCTGACATTTTTCCGACTAGTTTTTTCTTTCTTTAGGTGAGCATTTTTCTGCTGGTAACCGACACTATTGGCATCACCTTGCCGTTTGATAACCATTTTTGCTCTCTACCAGTTGTCGTGCTCCCTGAGCATTTGTGCTTCCTAGCAGCAATTGCTTCTCAGAACATTTTTGCTTTATAGCAGCTTTTTTGCTTTTCAGTAGCCACTGTGTCCTTAGAGCATTTTTGCTTTCCTTCTGATCATTTCTCCTTTCCAGCAGCTGCTGTGTTCTTTAAGCATTTTTCATTTTGTGAAAGCCTCCATGTTATCTGGAGTTATATGATACACATGTTCCAACTTGAAGGGGGAGTGTTAGAGATATGATTTGGTTATGTTAGAGGCGTGTTTTTCATTACATTAAATAGGGAGATATGATATGATTTGATGAAGAAATATCTTGCGAAATATTTTCCACTATTAGATATGGGTTTTGTTCATAATTGTTGTATCACTTCTTGAGATGGTACGAGAGGACTATCATCATCCATGACCCGTTTAGTCACTAATCCTTTCAACATTATCTAAATAAGACCAATCATTGATTTAGTTACGGTCCCATCATCTGTGACCTGTTTGGTCACTAATCCTTTCAACATCATCTAAATGAGACTGATCATTAATTTAGTCAGGCTACTAGATTAGTGGTTAAACTAGTGTGTCAATGATAACTGCAGGAACTAGTATTGTATTTAATATTATAATATAAATATTACATTGTAATATAATATTTAAAATGATTTGTAGCCCAAGGTTGTGAGCGTTGGATTTTAAATTCTAGTGTTCTTTACATTTATATTATAGGACTGATTCCATTGCGCAGTCTTTCCATTTACCCAATCCTTGCACTGTGCACAGTTCCCATCTACGTCTTTAACACGCCCGGTAAGCCTACTACAGGTCTAATCAATTTTCCACCATTTTTGAATCAAAAACCATGTCTTGTGCCTTTGGGTGAAGGAGCTCTGTGAATTCTCGTTCGTTTCTTTAATTCATAAGAATTTTCTTCCTTTCACAAAGCTCAACCATCTCATTTTTGGGGTGAAGAAGCGCTGTGGTCCAATTTATTTCTTGAATTCATTGGATTATTTTTGTGGGTGAAGGAAATAAGGAACCATCGATCCCTTCTTTACATAGTTTCATTCTGTGTTTCCTTTTCTCTACTTCTATTTGTGTACTGCAACAACCTTCTTAAAGCTTCAGCAAGCTCCTTTCTGCAAACTGAGCAAGTTCCTTCTTCTATTTATTTCTAAAATCATTTTATAAATGTATATGACTTGGCCAGTTAGATGCGACGTCAAGTCTAAGCCAGCCAAGTCATGTCGTCCCTATCAAGTTGAGTGCATAACCTATCCATAGAGGTGCCCAGACTGGCCGTATGACCAGTTTCCAATTCTACTGACCACTCCGAGTTAAGTTTTACGACACTGCTTATAGTGCCTTGGTGCTTATATTTCACCATGAACTCAAGTGCCTAGCAACTAGTGCTCAGATCAAAATGTCATTGGTGCTCTCTTTATATAATCCAGCTTAATTAAAGTGCTAAAGGAACCCTAGTTTATTTTGAGATCCCTACTCCACAGATTGAGACTGAATTCCAAGTCCATTTTAATCATTTTTTCAACTCAATTGTTTAATGTTTTCATTTAAAATTTTCTAGGCTGGGAGTTATCAAGTTATCATGCAAAGTGTCATTGCTGACTCTCTCTTTCTATAATCCAGCTTAATTAAAGTGAAAAAGGAGCCCTATTTTATTTTGAGATCCTTACTCCACTGATTGAGACTGAATTCCAGTTCCATTTTAATAGTTTTTTCTACTCAATTTTTAATGTTGGATTTAATTTTCTAGGCAGTGCGTTATCAAGTTGTCATGCATTATTGTTTCAATGACTGTTCTGCTATTTTCGTGATGGCATGTATATCTACAATGATTGTATCTTATTATACAGGTAATTGGAATCTTTGAGGACTTCCTTTCCACTGAAGAGAGTGGTGTTCACCAAGTTTCAGAAAAAGGAGTTTTGCAGGTTTTGTTAGATGTCAAATTTGCTACTGATGTTCTCTCCGGTGGTGATTTAAATGCGGTTGGGGTACCATCTAGTCAGCCAAAAGCAAAGCTACCTGTCAGAAGGAAACAAGATCAAAGTTCTGCAACCTCTGCCCTTAGAGAACGTTCAGATCAATTGTTAACTCGTCTTTCTCAGAAGCTGGATCCCATAGACTGGCTTACGTAAGTATCTTATTCTTCCGATAAAGTTTTTCCATTCTTTGTTTTGGTTTGTTGAAGGGACATGAGATGTGCAATCCATGAACAGATGGCTTGTGTAATAATTACATATGCAAGGAAGTGGCAAAATTAGGTATGTTTATAATTATAAAATAAAAGAACAAAGCACAAAAATTTCCAAAGGGTGCAGTGAAATAGAATAATAAAAAGAAATCTGGGATTTTCAAGAGGCCGTAATTCATTTCAAGCAACAGCATGGAATCTGGGAGTAGATCCATAGAACATGCATGTTCCATTTTTGCAATCTGAAAAGTTGAAACATTTTTTCTATCTTTTTTCTTTGCTGTAAATCCATGGTTAGAGAAAATTCATAGCATGCATTTCTTCCACTGGGTTAAATTGTTAGTGTGTATAATGATTTGAACTTCTATTATTTTTCTGCACAAGTTAAATTGGTAGTTTGTACGGATTTGAACTTCTATTAATTTCTAACCCATCTCAAATCTTCTTTCTTTATCTTAAAGGTATGAGCCATATCTCTGGGAGAATGAGAGACAGTCATACCTACGACATGCTGTCCTCTTTGGTTTCTTTGTGCAACTTAACCGTATGTACACAGATACTGTTCAGAAACTGCCTACTAATTCAGAATCTAATATTCTGAGGTGTTCTACAGTTCCCCGGTTTAAATACCTTCCCATCAGGTTAGTCTGATCTTGTATTTCATTTCTGTTTTGTCTGTCATTTCATAATGCATATTTACGAGCTGGTCTCCAATACCATCATTTTATTTATTTAATTTAAATTAGCTTAAAATGTAATGGTTTATTCACTGACTACTTTTGTGGGTAGTTTTTTTGCTAAGAAACCTACTGATGTACATTACGAAGCAAGTGATTAATGCTCTAAATGTCATATCATATTTACAAACTTACCTCTTGGTAAATTCAGTGCACCAGCATTGTCCTCTAGAGGGACAAAGAAGACATTTACTCCATCGTCGAATGAAATCTCTTCAAGAAGCTCATGGAATTCAATTACAAATGGAGAACTTTCTCAGAAGATAAATTTGGATGACAGTTCAAGTCTGGGGGTGGCAGCACCATTACTGAAGTCTTTTATGCAGGTAAGCCCTTTTCAAATATCTGTACTATTTCTGGCCTTATTGCAGTTTAACTTTGTACATTTATTCTTTAATTAAGAAATTATGAGATGTTGCATAACTTCATGCATTTGCATATCATATTCATACACATCTATGACACTGCTGTTGCAGTGAACTCCATCCATTTGTGCAACCAAACAAATTTATTTTTCTTTTTTAGAAGTTGTTTTTATTCACTGTATAAAACTGTTTAACGAAATTACAATCCATAAGCCAAATGTCATTATATTTGGTCAGCTTTCCTGCAGTATTTGACATAATTAATACCGAGTCATTTCAAATTCTTAGACCGGATTAAACTTTATACGCTACTCCCGTTTTTAGTACTATGTATTACTTTAGCCTGGAAAGGTTATCTTTCCATTATGATTGGTTCCTTGATTTTGTTGAGCAAATTCTTTATAATTGTAGCAGAATATTTTCTTTCTAAGTTTGTAGCATATAATACTTTCTTGCTTAACCAAGTAGATTCCTATATGCGTTGCTTACAGTATTAGCTGCATGAATGCAAATTTTGGGAGTAACATCACGGTGTTAACATTATCATATTACATCTGCATTTATATACCGACACCTTCCATTCTTATACCTAAATTGTGATTTAGAACACGTTATTTGATTGCTTAGTTACGTAGGTATTTGATACTAGTTTTTATTCTTTTTCTAGGTTGGAAGCAGGTTCGGGGAGAGTACTTTTAAACTGGGATCCATACTAACTGATGGACAAGTTGGCATTTTTAAGGATAGATCTGCAGCTGCCATGTCCTCGTTTGGAGATATTTTACCTGCTCATGCAGCTGGTCTTCTTTCATCTTTTACTGCTCCCAGATCAGATTCATGATTCCCCAAGCCAATGATTGAAATGCATCCTGCTTTTCAAGGTCTCGTTACCATAAAGTGTGATACGATATATCTTGAAACCTTCCCAGCCCTCCATCTTTTATTCGTGGCACCACTCTACTAGAGCAACTCTAGAATCATATTTGAAAGCTCCATCTCCGAAAATCCTAAACATCTGTGAAGCAAATGGATCAATAAACTATGGGATGAAGATTCTTAATGTTGATTGCTGCGGTTAACTTCATTTTATCATTGTCTTGGAAACGGTTGTGAATATAAACGCCCAAATTGTAAGCATGAACTTGACAAGCAAAAATAGTGTAGATGGCAGATTCAAGTTCGCGTGTGTCATTTAGGCCAGGGAAACTGAAATGGGGTCTTGCTATTGTCAGAGTTGAGAGCTGCTATAATTCATGGCTACTGTATTGCGTGGTTCTACATTTTTGGTGTATGTCTATAGTTGCATAAATTCAATCAAATTATCTTGATAGATTTATTTTAATGTTCTGATTACAATGTAACACTGTATTTCAAGACACTTATTCAATGAATTGAATTCGTATGAATAAGCAGTAGTTTATTATCTTGTATTATTCATTTTGGTAAGTGTATCTAACGTGAAATACAGTTCAGCATCAACCAATATAATTAAACTTTTATAGACTAAAGTTCCTACTTGATACTACTTGCACGTTAATTGTGTTGGGAATTGGGTTCCTTCCTATATGGAGAAAAATGTTCAAATTGACGAGTTTAATTGATGTCTCTTTTAATTAGGTGGAGAAGGGTTTAAAGTTAATAAGAGAGAGATTAAGTCATTTAGATCATTAGCACTTCAAGAGAGAGCAAGAGTGAAAATCATTTTCCATTTTGTACATATAACTGCTACTATATATTTGTTTCCTATTGGATGGGACTGAATTTTACAGTTCGGTCAGAACACCTGATTCTTCATTTTGAACCTTTGGATTGTTGATACAAGGCTTGATTATGGAAATATTCAGTTCGTATTATATCTGTGTATTAGAATTTTACATCTTTCTTGTTTTTTATTTGCAATTTTTGTTTTTTTTTTTATTTGTAATTTTTGTTTGTTGGGTCGGGTGTTAGCACTATTTTATGTACTAGATTGAGACTTTCTTGTATATTTGGTTGATCATATTGAAACTATCTTATTAGTTTGGACGACCAAAATCTTTATAAAGGGTTTTTCTTGTTAAAATTTTGGGTATATAAGTTTGTGATTTTGACTATTTTTTTTATGTTTGTTGTTCCTCGTCAGAAATTCTTGCAGATTAGGAAGGGAATATTTACTTTTAGTGTGTTAGGTGTTAAAGTGTGTTCTGTATTGGTATTGTGTTGCTCCAATTAAATGTTTATACAAAACTAAATAAAATAGCAACTTTAGATAGACACATCACATGAGAACGTGAGCAATTCTTATTCTCTTTACTAAGAATCTAGCACTTCGTTTTTTTTATTTGGGATGTAGTTTTTCAATTTTAAATATGGATTCTAATTGCAGTCCAATTTTTTCTCCTCAAACTCGTGCCTTTTTTTATTCTCTTACAAAAATGTTATCATCCAAAACTAATTTTCAGAACTATTTCTGGGAAGTTATCGTACATTATAGACACAATTTTTCATAATATAATTATCTTTTAACTTGTACGCTAGATAGACTAGTTTTTGTATTATTTAAAAGATAGCAACATGACAAGTAGTTTTACCATATAAAGTTTTTCTTCCTTGTTTTAAATTTTTATTTTGATAGGTTTACTCTACTAGTTTCATGTAGTTTTCTTTCTATTTATTCTAAACATACAATGAAGTTTTGTTTCCTGATTCTATTTATGGTTGGTATTATGCTTCTAATGTTTTACTATTTCAGTGTATCTGTTTTTTTAACAAATTCAATGGAACTGTAAAAAAGATTTCAGTGGTAATTACAGTTGCAGTAGATAATTAAATTCTAATAGTTTTCCTTCAAACTTATTCTCTGTCCCCACTTTTTTCCTAACATTTAAAGTTTTACAATATTTTGTATTCGTTGTTTCTTTTCATAGATGACGTGAGATGGTGGATAATGATAGGCAACAGAGATAAGAACAACAATAAAAGAAATTATAATTAAAGAGTGTAATTAAAGAGTGTTTGGTGAATAGTTGCCAAAAAGGAAAAGAAAAACACGAAAATATAGAGGAAACAAATATTATACCTTTCACAAGAATCGTGAAGAGCATGATTTTTTAGATGAAGTTGATAAGTTCTAAAATCTAAAAGCTCAAATACTATGCCATGTGTTTGGTCAAAATTTTCTCAGTGAAAAAGAAGCATAAAATTTTAGATGAAGTTGATAAGTTCTAAAATCTAAAAGCTCAAATACTATGCCATGTGTTTGGTCAAAATTTTCTCAGTGAAAAAGAAGCATAAAAAGTAGATTTTTTTCCATCCTGAAGATAGAATAAAAAGTATAGAACTTTGAAATGAACATATCCACAAATGTTGGGCCTTAAACATAACCACCACATGTTGGCTTTTGAGGTTTATCTCCATTTTCACTACTCATTATCGTTTACTTTTCCTTCCAATAACAAAATTTGATGGTATTGTCGATTTTTGAAGTTGTCATTATAATCTTAAATTACAATGATATTTCTTACATTTGGTTTTGACATGTTACTTGTTCCACTTGGGCATGAAGTAGCTAGTCCAAGAGAGTCGTGCAAGCAACTGTTACAAATTCCATTTAACTGGTTCCATATATAATAGATTTAATAAACAAATTTTAAGAAAAAAATACAAAAAGAAAAATGAGTTTGAGTTCTCTTGTTGGTCTTTATGATGATACCAAAGTTGGTCTTTATGATGATACCAAAGAGGCAAGTAGTCTTGTTTAGATAAAAGCAAGTTACCATGATTTATTGTGGTAACTTGGTTTTATAAACATTGTGACAAATTTTAATATATTAATATCAGTGTATTATAAAGATATAATAGATAGATAATATAAAAATTCAACAAAAAAAATCTTGACCCCTTTGTGATACATAAGAGGAATAAATTTCCACTAATATAAAAGATTAATTTAAATACAACATGAACCATATGAAAGAGTCATTCAATCACAAATTTGTTAATTTTTATAATAATTATTTTAGAAATCATTCTTCTCAGGTGGTGTTTGACTCGGTTATTTTCTTTTAGATTTTTTTTTCTCTTTTAAGAAAACAAAATTATGTCAAACATCTTTTCAGGAAAACTCTTAAAATAGCTATTAAAAAAATAACTTACATTGACAAATTTACATAGAGCTCGTCAATAGCTTATTAAGCCAGGGTCTTCCAATTTATGTTATTGAGTGTTTTGAATTATATATTACTTTAAAATTCTCACTAAAATAAAATTTTACTAACTAAAATATTTTTTTAAATTATTATTTTAAATACTTATATTTTGATTTATTATTGCTATTATTAAAATATTATATATATATATATATATATAGATATATATTACATTAAAGTTATCTATTTTATAAATACATTTATTAGACAAGATAACTAGTTTTAAATAAAGCTAAATCTTTTTAAAAAATCACTATATGACTTCTATTTTCTAGAGTGTAAATATATATATATATATATATATATATATATATATATATATATATATATATATATATATATATATATATATATATCTTCATATTTTAACTAACTGAACTTGTGAATCAATAGAGTTATTGCAACATAAATATAAAAACGGTATTTAAACACAGCTAATTTAATTCTACCAAGTTTTATCACATAATAAATATACCACTTTTAAAAATGTTATTGGAATAACCTCCTTCTTTTCAATAAACACATTGCTTTAAATGAGAGAGTAATGTAAATATTTATATTGAACATAAAAGAAAAAAAAAGAGTGAGTAACCTAATATTTTTTTTTTCAGTAAAGAGGTTGCTTTAAATGATACAGAGAATAACTAATTAAGTAACTATTTAAATTGGACACCAAGAATGAGTGTGTTTACACAATAATTACTTAATAAATATTTCTTATAAATGAATTATTGGAGTAACAATTTTGTTTACATGTTAGTTCATATGTTACTATCATTTAAATGATGAATTATGTGACATTTTTTTTTTGTAGTTTTTTCTTATTTTTGTGGTAACATATGATTTTTAATTTGATTTAGTCAAAAAAATTAATCTATTTAATTATTTTAAATTATAAAGGTGATTGATTATTTTGATTAGACAATTATGAGGTCTACAGAAGAACTTTTATGTGAAAGAGACAACCATTATGGAAGAACAAATTTGCACAAAAGAAAAGATAGTTATTACCATGTTTTTGTTCCACTCCGAATGTTAGTGTAACAAAATTTTTATTGCAGTATATAGATATCTCTTTTTTTTTTAAATGTCTTTATTTTTATATTGATGAAACTCATACATGTCTTTATTTATGAGTATGCACTCTTTGGTGGGATAGTTTATGGTATGTTGACGTTGATAGTTTTTGTAAATGGCATTTATGTTATTGTTACTTTATTTGTCCCAGTTCCTTGCATGGTGAAAGATTTAAACTTTATACGGTATATAACCCACGAGTTTGATTCAGATTATACATTTAGGGCAATCTATATTTACTTTAATAGTATATTATTTTTGCAAAATGGTGTGTTTAACTAAATCTTTTGTTGCACCATGGAAAAAGGTTTGTTAAAAGCAAGGTTGATCTGTGGAGTATAATGATGGGGAGTTTTGTGTGTGAGAGAAAATTGGATGAGGACTGTGTCAATATTGGGCTATTAAAGAATTTTTTTATTGTTATAACTAAGTATAGTAAAGTTAGAAGCATGTGCTTTTTCATGGCAAGAAAAGATACCGGTTGGCTTGCACCTTATGGATGATATTGACATTATCCTACTCTTGAATTATTATTTGTTATTTTAAGAATAGATATAAGTGTTTACTTTGGTCATAAACCTAATCTAATGTGAATATTATTTTATGATTGACTTCTTGATATTGGATCTCATTTATGAACTATATAAGAAGTAGACAGTAAGGAAGAAGATGGTCAACACTCTATAAAAAACATAATTAATAAGAAGAAAATATTGCAAAACAATTTGTTAAAGCATCTATTGTAAAACTTGTCTAAGAGAACATAATTGATGAACAGATAGATAATGATAAGGAACATAATAATAGTGGGGAGTTCTCATATTCTTATATGTTGTTTGAAGATAGCTTATGTTAGTCATGGCTTGGGGCTTATGAAGAGAATAACATTATAACATTGATAATGATATTAATGAAAATAAAGGATTATGCTTATGGCTTAGGAAGAGAATAACATTATAGCATTGATAATAATATTAATGGAAATAAAGAATTATGCTTATGCTTATGCTTCTGAAACATTAATGACATCTCAAAGTTCAAATATGACGAAGGAAACAAAAAGTTTAAATGAACAATTTATTCATGATTCAAATTAGTGAAATTCAATTAGAAGTTAACATGTAGTTTTTAAACTTGGTTGATTTCAAAAAAGTACTTTCACACGACACAATTCAATAAGGAAGGGCATGAAATTAACAAATAATGACTTTATTAGAATCATGGAAAAAAAATGAAAGGAACTTACTCTTTCATGGTGGGTTTAATCTGCCATAATTGCTACAAGATGCATGTCATCAATTTTGTATATTTAATTTGTAGAACTTAATTTCAATTATGAAGGAAATAATGTCAAATCACCTTATAGATTTGGCGCAATACATTTATGAAAAAAACTTTAGCAAGTAGTGAAAGAACTTGGTTATGAATTTATTTTATAGAAGATAGCAACATAACAACAATTTTTGAATTTGAACAACATATAGGCGTCATAAGGAAAAAGAGTGAAGTTGCATTTGTTTATACGAGGAAATGGGGATTTGAATCCTGATTAACAACCTATTTTAAAGATTGACAACATGATCAAAAAGGTTTGTAAGTTTGCAATATATTGATTGTAGGTCTAGCGGTAAGCGAATATTGACTTGCTTGAAAGAAGTCTGATGCTATATAATGATCAGAGAATTAAATAAAATTGACTATTGCAACCAGTTACTTAGTCCTTGCTATAAAAAAAGTTGGAGAAAGAAAAAAAAAAAAAAACACAATTATGTGGTCAAAAGATTAAAATAGATAAATATATAAGGTTTAAAATTTCAATTTAAAACTAGATCTTAATACTCATATCTACTTATGTAGGTTCTAGCATTTCACATTTGTAAACTTCTTTAAGTATCTATTTTGTTCATTGTTGACTTTTTCTTTCATGCATGTATACCATGTAAACATACATGCATTGCTCTTTACTGTATGGAAGCAAATAAATTTGTGATGTTTCACTAACAATGTGAGAACATAATTATGAGACCTATGAATATGTCATTTAATCTGTATACAACCAAAATATTGCCAAAGAAAAAAGTATACCAATCTAACTCCACCAGAAATTAAAAAAAAAAGATAAAGAGGCCTGAAATTCAAAGATGAAAAGGTAATGACTAGCCCATTATGGTTAATAAGATCTAGAGACAGATATAAATATATCTAAGGTTAGAGATGTTGTTTGTTAGGACATAAATAGAGGTTATGTAAGAATGATGGTTATGTATAAGATATAGAGCTAACAGATAAAGGAAGTTAAAGAGGTTATGGAAGTTATTCCAATGCACAAGAAGAAGTTGGTCTAGGTTGACACAATAAATTTAATAAGAACCAACATAAGTTCAATTGTTCCAATATGCACCAAACTCCTAGCCAAAGGAAGCATTGGTGTTTATACAAACATCAAGAATCCAATACTAACAACATCAACTACATATCATATCTCTATTTTACTTCTTTTTGTTGCAACTGGACCCATGATTGTATTCCCTATTTTGTGAATGTATTTTGAAGAATGGAGTTTTGTATTATATCTTTGCATTTCATTATAATAGATAAAATACTTAGAACAATATAAATTGTCATACTTTAGAACATGATTTTTCCAAAAGAGTTAAGACAAACTCTGGGAATGAATTACCTTTTTATATGTACTTTGTCAATATTATGTCACTCATAGCTTTAATACATATAAGTCAAATTTTGTAGTACAACTAACTCATGACAGTTAAACTTAAACCAAAATTTTAGCCATTGTATCTCTTTTTCTCTCCTTTCTTGTTCTCGTGATTCATCTCTCTGTTTTAAAATATCTAGTGAGTTATCATCAATTTTCTTATTTACTAAATAAAAAAGTGATAACTACTTGGTTGATTGTGTGACACAAGATTAACTTAAAAGCTAAAACATTCATATAATGGATAATTATAATTTTTAGAAATAAAATAATATCGCTATCACATATCAAATACTTTTGGTAAGGAACATGTGCAAAATAGTTTTCCAATTTTTTTTATGCTCTTTATACCCTCACCATTCTTTGTGATACTAACATAGTAACATATGCAACCATTAGAGTTAATGTTATCTGATCTCTTAACTTTGAGAATAAATAAAACACATAAGTTGCTTACGATACTCTCATACATCCTAATGTCAAAATTTCTACTACCAATTTTAGATTTTGTTCTAAAAATAAAATTATAGTAGCTAAGAGAATAAACATAAGACGAGAAAGGGACATGAAACAATAAGCAATATAACAATTTATACCACATCTACAACTGTTAACTCTCAAGCCCAAAGAGTTGTATTACAATAAACAACTTTTTTTCATGGAAGAGAAATCAAAGTTAAAAATGAAAAGGGACAAAATTGAAAAACTCTTATTTCAATGCATTGTCTTTTTATACATACTTTATAATAATATGTTACTAATTACTTCAATATTTCATATAAGTTTAATTTTTTAGTACATGTTATGGCAAATGGATTATGCAACTTGGAAACATAGGTTCCAAACAATTATCACTATAATAAACAAATTTTATGAAAATAAAGAAAACAACCACAAAGCTCTAACATAAAGAAGGACAAAAAGGTAAACACTTTTGAACACATGAGTCACTAAAAAGTGAAAAACATGTTTATATGACACTTCATTATTGAGGTGAAATTTTGTTTAGAGTCTAATTGACTAAAAAACTTACATGCTAGATGATAAGTTGTTTAGTGACTTGTTTACATTTAAATTTTAATGAAAAACTTATCTGTCATCACACTCATCCTTTTAGGACCAATTTAATATTTATTCAGTAACTAACTTGAAAACAAATTAAGAAGAGAAAATTAATTCTAAATTGAAATACAAGAAAATCATTTAATTTGAAACATTTTTACTTATTTAAAATTATAATATTTATAGACAGGAGAGTGTTACGTCAAATTCAACCCTACATATAATTCATAAAAATATATAATTCATGACAATTAGATGTAAGTTACTTGTCAAATCAAGTTACAAACAAACATCATTATAATAAAAAGCTTCTATTACGAAAGAAAACAATGAAACTTTACAATAAAAAAGAACAAAGATGGAAAAAATAATAACTTTTTAAAATCTTCTAAGTATGCATTGAAGTCTAATGTAAAATGTCTCATACGTAAGAGTGACACATAAGTTATATACGAATGTTTTTAGGTGATATTTAATTATTAATATAAATTTTTCTTAAGAATCTTGTTAACAAGAAATCTTATAGGTAAGAAATAATTTGAAATTTTTTTTTAAGGGTCTTGTTAACAAGAGATTTTATATGAAAAAAAAAGTATTTAAAGATTCATTAAAAATAATTAAATGAAAATTACATCTCTCACCATATTTATGTTTATGGAACAATCTCAATATGATATTAGTTTTATATACATTGTACATAAAGATATTTTGATATATGTGAAAGAGAAAAATACTCTAAATGAGTTATGATAATGCTTATTAAACATATAGTTTTCTGGCCTTTTATCCTCTTGTCTTTTTTACTTAGTTATTTATTCTTTAGTATTTTATAAAGTTAAAATATTAATTTTTTTAAATATATCGTTTAGAATAATTAATTATATATTAACTATAATAAATTAATATTAAATATAATAATAAAATAAAAAGGAAAAATATTAGAAAAATTTAATTATAAATATAATAATAATAATAATAAAAGTGATAAAGGAAAAAAAATAAAGAACTTTCCAATAATGACGACAATAACTCATTATAGTTAGCGTATATACTTTCTATTTTAAAGTATACATCAGTATATTATTGGCAACATAGATAGAAGTATAATTCTTTAGTAATTTATTCATCACTGGTCAGGAAATAAGTTAGGAAAAGAAATTAATACTTCATTAGAATAAGAAAAATCATAAATTTTGAACAATTTGATTGTAATCATATATATAAATAATTTGGAACCCCATATTTTTGGATCCAAAATACTATAATATAATTGATAAAAGCTACCTATAATTTGTTCCAAAATTTATGAATGAGATTTGAAGCTAACCTAAGGAATGTGGTGCAAAGGTGAGGAATATTCGGAGTGTGAGGAAGGTTAAAAGTTATAGAAGAATTAAAAAAAAAAAATGAAAAAGAAAAAAAGGATGAGAGTAAGAAGCACTTGCTGGTGCAGCGCGTGGGAAAGGAAAAGAAAGATGATTAATGTGTTGTTTAAATTTGATGATTCCAAGAGTGCTGCGCTCTGAGTCGTTGTAGTTGTCTTCCAAAAAAAAACCCCATGCCGTCACACATGGAAACTACGTGTGCGGGTGGTGCGTAGGATAGCAACAAACCCAGCGCACGATAGCCTTCACCCATGCTTGGCGTTCTCTGCGCCACTCGTCCGAAGCCCTGGCTCTTCTCCCACGTCCATGCCTCGCCGCCTAGACTCCTTCACGCCTCCGTCTCCCTCTCCGCCTCGCCGCCGCGCCGTCACCATTCCAGCGCCTGCAAACTCTACGGCTCTGCTGGCGGCGCTTCGTCCATATGGCACGCTATAATGCCTCGCAGCAGTGACGGATTCCGCCGCGGCCTTGTCGCCGTGCATGACTTGAAGGGAGAGGGATCCTGGAATGTCGCATGGGACACGCGGCCGGCGCGGTGGCTCCACCGTCCTGATTCCGCATGGCTCCTCTTCGGAGTCTGTGCTTGCCTCGCGCCGCCGGGTTGCGTGGACGCCGTTACCGATTCCGACTCCGGAGTCGCTGTGGACGAGAGTTGCGGAGTTCTCGATAAGGAACTGAAAGTTGAGGTTTCTGCTGATTACAGAATCACTGGTTTGTTCTTTTTTATATTATTATTTTATTAATTTAAAATGTTTAGGTTTGTTTAATCAGATGAAGTGAAATATAATTCATATTTTTGTGTTTATTGAAAGCATTGTGTTGGATGTGTGACTTGTGTAAAAGTGAAAGATGCTTTTCCTTTTGCATTGGGTGGAGAGACACTTTTTAACTACTCTATAAGAAATGAAATTGGTTGCATTTTTGTTTTTAAAGAGCAGGAATTGGTCTTCTTTGTTTGGTTTGAAGTTTGATCACTAATTTTGTTTTGATAGAGTAAGCCTTTCTGCTTTTTGGATTCAACATTGTTTTTATTATTGATGGTCTGTGAGTAGATGATTGAACAGGATGAAGAGTTTTATGTTTGTGGAAATTTTGTAAAGAAGCTCAATGCTGAGAGATTTTTAAATTGGTGTTCTTGAGTTACATTATTCTTGAGAAGTTTTTGGTTTGTTGGTGGTATTGTGCTTAGCATGGAGGTAAAGAAATTGTGTATGAGTTTAATATGTGGACTCATTTGGGAGTTATCTCACTGAATGGTGAAGGGGTACCTGCTGATGGTCGGTGTCTGTTTAGAGCAATAGCTCATGGAGCTTGCTTGAGAAATGGGGAAAACGCACCTGATGAGAATCGTCAGAGGGAACTGGCTGATGAATTAAGAGCTAAAGTATGATCATTTTGTTCCACAGTTTAAAATAAGAAAACAAGTTTTTGTTCTTTTTCATTTGCTTTTTAACAATCTTTGTATCCCAATTTAGGTAGTGGATGAGTTGCTGAAGAGGCGGGAGGAAACAGAATGGTAAGTTTTGTAATATGAAGATGTATGATTCTTTTGGATTGTCTTTTTCTTCTTGGCTTGGTTATGTTTGATGTATATGTAGATGGTTATCTGTTATGTTTGATGTATCTGTAGGTTTATAGAAGGGGATTTCGATACATATGTGAAGAGAATTCAACAGCCTTATGTGTGGGGTGGCGAACCAGAGCTGTTGATGGCTTCTCATGTTTTGCAGTAAGTTTTAGAATTGAAATTGTTCTAGTGAAAAAAGAAGAATTGAAATTTTGTGCTGCTTATAGTTGTCACTTTCATCTAACGAGAATTGAGAAGCATAAGATGTTTGTCCATCAATGTGTATTAATTATTAGTTTTAGCTCTCTAGAGTTGTTGTCATAACAACATCTATTATAAAAAAAAGATTACCATTCACAATTTGAACACCCAAACTATGATAACAAAAGTTATTATAAAAAAAAGTTGGTTAATCTTTCAAACAATTTACATATTAGCAATGTGGATGTATAATTCGTGAATCTGAGACTGAAGACACTTGTGTAATATACAGCCTATGTTGTTTTGTAGAAACCATTATTTTATCTAATCGTGTTGATATGCCTTCTTTGGAATTTATTGTTCTTTATATAACTCGGCTGCATACTTTTTCAGGACACCAATATCTGTTTTCATGAGAGACACAGGCTCGGTTGATTTGGTAAACATAGCAAAATATGGGGAAGAGTATAGGAATGGTGAAGAGGAGAATTCCATAAATGTGCTGTTTCATGGCTATGGTCACTATGACATACTAGAGTCTGTTTGACAAAATAAAGACTGCCTTAGAATAAACACAGTACAGAACAAACTACTCGACTTGGTCTTGCAGTTTAGATTTTCACATACTGAGAGCTTTTTGGGTTCATTTTAGTGTTTCTGTGAATTTAGTAACTTTTTACCAGTTTAGTTCAGCAGCAGGGAAGTTTATTCAATTCAATGGAGCCATACTGGTAGAATTTTTGTAGTTTTTTTTTGTTTACATCTGATATCAAGAATCCAGTATAGAAGAAAACAATAATACTGAAATAATAATTTGGGATTTATGATTAGTATTGGCAAGTAAACACAAGGATTTTATGGAGTATACATTTTATTGGGACTGTGATCTTAGAAAAAACTTTCTCATTTTTTTTTTTAAGAATATTTTTAAATTATGCAGACTTTAAAGCTTTTTTTATATCCAAACAAAATGAATGAAATTTTATAGTTGCTTTTTCTTCTTATGGATTGAACTGACTAATTGGACTTTTAACTGGTCTGACATTAGGTTGAGAACTTTTTTGCACTAAAATATTTATATATTTATACATAAAAATATATTGCAATTTTCTTTATCCTTGTAAACTGTGTAACCTATTTTTTATAGAATTTATTACCTCAAATGGTTTATATTTTTTTATGAACTTTTTATAATTTATTTCAATATTTAATCTTTATAATAAAATTATGAAAGAAATTCTTTATTTTATTTTTTTTACCAACTACAACTTATAATAGAAATTTAACATATGAAAAATTAATATTAAATTACTATTAATCATGAAATTATTCAGAAGTATAGTAAAAAAGACTCAAAATAAAAATAAATTATTTCTTAATACAAATACAAAACAGTTAACAAGTATAACAAAAGATATAGTTTAGTTTAGTGAATCAATCCCAATGGAAACTTTCTGTAAACTTTCTGTAAGGCGTGACTTTTAATCTGTACAAATAAATGGGGAAGATGACTCATAAGTTGGTTTGCATATAAAAATCATAAAATTATATACTTTTTTTAATATAACAAAAATGTAAATACACGTATGTTTCTTACATGTGTTTTCACTAGTAAATTATAACATAAATATATATTTTAATATATATATATATATATATATTAAATATAATTATGATTTTATAAAATGGATTATTCAGAAATATATTAGGCGAACCAGTTTAAAGCCATGAACTAAATAGATTGATAAAATAACACATAATTCAATTTTAACTAAAACTATTTTAATTTGGCACACACAAATATATGTTTTGGAACAAGGTATTGTTAAAATGTAACTTATCAATTGATTACATGTTGAATGCTTCTTTATAGGAGGAACTATTATTTTTCTGTCATTGTTAAAATTGGTAAGAGTCTCAATGTTTAATATTCATTTGTCTTCTGTCATGTGATGGTATTGTAATGACACATACATTTTGGGCTTATTTATATGCATTGATAATATTATATGATAACTTACAAAAAATAATTAGGTGAGTGCATCCAATGTTCAAATCTAAGTTTTTAGATTAATTTAGATTGATGTTATATCACATTAATATAGAAAATGTTACATAACATTTGCACCGCAAAGTTGAGGCACAAGTGTAAAAACAAAACTCAAAAGCATCTTTCAGTTGTGTGAGGAAAACTATTGTGGTGAAAACAAAGGAATTCAACTCCCAAAGAGCATCTCTAATGCATATTGATGTTCCTACAACACATGAAATATTAATTTTAAATGTAATATCTTTTTAGTATAAAAATTTTAAAACAGTCAATAACTATACACTTTTTTATTAACTATTATGTGTATGTGTTGTAGTTGATAATAATCTTGCACTTTTCTTTCAATCAGTCTAAATTTAATTTTATGGAATGACAAACCAATGTTATAGGTAGGAGTTGTTGTTGCAGAGTTGCACAGTTCCCAAATGTGTTGATGCCATATCTCGTCTTCTGCACATAAATACGTTTTATTTTTCCTTTTCTCGAAAGTTAGCATCTTGAACCCCACACAAGAAAAAAAAATAAAAAAAGTGGGTCTACCTTTGAATTAGCTTACTCGTTCAAACATTTATGAATGAGCACCAAAAAATTAAATCTAGGGTTTTCTTTCTGGGTTATAACTTTTTTCGGTATTTTATTCTTCTGGTTATGAAAAAATAGTTTTTGAAATGTATAGTCCAAAAATAATATTTTACATGAAAAAATTGAATTACATAATTTAAAAGTTATTTTACATTTGAAAAATAATTTCTAGATTTTACAATCCATATATATTTTTTTTTAATTTTTAGATTCGATGACAAGGGAACAATGGTGGCAACAAGGAATGATACCAATAAAGGGTATCTGAACTCAAAAAATTTATGGGGGTGTAGAAAGAAATGGCCTTAAATCTATGCCTTAAAGACATCTGACCCCAAAAATAAGAGTGATTCTTCCTGCACCTCCATGACGACTTCCTGCACTTCCATATTTTTCAAAAATTTCCATTTTAGACATACTGAAAAGATGAAAATGCCCTTCATCTTAAAACAGAAAAATTAAGGCACTGATCGAACAAGAGGAGGTGTTGCATTTGTGATACCTGAGCTATTGATAAATTTTTAGGGTTGGGAGAGTAATATAGAGAGATTAGAGAAGAGGAAAAAGATTGTTGTTAGAGTTGCTAAAAAAGGAGGCTATTACTTGGAGGAAGAAGAAGGTTGGGATTACTGGGAAGAAGAAGAAGGGTGGGAGGAGAAGAAGCAGTGTGCGTTCGTCCATCGACGGTAAGTTTTAATTTTTTCTGAAGGTTGCGGGGCGTAGAAACCGTAACCCTTTTTTGCTGCACCTTCACTATTGCGGGTTGTACAACCCGCAAGCTAAAGATTTATCATACACATTGCAGGTTGTACAACCCGCAATTTAAAAAAATTTGCAAATCCCATTGCGGGTTGTACAACCCGCAAGCTTTTTAAAAAAATTTTAAAATTGCGGGTTGTACAACCTGCAAGCTTTTTTAAAAAAATTTTAGCTTGCGGGTTGTACAACCCGCAATGTTTTTGGAAAAAAATTTAGCTTGCGGGTTGTACAAACCGCAACATAAAATTTTATGTTGCGGGTTGTACAACCCGCAAGGTGTTTGAAAAAAATTTTATGTTGCGGGTTGTACAACCCGCAAGGTGTTTTTGAAATTTTTTTAAATTTGGTTAATAGTTGATTGTGTAATTGTTTTGAATGAATTATGTAGTGTACCATGGAAGGAGACTTCTACACTAGATTTTCTGAAGAAGTAGATAAAGTATCAGAAATGGAACAATCACATGAAAGTATTGTCATGGTCAAGGAACATGAGTGCGGTTTTCATTTTTCAACAGATGAGGTAAATGAATTTGGTTGTACTAAATTTTGTTATTAGATTGCTTTTGCAATTGTTACTATATTTTGATGAATTTTATATTTAGGTATTTGTTACTAGAGATCATTTACTTGAATGGGTTCGGAAGGTTGCCTTTTCTCTTGGATTTGTTGTTGTCATATTGAGATCGGATAAAGCAACGGGTCAACAAGGAAGGAAGACATTTGTATTATTGGGTTGTGAAAGGAGTGGAAAATATAGAAAATACAGGAATGATTTGGAGGTTACCATTACAGGGACAAGAAAGTGTGATTGTCCTTTTAGATTGCGGGGTAAAGCTATTTCAAATGGAGAAGGTTAGGTGTTGAAAGTCATATGTGGCTTACATAATCATGATCTTGCTGAGACATTAGTTGGACGCCCTTATGCTAGGAGATTAAAACCTTATGAGCATGACTTGGTTGTTGACATGACAAAAAGTCTTGTGAAGCCGTCCAACATATTGCTGACTTTGAAGGAGAATAACAAAGATAATGTGACAACAATCAAACAATTGTATAATGCAAGATACACATACAAGAGATCAATTAGAGGATCAAGAATTGAATTGCAACAATTAATGATGTTACTGGAGTGTGACAAGTATATTCACTGGAGTAGGTGTTATCAGGATTCAGAAGTTGTGAGTGATATCTTTTGGACACATCCTGATTCAGTTAAGTTGTTGAATGCATTTAATATTGTCCTATTGATGGATAGTACATACAAAACCAACAAATATAGGCTTCCTTTGCTTGAAATAGTTGGTG
>Ga0209489_105352_pt1 | contig 22358 bp, 7 predicted proteins | sample SiratrowhiteBW_FD_187527 | JGI IMG/M metagenome (GOLD analysis project Ga0209489, IMG submission 187527) | Root nodule microbial communities of legume samples collected from California, USA - Siratro white BW (SPAdes) (version 2) | ecosystem: Host-associated > Plants > Roots > Nodule | place: USA...
GTTTTGACTTGTGAATGTTTCGTGTTTCTCTCTTGTAGTGATTATTATTATTATTATTAATATTATTATTATTTGATATCGTGCAAAGTTTTGGGAGCTGGTCAGAATCTAGTATTCAAAGCCACCTTTTGATTTTCTCTTTTCAACTCATTTTTTGATTGAAAAACTGTTTCTTTTTATTTTATTTTCTAGGTAATCATATTCTACTTTGACCGATCCTTGAGGGATTGGTTAATTCGGTTTTTTCAGTTTAGAGTTTTTCCCGACCGTGAGATGGGTGCTGTCGACTGTTGATTCTGATTTGTCTTCCCTGGAGTTGTTTTTGATTGTGCTGATGTGATGTTCTTTGTTTACACCCTTGATTTTTTTTAGTCTAATTGTTTATTGTCCTTATCGTGTAAACTAATGTGAACCACTTAAAAGAATGCAAAATATAAGGGAAAAGGTCAATTTCTCAAGTCTACATCACTCTGTGTTTGATTTCCCGGTCTTGGGTTGTCTTTCGAAGTATTTTTAAACTTAAACCGTCGAAATACTTGTAATTTACGTTTGGTTTTGAAGGAAATGTAACCTTGTAAAGTTTGGGAAAATTTTTATTCTTTGTCATTGTTTATTGATATTCTGTGTCAGTTTGTCTATTTCATCGCAGAATCTTTATGTGTTGGGTCCATTTGTATTATTGACTCCCACTCTTAGTAGGCCCAAGTTGTGTGGTTTCATATGGTATTGTTTTCTTCCGTGTCCACTGAGTGGGGCAGTAGAGCTTTACAATAAGCAGAAAATCAGTATTTTCTTAATTGTTTCATTAATCATTGACAGCTTAGCACACTCAAGCTGTTGAAATTTTTTATCTTCCTTTCTGTTGATAGCAGTGGTTGTTGGATTTTTTTTTTCATTCCCGATTTTTTTCAGAGTTTAGTTTGTTTTCATATTTATTCTGCGTCATGTTGTAGTCGTTATTAGTGATTTCTATCGTTTGTCATATTTATTTAGTTGTTACTCTGTAGTAGATACAAGTAGTTTGTCCATTCTTTGATAAATATCTACAGCATTCATCGTTGTCATCTTCAGTTCGCACTGATTGAAACCTTTCCAGGAGTGGAGTACCCTTTAGTAATCAAGCGTGGAACAATATTTTGGGTTTTGATTTTCTTAAAACGGGGTTCTTTTATTATCCGTGTAAAGTTTGGGAAATTGAGTTTATATGGAAAGATTCGAATCTGGAAGAGGACTTGACATTTGATCATATGAGTGTCTGTTTTTGTCAATATGGTGGAAAAAATATGCTATTTCTTCTGTTCATTAGCTGCTGTTATGTTACTGTACCATTTTATAAGCAACAATCGGGAATAAAGTCCAAGAATTGTTAATCTTTTCCTTTTCCCTTTGGCTAAATTATTTCCTTTTTTATATTCTAATTACAAAAGTAAGAAAGAGTGTAAGTGCATACAATTGCCATAGATGCCTTTACTCTTTCAACCTTTTCTTATACAAGTTACTTGAATGTACATGATCCTAACACCTAAGTATTACTCAACCATAGTTCAGGTAACCTCAATAATGTTTAGCTGTCAATTAAGGCCAACTTGTGCTTTGTGTATGTATGTAGCTCACTACAAGTAGGATGGACCCTTTAACGTCTTTATTTGGATTTTAGTGAATTGCATTTTTGGACCAATCATTGATAAGAAGAATCCTTCTGCTGAATAAATAAATGATGGGAATAATCAATAATACTTCCTTTATTTTTATTTTTTAAATGGTTATTAAATGTATTATATAATTAGGCTTTTGATAACATCGGTTCCTAAAGCTGTTTGCCTTCACTTTTCCGCTTCCTGCTCCCCATTCTTGCATTTGCTTGCTTCATGTGTTTCATAGTATAAGTTCTATAAATCTGAATCATCTTTGGTATTTATTGATTGAATATTGATCATAGCATTTTGCTGTGCCTTTTTTCTCTCACATCCATCAGACCTACAATTTTTCCCATTTTTATTGGATGCTGCTTATTATTCAGAACTTTTTTTTTTTTCATTTTTAAAAATCACGTTTTCCAATACATGCCTGCAACTCTTTTATTACTTTGCTAGTTGATTGGAAGATGAACAAGTGGACTAAAACTCAAGATTTCCATTTGTTTAAATTATTCTTGTCTCCTGATGTTCAAGTACTTCACAGTAAATCAATTATATGATCATTATTTTCAGGAGCTCAGCAGTTGATGGACTGTTACCCCAAGAGCAGTGACAAGAAAACATTAAAGAGGTGGTTTTTTATTGATAAAAGAGTTGGGTGAAGTGGACATCTGATAGAAATTAGTTTGATCAGTGTGCTCAATACTCCTTAAAGTTCTTACATTGTTACTGGACCGTGAAGTGGTCTGAAACCTGGATCCCATGGACTTGAAATCGAATCATACTCCTGTTCTCACTGATTCTGCACCCGTAACAAAGTCTAGGCTGTGTGTGCATTCCAGTTTGTTGCCTTACTCCCATTCCGGGGCAACCTTTACGCATGGAATGTTATTGACTATCCCGAGGAAGAAGACAGGAATTCTTGAAGATGTTCGTTCTAGTGGTTGGTTGGATGCCATGAAATCATCTTCGCCTCCAGCCAAGAAGATAACAAAGGATGTTAGCCATGCGTTTGCATCATCTGATTCTGATACTGCTGGTGCTTATTTTAGCTGGCTGGTATATATACATCCCCTGTTGTTTAGTTCCTGAATTTCACAGGTGTAAGGTGGTTATTTATTCTTTTTCTTTTTCAATGTGTTAATTTCACAGCTAAAATACCCATCTGCGCTTACATGTTTTGATCAAATCACAAACTATGCAAAAGGGAAAAGAATTGCGTTGTTTATGGATTATGATGGAACTCTTTCCCCGATTGTGGATAATCCTGACTGTGCGTTCATGTCGGACAATGTATGGCACTCTCCTTGGGATTACTATCCATAACATCATTTGGTTTTAATTATTTTTCATTCTTCTTTGGCTAATTATGATCCTGTAAACTCTGCAGATGCGTGCTGCTGTTAAAAAGGTGGCGGAATATTTTCCAACAGCAATAATTAGTGGAAGAAGTCGTGACAAGGTAGTTGAGCAGTTCTTACAAAATACAAACAATTTCCTATCTATTTTCAAATTCGCTTAGCTATCTGAACGCAACTGCTCCTGCATATACTCCTGCTCAATAACTTTAGTATTACCCCTGTTGGCTCAGGTATATCAATTCGTAGGACTAACCGAACTCTACTACGCTGGTAGTCACGGGATGGACATCATTGGCCCTGTTAGACAATCTGAATCTGATAATCACCCAAATTGCATTAGGTCTACAGACAAGCAGGTACTGGGTTCTGAAGTTTGTCACCTGTTTTATGAATCTCTCTCTCACTTTACAATCTCTTTCTTAAAGTTTTTCTTTTTAATCAAATAACATCTGTTATTTGTTTTAAAACTTACAGGGTAAGGAAGTAAATTTATTCCAACCTGCTGCTGAATTTCTGCCCATGATTAATGAGGCAAGCTTTTGATAATCTACCATGAATCATCATCTTTCAATATTTTTTTTCATTGAAACTTGATATCCTGATTAGCTCATGCTTGGGCAGGTCCTTAAGTCTCTTGAAGAGTGTACGAAAGACATTAAAGGTGCCAAAGTAGAGAACAATAAATTTTGCGTATCTGTGCACTACCGGAATGTTGATGAAAAGGTATAGGCTCCTGCTCTATGCTTAATAATTTTCTGCTAAGTTGATTTGCCTTTTTCCATACTTATTACCCGTTCTATGTGTTGATTATTTTTCTTTTCAATTTAATGATACAGTATTGGGATGTGGTGGGGCAACGTGTTCATGATGTTCTGAAGGGATATCCGCGTTTGCGGTTAACTCATGGGCGGAAGGTACTGTTTGTATGGCCAAAGCCAACCTTTTGACTAATTATTTTGGAGAATCTACTATTCAATGCTTTCAAAGGCATGTTTTCTCGTTTATAAATTAATTTCTTTCTACTATTTTCCAGGTTTTAGAGATCCGACCTGTGATTAACTGGGATAAGGGAAAAGCTGTGACGTTTTTACTTGAGTCACTTGGTGAGTTCATTTTCTGCTTTTATTGATATGGTTCTTTCCTTTAGTGATCTCAGTTCTTTGTGTTGCAGTAAGTGATATAGACATGTTGTTTTTCAGGGCTAAACAATTATGATGATGTGCTTCCTATATATATTGGAGATGATCGGACTGACGAAGATGCATTTAAGGTAGTATTTAGCTTTCAGTGATATGTGGGCTGCTCCTATTTCCTGTATTTTCGCTTTCTCTTTCCTTTTGTTCTGTTGATTACTTTAAATCTGATTCCAAACAATTTGTTACAGGTTTTGAGAGAGGGGAGTAAAGGTTATGGGATCTTGGTGTCTTCATCACCAAAAGAAAGTAACGCAGTTTACTCTCTTCGTGATCCATCAGAGGTAAATCTCACTTTTAACTGAGTTTACACATGCTGTTTGAAAAATTTCTTTTTGTTCTTTGATCAATTTCTCTGTACTAATTCGTTGTGCTTGCGCATGTTGGTGTCATTTGGTCCTGACTAAATTTACCTTATCAATGTATATACACAGGTCATGGAATTTCTCAAGTCACTTGTGTTATGGAAGTCAAGCTCCTTAAAAAGTCTTATATAGATTATAGAGGAGACTATACTCTGCTATACTATATAATATAGTACATCATAAAAAAAAACAGCTTTTTCGATTTTGATTTTCTCTGAAACATTGAAAGAGGTTTCCTGGAGCAGTTTTAGGCACAGAAGACCTCGTATGGTACCAACAGCGCTGTCTGTCGCTGCCCACTTGTTTTGCTCAAACCTTCTGTGCTAGCTGTAAATTCCTGCCTCGTAGTTATAAATATCTTCAAGAATTAAAAAAATGTGCTGAGCTTTTTTTCCTTTTCTCCTCTCATTACAATGTACTGGTATTTAATATTGCTTCTTCAGTTTTGATCACTATATTTAACCACTAAAATGGGGGTTACATATGCGATATCATTCATTTGTTAATTCTTTTTGCATGTATTGTGACTGTTTGAATGATATAATATAGCTGTTGTAGCTTTTAATTCGATATCTTTGCCCATTGAAAAGAAAAAAGAAAAAGGGTAATAGCTTTTATTTCAGTCCCATAATTTTAATTATTATAAAAGAAAAGGCTTGGGATCTGGATTCTTGTCTGTATCCAAATCCGAATGAGTCATAATTGTGTGCTAGAAAAGCCGAAAACTGAATGAGCAATTACAGCTGTAAACTCTAGAAAAGGCATGGCTCAATAAACATTACGGCTTTAGATCTGAGGAATAAGAACTGTTGCATTTTGAACTAAATCGGTTTTAAAGATCAGATTCATTCAGAGCTTTCAACCACTAAGTCGTATATTTCTTGAAGTAGAGGCCAAAAATCATAATTCATTTCTTAAGAAAAGTGGCAATAAGTCCAAACATTAGCGGATTTTATGATAAACAACAACTAATTAACCCAATCTATTTTACATAATTAGTATACCCTTTATATTGTTTATTTTTATCTTTATTTTCAACCTGGCACTTTCTATTCCCATTATCTTTCCACCTTTTCTAATCAAATCACATTCATTTTCGTTCTTTTTTTTTTCTCTTCCAACTGCTGTATGTCCATAAAAGAAAGAACTAGAACTGGGAATGCAAATGGGCTTGCATCTAAAGATAATATCTGTACCTCAAACAATTCAAATTTTAAAAAATAAAACAAAAGACGTTAAAGAAGGATGGACTCATCGTTTTATGCTCCACAATAAAACAATAAACAATATCCTTTTTAAATATTATTTTTTTAGAATAAGGCAAACATGCAATTTAATTTTATTCATAAAAAATTAATAAATTAGTATAGCTATACACAATATTTTTAATGTAGCTTTTCAGTGCATCTCTATAATAGTTATAATAGTTAGATTTGACTCATTGTAAACGAGTTAAAACGGTTTAATATGTTCAGTATCTAATCTAAAAAAGTATTGGTATAACTCGATTTACTAGGGATTGGTAAATTAAATTAATAGGTATACTAAATTTATAATAATTATTTAAAATAATAAATATACTTTTTCTTTATTTAAGAAAATATATACATAAAAATTAAAGCTTTATAATTAAGAATTTAAAATTTCATATAGTGCATACAATTAAAAATGTCATAATATATGACTTTTCAATTGTAAACAACTCCCAGTTTTCATATATAATGAATTAAAGTTTTAATTTTATCTTATCTTAGCAATTATGTGTTTTTTTTTTTTTTTTTTTTTTTTGGATTTGTGAGTGATGGTAGGTCAACTCGAATATCTTTTTAATCTATATCTTATTTTCCACCAAATCTAACTTGAAACTATAATAAATTGATTTAGTTTGTAATTTGGGATACATTTTGAAAATTTTAGTTCATTAGTATTTTCTTATGTATTTTTAATTTTTCTTTTATATATAAATGTTAATATATATATTAATTTTTTTTAATATCTTATCTTTGGTATGCAACCCGATTTTCAAAGACAAAACTTGTTGACAATTATTTTAATTGAGATATGCATTTCTTAATTTTAGTTTAATTGATTGAGTTGTACATTAGATTCGATTCCATTATGTGAAATAGTGGGATAATACTTCTATTTCAAGAAGCTATGTGAGTATGTAGATAGATATAGAAGTATTAATTTATTGTAGATTTGGTTGGTGAGAACAAAACCAACCTCCATACCTAACACTTTAAAAGAATACAAAAACTGAGAGTGTTTTAATTCTGAGACAGAAGAGTTTTAAAAAGATGCACGAGATTGGTGCAGAAATTTAGGAGGAAAAGTTGTTAAATCACAAGCACTACCTGATGCCCTTTAACTTCCCTTCTTCTCCAATCTCTTCACCCATCAAATCCAAACCATAATCTCTGTTCCTTTTCTCATTTTTTTCTCTAAAAGATATGCAATTAAAGATAAAGAAAATCATGTTCAAATATAACTTCCAACGTTGACCTATGTTACATAATTTACAGAAAATGTATATTTTGTGTGTTGCACGCAACACTGAATTGAAAACATGTAAGTTTGAGTGTAAAATTAATGTAGGACACGTCGTAGGTCAAAATGTTTGCACCATATTTACTGTACTGTGATATCTGACATGTGTAGAAGAAATTAAATACGTATAGAGATTGGTAGCAACTTGGCGTATTTGTGTAATTTACGAAATCTTATAAAAACAGTCAAAATTGGTATTAACTGAAGTTATGGGATATAAGCTATAATCGTGTTTTTTTTCAATTATATAGAGTGAAGTGTACGTTTGTACGTTACGTATATTATTGTGAACCCTCCATGATTTAAATTAAGAAATTTTCTTTCAGCACTTTGACTTTTTAAATGAATTTTTGTAGAAATAGATAGTGTTGGAATTTCAGACAACACAAATATTATAATTATATAGAAAAAGCTCACGTGTGAGGAAAATAGTAACTACCAAATAATATAACTGTACACTAGATTAGACGTAACTAGCTAAGCTATATACAGTTGTACAATAAATTACAAGCTGTATAATTTGAACAGTAGAAAGGTAGAAAAATATTATATATTATATTGAAAATTGTATTAACACAAATAAATTTAATTATAGAGTAGATTTTTTATTGCCTTTTCTGTATGATCGATATAATCATATGTTGCTACCAGCCTGTGTAATACATTTATTAACTTTTATAATAATGATTTGAAAGAATTTTGTATGGTTAACAAAACATCTTGACATTGATAGCGTGTGAAAGTTAAATTCATACTATTAATTAATGCACCAAATGTTAATAATGCAACATATTATTATTATACACTTTCAAATTACCAAAATGTTTAATCTTCATTAGACAAATATCATAATGATAATATTTGTTTGTATGAATTCTTAAGGTCTATTATATTAATAAATAGCATTTTTTTTTGTGTGTGGTAAACGTATTTCAGGGATACGTGTTGGCAAACAGAAAAAAGTATTCAAACATCTAAATGTTTTATGTTTTTAAAATAATTAATAGTAATATTTTAATTTAAATACATTTTTTCAAAAAATTAAATCTAAAAAACCATGTAGCCTACGTGCTAGCCAACTCTGGCACCACCGCATTTAAATTTATAATTTGAACCAAACAAACAAATTAAATAGAAAGTTGAGTTTTGATTTATAAAGTATTATAAGTTGACTTCAACTCACTTTAACTAGTTTATGATTTAATTTTCTTCCAACCACTAATACAATTTTTTTTAGATTAACTAATATAGGTTTAATAAACATTTTTATTCTAAAAGATGAATGGAAACACAAATGAATTAATTTTATTTATACTTCATTTCATACAAATTCAAAGCTCTCTTTACTTTTGAAAGAAAGTTGAATACACAAATTTTTTCACAACAAACGTTTTAATAGTAAAAATCTAGATTTAAATGAAAAAGAAAAACTTTGGAAAATTAAGGCGAAAAGTATGTGTTCCAATTTTGTAATCTTAAACTGCAACACTGTTTATACATTGAATTTTTGATAAGCTATTTTCAACCATTTTTTTGACCTACATAAGTATAATATTATTTTAATTTTCAGGATAGCCGTCCAAGAAATGAAGATTTCAACATGAGGTTACATGCGGCCTTTGTTTGATGAATGGTCAAGAATTCAGTAAGATTTCAGTTCTTTAATTTTATAACCTATATCCCAGTGATATTATGGATATAGAAAGAATTTATAGAAAAAAAGGGATATTTTTTTATAAACATACAAATTTTTAAAAAAATTGTTATAAATTATCTTATGCTTGAAGTTTACATTTTGTGAATGGCTGAAAAAAAAAAAATCACACTAAACAGCGAGGAAAAAACTTAATAAAAGTATGCATAAAAGTATAAAGAGTTGGATTTTGAATTTGTTTTATGATAAAACCCCACAGTGTTTTTAAGTTGTAATAAAATATATAAACCCTTATCCATAAGAATTAAAGAAGCTTACCACAGTTGTGTCTATATATATAAGCTTCATGATGCCATAACTTTGATAATTCAGTTCAACTGCATATCATATGAAGGCAAAGACAATGAACCCTGATCCACAAATTCCTTTGCTGAGTCCTCCAAGTGGGGGGAGGGCACAAAAGGGTGCCCTTATTTTCATTGTTTCAGTAGTTTTCCTCATGTCCCTGGCTGCACTCATCATGAGCCTCCATAGCCATAATCAACCCTTACTAAGTAATGTTGAAAAGCCTTTCACAACGGAAACCTTGTCCCTGCCATTGCTTCCCAGAGGTGTTGCAGAAGGGGTTTCAGCCAAGTCAAATCCATATCTGTTGCAGAAAGCTTCATATAATTGGACTAATGCCATGCTCTCGTGGCAAAGAACAGCTTTCCATTTTCAACCTCAAAAAAACTGGATGAACGGTAATTTACATATTATTACATTATCTCTCTTTTCTTTTCCCTCTCCAACATAGTTGGAAGTTCTCTACCTTTTATTATCTTAAAATGATCAAAAGTCTCTTGTTGTCGTGTCGGGGTTGCTGCGCGCGCATGTTCGGTTGCATATCTGCTTCAGATCCTAACGGTACGGTCTTTTCATTTGTGCTTATCATTGATAAGTTATGCATGTTTTCACTGTAATGATAATTACGTTGAATTGTTGCAGGTCCATTGTTTTACAAAGGGTGGTACCATATATTTTACCAATACAATCCTGATTCACCTCTTTTTGCCAACATAACGTGGGGCCACGCTGTATCAAGGGACCTGATTCACTGGCTCTACCTTCCCATTGCGATGCTTCGAGATTCGTGGTATGATATAAACGGTGTATGGTCAGGATCAGCCACTCTTTTGCCAGATGGCAAAATCGTAATGCTCTACACTGGTAACACCCATCAGAACGTGCAAGTCCAAAATCTTGCGTACCCCGCCGACCTATCTGATCCCCTCCTCCTTCATTGGGTCAAATACGCGGATAACCCGGTCATGGTGCCCCCACCAGGAATTGGGCCGAAGGATTTTCGTGACCCAACAACAGCTTGGATTGGGCCTGATGACAAATGGAGGGTCGCTATTGGGTCAATGGTCAACAAGACAGGTCTTTCGTTGGTGTATAAAACCCAAGACTTCATCCACTACGAACTCAATGATCAGTACATGCATGGAGTCCCGGGTACGGGTATGTGGGAGTGCGTGGACTTTTACCCGGTTTCGGTAAATGGGCCTGATGGGCTGGATACATCTGCAAATGGGCCAGATGTGAAACACGTGTTGAAGTCCAGTTTGGATGACACTAGGGGGGATCATTATGCTATTGGGACCTACTTCATTGAAAACGATACATGGGCGCCCGATAACCCGGATGAGGATGTGGGTATCGGGTTGAAGTTGGACTATGGAAGATTCTATGCGTCAAAGACATTTTATGACCAAAACAAAAAGAGAAGGGTCCTGTGGGGTTGGATCAACGAATCAGACAGCGAAACCGCTGACTTGAAAAAGGGTTGGGCATCTCTTCAGGTATGGAACAAACACTCTTTTTTTGCCCCAGACATAAAACCAATAACGTTTGAAAAACTAATTTAATAAATCTTATGTACTTTGCCAAAAATTAAGGTAATTTGGACACCATTTTGAATTGGGTTGAGAAAATTTACTTAAAGTTACTGTTTTGATTAGTTAAGGTAGTTATGAATTTGATCCGACATCCACATTTTGTTGTGGAAATCAGAGTATTCCAAGAACAGTGGTGTTTGACAAGAAGACTAGAACTCATTTGCTTCAGTGGCCAGTGGAAGAAATAGAGAGCTTAAGGCTTAGAAGTTATGAATTTGAAGAAGTTGTGGTTAAGCCTGGCTCGGTTGTACCACTGGACATTGGTTCAGCCACACAGGTTTGTTAATATATAGCATTAGTTTTTGCTGCATAATAAATTGTGAATAGAAAACCAATGCATTTTGTTGAAATATTTTCAGTTGGACATATTTGCTGAATTCGAAATCGAATATTTAGCATCCAAAGGGACCGGAAAGAAGAAAAATGTAGGGTGTGGAAATGGAGCTTTTGACAGAAGTAGTTTGGGACCATTTGGCATTCTGGCTATTGCAGATGACCAACTTTCTGAGCTAACACCAATTTATTTCCATCTTTCTAGTTCTACCACCAGTTTAACATCTTCCTTCTGTGTTGATGAAACCAGGTACTACAGTTTTCATCTGCTTGCTTGCATTAAAAAAAATAAAAATGAAGTCTTATCTCACGAACCTGAAATGTTATTGGATAAGCAGGTCTTCAAAGGCTCCTGATGTTTCAAAACTCGTTTTTGGAAGTGAAGTTCCAGTGGTCAGTGATGAAAGATTATCCATGAGGGTATTGGTAAGTGTGAATAAGATATATATTTATTGTGCATACATTTATAGCTTTATTTTGACCACTATAAATTTAGTTTCTGAATAAAAAAATGCTTACACATTTAAGTTCAAGGATAAAATTGTTTTGTTTCATGAGACGTAAATTTGAACATGATGATCTCAGGTGGACCATTCAGTGATTGAGAGCTTTGCTCAGGGAGGGAGAACTGTGATCTCATCAAGAGTTTATCCAACAAAAGCAATATACGAAGCTGCAAGATTGTTTGTGTTCAACAACGCAACAGACATAAACATCAAGGCCTCGCTCAAGATTTGGCAATTGAACTCAGCTTTTATACGTCCCTTTCCCTTTCACCAGAAGTTGTGAAAGTGAAAACAATGTTTTAGAAAAAAAAAAATAACAATGAAAATCTTGTGGCAATATCTACCATATATAAAGCTGATAAGTTTTAACTTGAGTTCCTATATGTTAGTGCCTAGTAGCCATGAGTCAAGTGGAGATCCTTCTAAAAATAATATCTATAATTTTTCTTTAATTTTTTTATGTTTAGTTTGATATACCTTTTTTACGTGTTAAATTTTTTGAGGGCACATGTTAAAAAAAAGTTTAATATCAATGAGTCATCAACCAATTCCCATAAAAGAATAAAACATCACTTCTAAACCTAAAAGCCTTAATATGATGACTTAACTTCATGACATTATACCGTAAAAAAAAATGTAAATACAAATTTAGTGGTTTTTTAATAAATTATAACATAAGTATTTTTGAAAAAAAAAAATTGTTCACAGTCCAGCTGCATGATTGTTTTCCCATCATTTGTGCAATTCCTAGATTCCTATTTATCCATTTTGTCCTATTATGATATCTCTTATGAGCATATAATTATTCTTGAATAAAATTATATAAACAGTGTCTTGAAAATGGTTCCTCTAACATCAAGTCAATTTATGGTGTTTTCACATAATACAATTTATTTATAAACTAACAAAAAAAGGCAGCAATGGGCAATGGCAACGAGTAAGAATTTAAAAAACTAAAATTCAGTTTCCTTACACAGAATGGCACTCAGCTTTCTTCAGAAGCATTTCTTGATCAATTTTAATTTAAGGCATCCATCCCAAATTATATAAATTAGTTTGAATGATTGGACCCAATGCAAGAAAATTCGGATTTTGACTATAGAAATTGATATGATTCCTCGTTCTGCAGTACAGTACAGAGTGCTCCATAACCAATGTGATCACGAGAATATATATCAGCCTATCAGTGGAATTGTTTCTGGATTTGATATGATTTAATAATAGTTTAGCTCAAAACCGTTTTATGATTACCTTTCTTCTACTTTACTTGATTCCTGGTTTTATTTCAACCGCATTTCTTCAAAGTTTGCAGCTTTGGAATGAGGAGTTCAGTTTTAATCTTGTGTACATGAAATTGCAAGTTTTAGCTTTCTGGGCATGGTCAAGTTCAAATCCTGCAAATTCCCTCTATCCATGAAGGACCATGTTCAATTATGATAAAAAAAATTGGATTTTGAAGGTGAGAGTGAGAAATGTGAGTGTTGAGAGAGTGAACATGGGAAGATGGCAATGAAAAAGTTGTAACTTTTGGCAGCTCAGAGTCAGCACAACATAGGATCCATGAGAAAAGCCATTAGGGTTTAATTTAATGTACTGTTGAAAGATGGAAAAAAGCAGTCTTTAATGGCTTGGTGCAGAACAGAGTAGAATGCAGGATATGTATAATCTATATAGAGTTGCGCACACAGAAAACCAGGAATAAAGCTTCTGCATATTTTAGTAAAATGAACCATATTCTATGGGCACAAGCACCTTTAGTATCACATGCTTTGATTTGATTTATGGTGAAATTAATTGGAATCCATACACTTCCAAGTGATGGATATTAGAGACTAAACAAAAAGTTAGTGTGGTGTAAAGTTTGGTTAGAATAAACTACTTGTCATTAACATAATATTATTAAATTGCTATGAGTGGTTATTCCATAGGTAGGTGGAAGGCGAAATGTTATAATATAGGGTGGTCTGTTATATAAGGTGTTGAATCCCACAAACTGAAGCAACATTTGGAGAGAAACACTGAGAAAGGGTACTACGTACCTGCCTGCAGCAACCTCGAAGCTAGTTCAAACTAGTGGGAGGTTGTATGCACAGAAGCTCACAAAGAAGCTCACAAACAACACAACAAAAATTCTGCAGAAAGAAAAAAAAGCTCACAGAGATAACAGATCTTGGAGAAGAATTAATTAAGATGGCTCGTGGAAAGGTTCAGCTGAAGAGAATTGAGAACCCTGTGCACAGACAAGTCACCTTCTGCAAGCGCCGTGCTGGGCTTCTTAAGAAGGCTAAGGAGCTTTCTGTGCTCTGCGATGCTGAAATTGGTCTTTTCATTTTCTCCGCCCATGGAAAGCTCTCTGAACTAGCCACCAAAGGGTCTTTTTCTTTTCCTCTCTCTCTCTCTCTCTCTCTCTCTCTATCTCTCTCTTATGCTCTCTGAGTTTTCACTTTTCTGCTACTTTCTGTGCATGTATGAAAGAACCATGCAAGGGCTGATTGAGAGGTACATGAAGTTCACACGAGGGTCTCACCCTGAAGCGCCACCCCAGCCACTTCCTCTGGTAAATCTCTGTGCTTTCTCTGCAATCATTTGCAAAGGCCATAGCAGAATCAACAAAATAAGTAAAAAAATGGGACATTAATTATCCTCGTCATTATAATATGCAAAAGGAATCATGGAATGTTTTGTTCCCTGTGCCACTTAATCTTGTCGCATACAGGGTTAGATTCTTCAGGTTTTTGCACGCCCACAAATTACGTTAGAGGGGTATAAGTGTCATATACACTACATTGCACTTAGTTCTGGCTTATGAACAAACACCCACAGTTAAACTTCACAATTTTTTAATTATTTTGCAGTCATCCTCTGTTTTCTTATAAAAATCCTTTTAATTAGTTTAAAATACTACATTAACACTATTTATGCATTATATTGACATCTTAATTTTCAAAAACTATTATATTATGTGTTTTCGTAAAAGTGATTATTATACATTTTTAAAAAACTAAGTATCACTATTATTAATTTGACTGAGAATTCTTTAACACTAAGAAAAAATAAAACACATGAAAACAGTCATAGAATTTGCATGTAGGAAAAATTTTATATATTAACAATGTTTTTACCCTTTTAGGATATTTATTACCGTTTTTGCATTTTATGACACATATGTAAACTATTTAAGATTAATTAGAGATGAAAATATAAATAAAAGGTGGTAATTAATTTTAATTTCAAGCAAACATATAAATATTCCTTGAATTAGACAATACTTTAACAATGAATTATTTAATAGGTGTACTTATATGTATATATTTAAAGAAAAATACTTTCTTAACACCAATTTTTTACTCTTAATAAAATTTAAAAAAGATTAAACGAGTTAAGTATTCAAATAACTAAAATGAGACAGGAATACATTTAGAGTGGTTCCCTTTTAATTAAAAACTATGATTGAAAAGAAAGATAATTCCATTTTTATAAATAAAAAAAATCAATATTTGGTTAGTCTCGATTATAGTTGACATAAAAGTTGTCATACTATACCTATTTTTATAATAATCAATTTTAAATATAGATTCTATCATAATAATGAAATATGTTGTACTCTGGGAACAACCTTGTTTAGGTGTTTTTTCACTTGTATTTTATTTCTTATTTTTGTTTAACTTTTTTATTGTTTTTGTTATCATTGTTATTTTATTCTTGGACTAACTTCTCTTAGAGTTATTTCTCCTTGAAATTAATAGCAAACAATGATAAGTGAGATTATCATATTATACGAGCTCAAATAATATTAAGTTGTTTTTACAATGATGTTTATTCAAATAATATAATTTTTGTACATATATTAATACATTTTGATTTAGAATAAGTTTGATTGAAATGTAAAAGATAGAATTTAAACTAATAAATATAAATCAAGAAAGTATCAATAAGTCAGAACATGGAAATTAAAGTATATTGAATCCAACTTTCATGTATATATCAATCACTTATACATATTAGTTCTCATCTTACCATATTTTCTTTTAATGATTAAAAGGAACATATATATAATTTTTTTCTGATAAAAAATGTTGTATATACATGCAACTTTACATTAATTGTATATCTATTTTGTATTGTCTCTATTAATCATTAACAACTTATAACTTTGTTTATCATGATATGTTTTAATTGAAAGTCTTACTCAGTTCATGGCATAATTGTTGTATAGGATGCCAAAGAGGAATCTAGCGTGCTAAAACAAGAAATCCAAAAACTGCAAAACAGTATCAGGTACATAATATCGAAATTTATTTTATTTTATTATATTATTTACCTTCCAACAAAATACTATGTACACAATGTAATGAAAAAAAAAATGGAATAATTTCTTAATTTTTCCTTTCATCGAGATCTGTTTTTTTTTTCAAGTCATTATTTGACTATGTTTAGAGAATCAGTATAAATGAAATGTTTTTTTGGTATGTTTAGTTGGTTCTTGGAATAAAATTAGTTGGTTAGAAGACAAGATTTTTAAGCATATATTAAAAATGAATGGGAAGGTATGAATGTAGAAGATACATTAGGATAGATATTAAAGAAAATAAATTATTTGAGATAGAAGATTAAGGAATGGAAGAAGGTGTAATTTGACAATATGTACCAAAACAATAGGAAATAGCTGAAAGAATGAATGAAAATATGCATAAATGAAAATACATCATATATGTATTTTGGTACTTTTCAATGCTTTTTTATTATTTTGGTGGTTACATACTATTCATATGCATAAATGAAAAACCATAATATATGCATAGTCTGGAAAAGGATGACACACTTATACAAATATTTATTTGTTGAAAAAAACAAAATCTTTTTTAGGTATTTGTTTGGAGCTGGAAACAAGAGTTCGACCATCGATGAACTGCAAGTGCTAGAGAAGAATCTGGAAACTTGGATATATCATATTCGATCAATGAAGGTACTGAAACTTTTTATTATATAATAAAAATATTTGTATATTATACATGCATGATTAACTGATATGCGTATATATGATGAACAACAGACGAATATCATGTTACAAGAAATAGAAGCATTGAAAGACAAGGTTAGCATAAATTTATTATTCAATTTTTATATTTCTAAATATTTTATACTTGCTATTAAGTTTATAAATTGCATTATAGAAAATGTACAAAATATATCATGTAGGGGAATTAAACTATAGCAAAAAAGAAGTATATGCTAAATTATAGTTTTCATCCCATATATTCGCAATTTTATTACAAAGCCATTTTAGTAGGCCACTAATCATATTAATTTGCGATCATAAATATTCACATTGTTAACAAGACTTTTGTTTGAAAAAAAGACCATGACCCAAAATAATATATAATTTTTAATTATATACGAATAATTTATTCGTTTTATGAAATTTTATTTTGATCTAACTTTTCAATTTGCATTACCATTAGATTGTAGTTTAATTTTCCCATTTTAGAATAGACCAAGTTAAAAAAAAATACAGAAAGATAATTATAGTTTTATAGTGTTCCAACATTTTAAGTTAAACTATTTTTAAATAAACAAATCACTTAATAAACACACTAAGTCATTTCCCCTTATACTCTTAAATAAGAGTTTACGCACAAATTGAATTTGGAATATACTATTACAAAAAAGGGGGGTAAATAACAAAATAAATAATAAAGACAAAATATAGGTATCTAAAAGAACAAAAGATAATGAATACAAATTGATACAATAAAGAAAGTAAGGTATAGACTTCTATAATAAATCCAACCAAACCGAAAGATTTGAATTTTAAACTTGGCTTGTAAAAAGGTTAATCCTTTAAGTTTGATTTAAACGAATATAATAAAAAACTTAACTTTGACTTGTTAATTTTCTTAAGATTATATGGTTTAACTTAAGTATTTTATTTTTATAAAAAAAATTCTTAAATATTTTCAAGGTTACCATATTTAATAACTTTAAGACTATATGGTAATCCACAAATAGAAGATTATACAAAGTGTTTTCATACAAATAATAAGATATATACAGCTTTTTTTTCTTATATAAAGCTATTTGAGAATTGTTATTGTCCAACTTGCAAAGCTTTTAATTAACTTGGTTTATTCCAATAATCAAACTTAATCTTAAGTTGGACTTGTCTATAATTAAACAAACAAGCCTAACCAAACATTTAACAAGTTGAGTATATAATCAATTTATAAATACTTCAATTCCTTCACACTCTTGATTTCTTTAGCTTAGTATAGGTTCAACCTTTTTCTTAAACAAGTTATTATTCAAGTGAAAATGAGCTAACTCACTCTTTCAGTAATTTTATAGCAACACCATTAACTTATCTTTCCACTCCTAATAGTTCTTTATTCAAGTTTTCAGACAAGATTTAAAAAATTAAAAACTTATTATTTTGTAAAATTGTCGACACTGTGTTATTTCCTTTTTAGAGAAGGTATCATAGTATTTGTTAGTTTTTTTTCTTATATTTGGATAATTCTCAATATTTTTATATTATCAAACACTAACTTTTTACCTTTCTGGATTGTAGGAGGGAACACTTAAAGCGGCAAATAAATATCTCCATGATAAGGTAATACCTTATTTCTATTTATTAAGTACACATTTTCCTCAAAAACAGGTTGAAAAGTTATACTTTGTCCCAAAAAAAAAATCATTCTAATATATTGTTACATTTTACAGATTGTGGAGAATGCTGCAATTCATAACTTTGTTCAATTTGCTACAGATGCTCCATACCCACTATTTGTACAAGATGGGAGTTTTCAACTCTATTAATGAGTTGTTCTACAATGTTTTTATTATAGGCTTTAATAAAGGCAAAAAAAAATACGGTGACTGTGTTGTGTTTCACAACATTAGAAGTGAAGTATGAACACTGTACTTGTGCTACTTACTAAATGGTGTGGAAACTAAGCAATAATTTGTAACATTAATATTTTGTCATTCCAATATTTTCCGAATAAGTTTATAGTTTATATGTAAAAGTCAGAATTATGAATTCTGACTAGTATCTTTTCTATGTCATTGACAATAATGTAAAATAGTTTACTAGTAACAATGATATTGTATGCAATAATTTTGTATGTTGTATTGGTAAAGAGTTCGTTTTTTTGTCTGTAAAATAAATATTATAAAAGATACTTAAATATCTCCACCTATAAAAAAAATTAAAATATATAAATAGTGGTTATATTATATTTATGTGTAGAACAAAATAAATATTTAATAATTATTTTTTTTATAACCAAAAATAAATGAATTTAAAAAAGAGAGTAATTCAGGGCTATTCTAACCCTTATTCAACTTTTTTTTTTTTTTATCTCCCTATATAGCATAGTCGAATCTAAACTACATACCTAAATAAAAATAGATAATCCAACTAAATACAATACTCAATACCAACAATTTAATAACCAATTAATTCAATTATAATAGAAGAATAAATGACTATTTATTTATTTATTAATTCAATTAACTTAAAGAGGATAAATATCTAGATGAGACTATAAATGAATAGAGTAAATTATTATAATTTAGATAACATTAATACCACTTTAAAATATATTTATAATGATTTTGTGGAATTTGAATACATAAATTCACTAAATGAGTAGTTCTAGTTTAAATTTATACAAATAGATAGATTTTAAAAAAGTTATAAATATAGTCCTGTAACAACTTCAAAATAAAGAAGTTATATTTCAGATTATGATTTTTTTTTCATTTCTTTTTAAAGTCCTACTTTATAACATGATATCACGATTTTTTTTAAAGTCATGCTCACTAAAACGTTTTAACATTTTTTTATTTTTTATTTATATTTTATAATGTCATGTGTTTTTATTTATTTTTATTTTTTAAAAACTTGTGTTTATTAATATGTCTTCACTTTTTTTAGAGAGTGGTGATTTGGTGCATAACTTTAGTAACTTAGGATATTTTTTTTGAAATTTTTTTAATTTTGGTTAATATAATTTTTTTTTTATGTTTAGTTGTGACTTTTCTTGTAATTGTATGTATTTTTCTTGAATTTTTTAAATAGTTGAACACAATGTTGTAATTTATTTTATAATTTTAAATAATTTAATTGATTAATCAAATTATTTATATTAATTGAATGCATTTTGAAAAAATTTAAACGCACTAAAATATATGTTTTAATTGTAATAAAATAAATTTAACAAAATTGGACTTATCTGTTTTTAAAAAAATTGTTTTCAATTTATTTTAAATCATAATTAACACAATAGTTAATTCCATCTACAATGCCATCAATTCTTATGACAACTTACTCCAATACTTATGTTCATTACAATTAGGTAAAAAAACTTAAATTCATTATAAAGAAAACAATTTTTACTACCTATTTTTCTCATTTTGAAGATTCTTTTGGAATAAAAAACCTTATACGTAAATTATTGTAGAATATGAATATGTGGTAACCCTTACAAATTTGAGTTTGATTTAAAAGTTTTATATTAACTATTTTAAATAATATATAATAAACTCATATACATATTGGTTAGATTTTAAATTTTAGGTTAGAAGTGATATTATTATTTATTAGTATCTCTTATATTTTAACATATATTTTTTTATTTTAATTTTATAGAAGCAATTAATTATTATATTTTTACTAATATTTTATTTTTTATATTTTAATTACATGATGTTATGTGAAAATTAGACATAATAATTAAAAATATAAAAAGGAAATTCAATTTAATAATAGTTTAAATTAAAAAAAATCGGTAGTATTATAATATCAACTCATAAGTTGGAACATCCTTAAGTGGCTTTATTTATATTATTTTTTATTCTTGATAAAAAAACTTACTTAAATAAAATTATTTTTCATATAAAAAGTCTCTACAATTTTTAAAAAATAAATAAACGTATTAAAAAGTTTAATAAGAATTTAGTTATTCTTAAAAAGAATATACAATTATAATTATATAATATGAAAAGCACAAATTTTATTTATCTAATAAAATTTATATAATACAATTATATCTTTTTAAGTTATTTTATATTTATTAAATGCTTTTACTAAATACTTTTAATGTAATAAATAAATTTATCACTTTAAAAATTATCAGCTTGCAACTTATTAATTTATCAGCTTAGAGTTAATTTGTAAGCAACTCTTGCAACAAATCCTATAACATTTAATAATTTAATCATTATCATTTTTACATATCATTATATCTAGCACGATTATCATTACTGTTAAGGCTATTACTTGCACCAAATTATTATTATTATATACTTTTTTTTTAGCAAATTGTCACCTTAAGGTTTTGTATATAGATTAACGAAAACAATAAATATGTATTTTTGTTAAAATTTAACCAAGATACTCTCATTATCACAATAAAGTCATTACATTTACTTAAATTATTTAAAAATACGATACTTGAATATTAAATAAATTTATACGAGAATAAATTAGATAATAATAATTATAGTATATTAATATAAAATATATGCAAATCTTAACTATTTTTACCCTATTTAATAAAATAATCCCCAAATATCTTTCCTTTAAGTGAAATTAAATGCCCCCCCTTTTTTTTTATATCAACTTCCATTGAAGGGTGTACCTTAAGAAAAATAATGTTTAGTAGTGTTTATTATATTAGTAAAACAATGATATTAATTAATTTCTTATATATTTGAAACACGTATATATTTGTTTTTTATTTGGTTAAAAACTTCAAATAAGATTCTTTTATATTATGAGTATTTGCGAATAAACTTAAATAATTAAAAGCAAACTATATATATGTATTCAATCTTTTCATTGTCGGTAAGTGTATTTTTCCTCTTTAACTTGTTTTAGAACTAAGACATTATTTTGTTTTAGTTAAGTTCCAACATGCTGTGTTGTATTTGTCTGCTGAAAAACTACAATACAATTAGAGTGAGACAGCAATTTCACATTTTGTAATGTCCCAATTCAATTCATTCGAAACCACATTATAATTATATACACTTTAAGTAAACATTTTACACTTGTTCATGGTAGAAATTGTGCCATATTTAGCATCAAACACTATATATATACATCCATATCATATGCTGAGTGGGTGTTGCTTTTATGATGTTCATGCATGGTGGGACACAAATTACATTTGTGTATGCAGTGGATGGGAGAACATAATAGCATTCACATGGACATGTTCCTACGTGTGAACCAATGTTACTTTATGGTTCCTTCCATCACAAATAACATATATCTGCACTAAAAAAATGTCACACTGTAAACTCTAATTATTCACCCACTCTTGTGCTCCCTATGTTATTGCTACGGCATGCCCTTCTTGTGCCTAATTTTTAAACGCATGCACATGCTTTCTCTCTCTGTCACAACTTCATAACATCAAGGAATGGTGACACGCCAAAGCAAAGTCAGAAAATACCTCTGACTTTCAACTTCTTTTACTACCTTGGAATCCACAACTTAATGACTATGCCTCCATTTTTATGCATCTTTATCTCCTTCCACCTAGAGCATGTTCATGAGTGTGTCGTCTGGGAACATAATTGCTTAAAAGTGAAGAAGAGTGGAAGATCAACCTTGACTTCACAACAAATAAATGTCATTGCCATGTATATTAGTAATCAATAAAGTCTAACAGTTCTCCCCTTTGCAGTTCCCACTGTGCTTCTTCTTCTCTTGCGTATATATTAAACTCATAGGTTGCTATATATCAAGCTCTAACCCCATACACACACACATATATATATATATATATATATATATATATATATATAT
>Ga0209489_105353_pt1 | contig 22358 bp, 14 predicted proteins | sample SiratrowhiteBW_FD_187527 | JGI IMG/M metagenome (GOLD analysis project Ga0209489, IMG submission 187527) | Root nodule microbial communities of legume samples collected from California, USA - Siratro white BW (SPAdes) (version 2) | ecosystem: Host-associated > Plants > Roots > Nodule | place...
AAATGCACATCATACTAAGTTGAATCATACTTGCCTCAACCACATTCCTAAGTTCTAGACCAAGCTTCAAATCTTCATGAATCTTCATGCTTTCCACATAAGATCATAGGTCTTGAACTTCTTCACCCATGGTTGGCTTCATCAAATTACTGCAGCAGTCCACTGGTGCTAACAATGGTGGTGATAAGGGACAAGTTGGTAGTGTTCAGTTGCTCTTAAGCTATCCCTCTCTGGTCTTTCATCCTCACTACTAGAATATGTTTTTGATGAATTAGCTTTGGATTTATACTTGTGATCCTTCTTCTTTAAGGTCTTAATTTCTTCCTCCATAATAGCAAATTGTACATCAATGTTGATTTTCATAACCCGAAGTTCTTCCAATATTTTCTGAAAATCTGATGTAGTGTCTTGCGACTCATTGCGACTAGGGTGGAAAGAATGTTTAGACATCTTAAATTTTGTGAAGAAGTGTTCTCAAGATAAGACAAACTAGTCTAGCATACTAGGGGGTCTCCCAAGAAAGTGAGGTGCGTCACTTAGATAACTTAAGTACCAAGACTTTCCTTAGCCAGAGCCTTGCCCAATGTACCTTTCCAATTGTTCTTACAATGAGATCACCAAGTCACAAACGAAGGTGACTCAAAGAAAAGAAAACTAGTCGGTTTGCAAAATTAAAAGAAATTAAAGGAATAAAACCAATGCTTGGAAAACTTAAACTAGCCGAGTCCTATGGTGAAGTTCTTGGGCACTAAGGACCTTAGAAACACTCCACCGTCTACACGTAATGCTTAAACTAGCCGAATCCTAAGGTGAAGTTCTTTGGCACCAAGGACCTTAGAAACACTTCACCGTCTACACGTTTGAATTATTCCACTAATGATAAGGAGTTTTGCAATTACAACTCAAATGAATACAATGAAAGATTGTTGCTGAAAATTTAAAATTTTCTATACTATGCACTCCTTGTGTTGTTTCTTTGTCTCAGTAGTGTATCACTCTTTGCTTTTGGTGTGTTTGTTCAAGAAGCTTTTCTGCACATGACCTTCATTCCTCATTGTGTATCATTCTCCAATAGTGCTTGGGAGCTTCACTCTTGATGTATTGGCCAATTCAACTCAAGTGCTTCACCAAAGTACTATTTCACCATGAGGTCACAAATATAAAGCAATAAAAGCCAATTTGAATAGCACAACTCAAAAGGGTTATAACAATTGACAAACTCAAAGAATGTAAATAAAATTGACAAGTAAGAAATTAAAGCTTTAGAAAGAAGTTTAGCACTCAAAGAGATGATCTAAGAATGGCTCTAGAGTAGATTAACAAAAACAGCAGACAAAAACTAGAAATTCCAGTTCTGGCAGCAGCTCTTGTGTGATTTATGATTTTCTCTAAAGTTCTCCTTTTGTCTTGAAATTTTGACCACAATTCCACAACAGCACAAGGACCATCCATACACAATTTCAGAAATTTAGGACCAGTACTGCCTTCACAATAAATCCAGAAGAGAGACTTATTTTCAGTTACAGTTTTAGTAATCTTCTGGCAACAGTATGTGTAAAATTTATCACGATCCGAATTCTTGGAATTAGGTAACAAAAATTTTATCATGCACTCACAACTCAATAATGAACGTCCACACAAAATTTCAGCTCAATCTGAACACTGAATCATTCCAGATAAATCGAAAATAGAGTGTATTTCTTTAAGTCCAGTGCAACAGTCCTGTTGTCATACGTTAAGTTTCTGGCAACACCGATTCAAAAATTTATTACATCTAAACCACAGCAAATTAAGTCTCCAAATTTTAACCACATACTAGTAATATCTCAAAGCTATGGTCAGTCCAAATTTGAGCAATTAAAAATCACTGGATCGGTTGCAATAATTCAAACACAGAGGCATTTCTACACTATCATCACTTGTTAACCAGCAGTGAGCATTCAGCTTTTACAGAATGAATTAGAATGCGCCTTTTTCACAGTATCTTTTACACATTCCAAAGTAGTCTCACACAAAATTTCAATTACAAATACACAATACTCTGTTCTCAGTAATTTCGCAAAGTCCAGTGACCTTAATTCAACAAATATCAGTGCAGGAAAATGAAACCTATGGATTTCAACGAAATTTAGAACAAACTACAAAACATATAGGAATGATATGATTCAAGGAAACTCACTAATGATCTAATAGTGAATTAAAGGAACTCAAGATTGCAAAATTAAAAGGCACACAAAGCACATTATGACATAAAATAGTAAACACATTTTGTTTACAATTTCAGCAAATGCAAACTGCTCAAACCTATTCTACAAGCATAAAACCTAAGGATTTGATGACAATATGAAATCATACATGACTTGACATATACTATGGATCATAAAAACAAAAGCTAGGACACAATTGAACACTTTAAACTAATTAAAATCAACAAAGACTCAACAAAACAAAAGATAGCTTGCGGCACACACAAGAACACCTAGAACAATGTATTTTTGGAAGGTTCAAGAAGATTGGTGCTATTTGAACCGTTTAAACTCAAGAACACAACAATTAACTGGTACAAAACAATCAAGACATGTAAAAACAGTGGTATACAATACGAAAAAGCCAAAACAAAGTGAAAAGGATAAAAAACTTAGCTATTGAAGACCAAAGTTCTTATACCAAATGATGGAGGAGCTCCTAGGTGCCTTAGCTTCTTGCACAAGCTTCAATGGAGGTTGAGCTTGGTGAAACCTTGAAGCACCGAATGGAAGAAATGGATGAACTCCTCATGTCGCGGAAGCCATGGAAACGCAAGGAAGAAAGCATGCAAGAAGGTTGATGGTGAAGTAGATGGTGAAAGCCTTGAAGGAGGTTGGGCCAACCTTCAAGAGAGAGAATTCCTAGCTTTTAAGAGAAGAAACTCAATGTGCAACTTGAGGCAATGTGCTGAAAATTGGGTAGCATATCATTACTCAAAATCAAGTCTACAATGGAGGTTCTTAAACCTCTTATTTATAGAAGAAGAAAAAGCTAGTAGCTTCTCTAGCAAGCTAAGGTAAAGTATACAAGAAGCTAGGGTTTCTAACCCTAGCTTGCATTGCAAGCTACCTAAGTGGCGTATGGAAGAAGCTAGGGTTGAGGACCCTAACTTGCGCCACATGTTAGGTTTAGGGTAACCTAGCGTGTGGAGCAAGCTACTCTTTCCTAAACTAGGCGCCATTGGATATGCGCCACATGTTCAAATCCTATGCGTCTAAAATCCTATGCGTCTAAAATTCTAACCTAGGTGTCTTTTATAATTTTCAAAGCACCTAGGGTTATTTACAAAAAACCAAATTTTCCTATTCTACTTTTCACAATTTTTACAAAAATGCTCAAAGCTCAATATATAACGAAATTTAATTGAAACAAACCGAATGTAATTGCAAAGAGAAAACGAATTGAGTTCCAAAGTCAAGAGTCTCCAATGTATCCAACTCCTTTGGCTTCACCTCTTTTCATAGGCGACTAAACCTAGGTCAGTCCTAAACACTAAACCTAATGGGCCCAAATCTTTCAATTCTGGTCCAATAAATAAAAACTAAAATAAAAACTGATAATGTGGCAGCTCCTCTTCAATTCCAGAATTAATTTCCAAGCCCAATAAAAGTTCGAAGCTGACCTAAAAATAATAATAAAATTAGCTCAGAAAATTCAAATTAAATAAAATTATAAATTTCTCATAAATGAAGCCCAAACAGTGAAATTGATAAAATAATAGGTAGTTAAGCACAAATCACTAATTAAAGTAGGTACAAAAACAAAAGTAAATATGGGAAAATAATGACTCATCAAGAATCGCAGAGAACAACAAAGAACTAAACAAAGCCATAGAATCACAGAAAACCAATACTCAAAAAATATCAAACTATCTGAAATCCAAACAGAACCCTAAATAACACCTAAACGACGCCCTCCCTGACGTCTCGTCGATGGTAACAGTCGCACACCTGCAACACCACCACCCAACATGAAACCTCCACACTACTGGCGCATCACCACAACACCACCACCGAGTCGTGACGCTACCGCCCTCTGTCATCCTCGCCTCGCCTCTGCGCCATGGAGAGCCATGCCCTCATCACTGTTGCGTCTCTGCCACCGTGGAGAACCATGCCTTTGCCATCGAGCCTCACTATGTCCAAGACACCATCAAGCCTCGCCGTCTTTCAAACACCATTGAGTCACCACCGTTGGCTCTCGTCGTTGGCAACTATGGCAGGCCGCCGCGCGTTGCAAGCTGCCGCCTCTTCACCAATCCTCTTTACCCTAATTATGCTTATAAATGACCAAAAAAAACGTGCAGTGTGTGAAACTGGGATTGACCCAATATGAGGCAACACTGAAATAAAAAGGAGAAAAGCCATTGATAATCTGAGTGAAGAGAGTGGGAGAAGGTGCAATATAAAAAAAAATTAGAATTTGGCCCATAAAAATAATAAATAAGTAAAAAGTAGTGTTGGAATAAATACAATGGAGGTGCATCGTTTTGGCCAATGCATAATAAATTTGATGTTGGGTTTGACTCACTTTGTAAAAAGAAAAATTTGATTTGTGTGTGTAATTTGCATGTAATTTGTTTTTTTTATTATTCCATTTTGATTTTAGTAAATCAATAAATAATGTTTCATTTCAAATAAATTTATTAAAATATAAAAAATATAAAATTTTCAAGAATTAAAATAACAAACACCATCAAACAAATTTTCAAATTAGAACTACATGATCTCTGATTTTTCATCCTGCATAAAAATACATAGGACCAAGGTCAATCCTTGTCGGCTAAAAAAAAAGTAGAAAATATATTTTCTTTGTTTATTTTTATTTTATTTGCATCTTTGTTTATTATTTTTATTATTTATTTTGTATTGGTATTTATTTTATTTTATTGACATTTTTTGTTTATTTTCATTTATTTTATTTGCATGTTTGTTTATTAATATTTGTTTGTTTTATTATTTTTATTTGCATCTTTTATTTGTCTTTAATTGCATTTTTATTGTTATTATTTTGGAAAAAATAACATTTTGTAAAACCACAGACATTTTTCTTATTTAATTAAAGGTATCATCTTATGACGAGCATTGTAGGGTGCTAATACCTTCTCTACTCGTAAGCGACTCCCGAATCTTAAATCTGGTTCTCAAACATTAATTTTTTTGGTTTTTCTATAGTTTTTCTAATAATAAACTATAGTAGCGACTCCAATCTCAATTTAATTTTTTTCAATAAATTTTTTATTGCCCTGTTGTTATCTCGGTTGCAACAGATGGCGACTCCGTTAGGGACATTTTAGAGAGTTAGGCCAACTTAATTAAATGAGTTAAATTTGTGTGATTTTCTAATGTTTATCTTTCCTTTTCTTTTTATTATTTGTTTACTTTTGTAAATAATGTTTGTTTCATTTATATCTTGTATATAATGTTTTCTTTTTTCTAGGATTGTTTATTGTTATATATAATGTTTTTTTATTGTCCATTTATTGTATATATTTGTATGCATTATATGTTTCTTATTACTATTAAAATACTGAACCCTAGGGTAGAAGACATGCTCTATATATCTGCCTAGGAATTTTCTGATTGTTTTGCAGGTGGGGGGTTGGGTATGTATTTTTCTCCCTTCACACACATTATTGTATATCATGAGTGAGTCCCTATAGCCAGGTTTGTCAAGCTTACAGATAGAGGAGTCATGTAACAAGACTGGGCAGATGTACTTCCTAACCTGGTTGTTGTGAAAACTCCAACTAGAGTCTGTTTCCTTTATTCTCATGTCCATAAATATGTCGTTCTCCTAATGGTATGAACTTGTAAGTTAAAGTGTGTCATGGCTCTAGTGACCTAAAATAGGAAGTAGGGAAAAGTTATTTTATGTGAGCACATTTACAAGCTTAGAACTTGTCGCAACCAGGCTCGCGAAGGTAGACAGTGATCCAAAAATATAAGAAAAATGGTGAAAAAAGAGAGATAGAGTCATCACCATAGTTTATTATGGAAAACCAAATAAAAGAATAAAATGGTCTGCGAACCAGAGATAAATTTGGGAGTCGGTTACGCGTGGGGAAGGTATTAGCACCCCACTGCGCCTGTCCTAAGACAATACCTTTAATCAAATTAGCAAAATCAAATGTGGTTTATTAAATATTTATTTTTCACTAAAAATAAAATACAAATAAGAACAAAATAATAATTTTTAAATTAAAGGACCCGACAAGGATTGACCTTGCTCCTATGTATCAACATCCATAATGGATGAAGAATCAAGGAATACGTAGTTCTAAAAAGGAATTGAATTTGATTTTTTTTTTTGAAATTTTTGGTATTTTTGTATTTTTATATTTTATTATTTTTAAAAATTAAACTTCATTTCGGATACTGTAAGACGTGTATGGCCTTTTTTGATATTCCAAAAAAAGGCAAATATTTTTGAATTAAATCCCATGACACGAATGGTCATTTAGGAATTCAATCAAAATTTATTTTCAAAAAAATCTCACGTGACGCGTACGACCATTTAGAGGTTTAATCAAATTATTATTAAATAAAGCGCTAAGAAAATAATATTTAACTTTAATATATTTTTAGTAAAATCTTAAATTTATTATAAAAAGTAAAAAAAAAAAACTACAAGGCTGCACCCATTTAAAATAAACCAAACTCATTCAATTTTCTTTTTATAAAACCATTTAAAATAAAGTTAATTGGGCTTTTCTTTTTTTTTTAAACCATCCAGGTTTCTTTTCTTTCTTTCATGCACTTTATTCAATCTTTTCTTATAAGACAATTAGATGCCAAAGTAGTTAAATGCTAAAACAGTGCTGCACCCATTTATTTGCTTCTTCAATTTTTCCTTACTTTTACTTTCTTCTATATATTATTTTTTTTTTTAATTTCATTCAATGTCACGAAAACAACAAATTTTAGACTAAGCCCAATTCACATGTTTATTCAAGTTCACTCCCTTGCACTTTCATATTTTTCCTTCACATGCCACGTCACTCTCTATACCTCTATCTTATTCATTTAATTCTTTTTTTTATTAAAATTCATTCACTTTTTTTTAAAACAAACAATTATATGCCAACAAGGAAAAATGCACCGCTGCCTATTTATTAGCTCCTCTCTCTATTTGCTAATCATTTATATTTTTTATTAATTTTATAGGTATAAACTAAAGCTAATGAATTAAACCTACTTTGTGCCTTACGTTCATTCACCTCCTTAATTTCACTTTCAATTCAAATCTCTTTTCTTTTTTTTTTTTATTTCAATCATCATTTTTTTATCAAACAATTAAAAAAAAAAAAAAACCTGCAATACTACACCTATTAACAAAACAAAAAAAAAACACTAAGCCCAAGTTAATAACTTAATAACGTACTCAAATCCAATACTTAAAACAACAATGCACGCAATATTTATTTAATAAATAAAAAAACTAAACCTATATACATCAACATATTGACGCAACAAACACAAACAACAAGAATATCAAAAGCAAAATCAAAACAAAGAAAAACAGAATGTAGTAGACAGAAACATACCTGCAAATCCTTAGCCACATTTTCCAGCAAGTTTTAAAAAATAGATATAGCATATGGATACATAACAATTTATTTAACCAAAACTAAATTTCTACAATAACAGTAAGCAAACAACACAAATTTATTGTTGATCTTCAGTTACACTTCCAGTAAGCTCTTTAGTGAGTTTTTCAGGAATGGATTCAATATAGGAATTGGCTCATTGGAGACAACACTCAAACAATTTCACAGTGAACAATACAATTCAATGGAGAAGATGATGAACAGTGCTATATGAATGTTTTAATGATGTATATATTTAAACAGGACAGATGATGCTTAGATGCTTACTTGTTGAAGCGTCGATCACTCTCCTAAGATGCGTTCTTCAATTAGATCACTCTCCTTCAACAGCGAGCAGCGTCATCAACGTGCAACGTTCTTTTTCTTCAACATTTCACAAGCAACAAGGCAACATTTCAAGCTTTTGAAAATCAAACACAGTGTGTCTATGATTCAACTAACTTCTCTCTCAACATTGTGTCTCCTCTCACAGATTTAAATTTTTTTAATCCTCCTTTTTCTGCGAAGGAGTGGGTCTTATATAGGCTCCCAAAGAACCTAGACCCATTCGACATTTCATTTCAATGCTCCGTGTATTAGCCGAACTGCTACAGTGAATTAGAAGAGGAGCGTGTAACCACCTCTGCATGCAATGATTGTACAAATCCTCTCCATTCATGTGCTAACACGTGGCTATATAAATTTCTCTTCTTATCTTCTCCTCTCATCTCCTCTCCGCTCTTTTTCCATTTTTTCTTTTTCTCATGCACCGCCTCTCTTTCTCTTTTCCATTTTTTCTTTTTCTCATGCACCGCCTCTCTTTCTCTTATATATCACTATATATTTATTATTTTTTTATTATTATATATTTTTCTTTATTTATTCTATAAATTTTTATTATTTGTATTTCTTTTATTTTATTTACTTTTATTTTCTATTTTTCTTTTTCTTTATTATTTTCTTTATTTCCAACTTCTTTATTATTTCTATTTATTATTACTATTATTTATTTATATTATATTTAAATTTTTTCTATTTTTATTATTTTTAAATCTGAAAATATAACTAAAATGGAATGATAAAATTTTTTTATTTTTTTTATTTTTTATTTTTTATTTTTTTTCTCATTTTCACCTGGACGAAATTAGGTGTTGGCAGAACTTAAGCTCCATTAGGTCATACCTTATTTAGGGCACTAAGAGAGAATTTTAACAGCTCAATAGTCCACCAGTTGCTTTAGAATTATTGTTGTAAATAAAAATATTAGACATTTTTCCTCACATGATTTAGATACTTTCTTTCCTAAAAAGGTAATATTTGAAAAATAACAAAAAAAAAATCTCATTTTTTCTCACATACATTACATATATTTTTTTTTTCTAAAAAATGCTTTTGGGAAATAAAAACAAAAAAAATAATCTCATTTTTCCTCACATGCATTATATATTTTATTTTTTTCTACAAAATGTTTTTGAGAAATAAAAATAAAAAACATTAATCTCATTTTTTTTCTCGCATGCATTACATATTTTTTTTCTAAAAAATGATTTCACATTTTCCATAAGATAATTTTAATCTCACATATTATATCCGATGCATTGCATTTTTCTACAAAAAAAAAATTGTAAAGGGCTGCTCAATTAATTTGAATTTTTCATTTTGTTTTCTTTTACACCTTTTCTAATTTATTCGAAAACTTAAAATAAAATAAAAAATAATTTTTGTAGTTCAATTAATTTGCACCTTTTTCTAATTTATTTACAATATAAAAATTATAGCTGCAGTTTAATTAATTTGCATTTTTTTCACAAAAATCAAAAATGCAATTTTTGTAGTTGGTAATTTGCATTTTTCTAATTTATTTGCAAAAACAGACAAAATAAATAAATAAATAAATTGTAGTTGTTGCTTAATTAATTTGCATTTTTATTTTTGTACATCGTTTTATAATTATTGTTGAATTGATTTGCATTTTTATCTTTACGTTCTCTTTTTACATTTTTTTCTAATTCATTTGCCAAATAAAAAAATAATTTTTGTTAACATACATACATTTATTAGTTTTGCATGCATCTTTCATCCAAACAGGTATCATATATTTACATATGCATTTAGACATTCATCACACATCTAAAAATATATCATATATCCTAATATACATCATACAATTAAACACTTATATACATCATACAATTAAGCATGCATCATACATTATATATCTAGACATGCATCATACACATTTCATTCCATATCATGTTTTTTCCCTTTGGAAGAATTTTAGAAATACATTTTTTTAAAAAAAATAATATATAAATTTTTTTTATGCATTCATGGTAGCATTTTTATTACGTAAACTTTTAGACCACACACAACATTCATCCATAAGTTATCACGTTAAACATGCATCATACATCTTCATATGCATCCATACTTCATTTCATAACATGCTTTTTTCCTTAGGAGGAATTTTGAAAATACATTTAAAAAAATAAAAAACATATTTTTGCATTGTAAAATTTTTAATTTTGATTATTTCAATGAAAAAAATGAAAATGAAAAATAATAAAAAAACAAAATGTTGTCACATGTTGAGTCAATTATTTCTTTAAATTTTTGAGTTCGTGATATTGCAAAAGAATAATATTTTGAAGCTTCATGTTTAATAAAGGTAGAAGTTAGCTTTTCCAAGGAAACATCTGCATATGCTAGTTACATTTTTTGCCTTCACAAAATTCCTAAAATTTTCAAAATTTCCAAATAAAAGGATTTACCAAAATGGTTAGCATTACCTAACAAAATTTTTACACTGGGCCAGAATGTCAGTTTTTCTGTTAGTTGGCCAAATGATTAATCTCCTACCTCTGTACTTCAGGGGCATTAAAAAAAAACATAAAAGTCTGTTACATTGAAAACCTGCAAGGGTGATATAAGCAAAAGATAGGACGAAAAAATAGAAATAAAATGACACGTGTTGAAAGTCATCAAATTTTGTTTCACTATTAATCTTTTTGAAAATTAAGCAATCATAATTCAAAATGATATATGGCCATGTTTCTTCATCCTAAATACTTTTTCAAATCCTTTGCACGCTCTTTGAGGCAAAAAATAAATATTTCTTTCAAAAATACCCTAAACGAGAATCATGAATGTGTTGGAACTCAGTCTAACATTCCAATAAAAAAAATCCATCAGAAATTTGTATGTTAAAAAACTCTTAATCCATTAAGAAATAGTATTATTAGACTTTCCCAAGGGTCTAACAGAAAAATTCATCAAAGAAGAAAAACATCAAAAGCCTCTCAAGAATGATAATAAAAAAAGAGAAGAAAAAAAAAGAAGAGTAAAAAAAGGGAAGAAAAGAAAGGAAAATGAGAGCTCATAGAAGAAGATCTTGAATGTGTATATTATTTGGTTGAAGATCATCGTTAAAAAAAAAATAAGTCCACAAATAATTTTTGAGCCTTTATATCATTCTCTTCACAACCCTATAACCCCTAGCCACGTTACAAGCCTAATAAAGTCCATATTGATTGATGAATGGTTGTCAAGATTTTCATAAAGTTTAACTTTGTAACAAAAGGACGTGACTGATAATACATGTCGGGATAAATGAAAAATAAAAAAGAATGAAAATAGAAGAAAAAAAAAGAAAAAAAATGCTTATTAGAATGCCTCTATTAGAAGGGAGTTACTTATCAACAGGCCAACTCAAGTAACATTGGGGCAATCCGATTTTATCTGTACCCTTGCCATCCCTCACATATATCTCATTATACAATGCTGGGGCAATCTAGTTTCATCTGCACCCCTGCTATCCCATTTTTCACCTTACCAAGGACAAGCCATCTCTTTCATAAATCTCATCATTATCCTTCATACACACAACCTGGGATAGTTTGCATGAATATTCTGGTAAAGCCTATCTCCCTTTTAGGGAGAGTCCTTTACACTACCCTTATTTTTAATTCAAACTGAATTGTTCGTACTTTTCTAAATCTCACATAGCCAGCCCAACATACCCAAAATTAGGGCAATCCTCTTTGAGGATTGTGCATTCCCTGTATCTTGTAAATATATCAAATTGTCATTCACACACTTATTCTTTACCCACGAGTTCAAGCATGCATAAATGTAGTGTTTTCTAAGCGAAAAGTTAACAATTACCCCATGTTGACATTAGCTTCCAAGTCACAATATTCCCTATTCTAAAAAAAATGATAGTCAGTATCTAATGAATTCAATAATTACAAGGAACATCTGACCCTACACAAATTTATACATACCTTCTCTTTTGAAAAATGTTACATATTTTTTGAAAAAAAATCATTGAAAATCCTTTGTACATACTTTTTTGAAACATTAAAAAAAGATCATTGAAAAAATCTTTTGTACATACTTTTTGAAACATTAAAAATCATTGAAAAAAATTATTTGTACATACTTTTTGAAACATTGAAAATCATTGAAAATTTTTGAAAAATATATTAAAAAAAGTTTTGAAGAAAAAGCATTTGTACACACATTAAAAATCATTTGAAAATTGTAAAAAAATCTTATGCATTCATTTATGCATTCTCATTCAAGAAAAAATAAACCATCATGCATTAGCCCATGCATTTAAACAGTAAGCAGAAAAAATGAACAACTTTCATGCATGTTCACAAAATAAAAAATTTTCTTGCATTCATATATGCATTTTTTACAAAAAAAACAATTGTGCATTCATATATGCATTTTAACAAAAAAAAATTCATGTATTTATACATGCATTTTTCTCAAAATAAAATTCCATGCACTTATGCACTTTTATTTCAAGATAAATTTTCATGCATTATTTATACATGTATTTTTCTCAAAATAAATTTTCATGCATTTATACATGCATTTTTTCAAAATATTTTTTCATGCATTTTTCTCAAAATTAATTTTCATGCACTTATGCATTTCCTCAAAATGATTTTTCATGCATTTATACATACATTTTCTCAAAATGAATTTTCATGCATTTATACATACATTTTCTCAAAATGAATTTTCATGCATTTATACCTGCATTTTTTCTCAAAATATTTTTTCATGCATTTATACATGCATTTTTTCTCAAAATAAATTTTCATATACTTATGCATTTTCTCCAAATGAATTTAAACATGCATTTTTCCTCAAAGTAAAATTTCATACACTTATGCATTTTTTTTTCAAAATGAATTTTCATGCATTTGTACATGCATTTTTCTCAAAATAAAATTTCATGCACTTATGCATTTTGTTTTCAAAATGAATTTTCATACATTTATCCATGAATTTTCCTCAAAATAAAATTTCATGCACTTATGCATTTTCACTCATACATTGTCTCAAAAGTTTCATCTATTCATATACGTATCCATTCATCAAAAATAGAATTTCATACATTATTATTCAAGAAAATAAAAAAAAATTGATTGTTCAAGATAATGGAAAATTTTTCATTCTATGCATTATTATTCAAGAAAATAGAATTGCAATATGCATTTTTAGAAAAAAGAAAAGTCATGCATTCGTATATGCATTTTCTAAAAAAAATTGAAAATTTGTACATATCTTTTTGAAACATTTGTACATACATTGAAAATCGTTCAAAGTTAAAAAAAAAATCTCCTTTGAGAATAATTGAAAAAAACCTTTGTGAAACATTGATACATACAATAAAAATCATTTAGAATTATTTGAAAAATTATTTGATCATTCAAAATTATTGAAAAAAATTTCTCAAAAACAAATTATTTGAAAAAAAAAAGTTCTCGAAAACATTCTTATTAAGATGTTTGAAAAATCATTGGTGACTACATTTTCGTTCAAGGAAAAAATGAATTCACATCCTATCATTGGTTTGTGACCCTTTAACACTGTTAAGGTCTCAATCGTCTTATCATTTCTATTGGTTTGTGACCCTTTGGTGCAAAGTCTCAACCTTTTACTTTGAGCAGTGACCCTCTGATACAAGGTCAGTGAAAAATGACCCTTTGATACAAGGTCTAGTGAAAAATGACCCTCTAATACAAGGTCCAGTGAAATATGCCCCTCTGATACAAGGTCCAATGAAAATATAACCCTCTGATACAAGGTCCAACGAAGATATAACCCTCTGATACAAGGTTCTGTGAAAATATGACCCTCTGATACAAGGTCCAATGAAGATATGTGATGGAAGAAGGTCCCAACGGCATTAATCAAAGAATAAAGAGAACAAAGAGCCAGAGGATGAATCAAGAGCTTTCTAGAAGATTGGGCCCATCTCAGGCCATTTGGCTTTCAATCAGGCCCAAATGCAAAAGTAAAGAAATCACTTTGAAGAAAATAGAGTATCAAGGAGAATTCATCTAATTTGTATAAATTGTTTAGAATAATTTGAGCCTTGTATTTGGGCCAAGTATAATAGATTTGGGCTTTGTACTTTTGGGCAATATAGTGTAAGTGTTGGGAGAAGCTCTCTCCTTGTGCCACTTGTCATCACCTTGTAAGAGCCTTGGGGTGCAAGCTAGGTTCGAGAAGCTTGTCATAGAAGTTAGGGTTAGAAACTTGTCATATAAGCTAGGGTTAGCTAGCTTCCCATACAAGGTTCTTCCTTTCTTGCATTCTATAAATAGAGGTGCCATCCAATGTAATTTTGAAGCTTGATTGTATAATAAAATGCTGGCCATTTTTTAGCTCATTTGTCAAGTTTCCTTTTGAGTATTCTTCTCCAAGAAGCCTTGAAGAACACTTGGTGGTTAGCCCAACCTCCTCTAAGAACACTTTCATCCACTAGTTCATCCATTGCTTTGAAGCTTCCACCGTAAGCTTCTCCTTTTCCTCCATCACCTCCATGGTTCTTTATCATCTTCCTTTGCTTCCACATTCAAGAAGAGTTCCTCATGTTCATTTGGATTGGTGCAAGCTTCCTCCATACTCTACAACATCACGTGTAGATTCAATAAGCCATAAACACCAAGGAGCTCTTCTATCATTTGGTATCATGAGCTTTAGTCTTCAAGAGATGATTTCTTGAATCCTTCACTAATTTTTTTTTTTTGCATTTCCGCATTGATTCCTTACTGTTTTTTACATGTCTTGCTGTATTGTACCATTTACATGTGATTAATCTTGAGTTTAATCGGGTCAAACACCTTAAATCTACTTGAACCATCCAAAAATCTTGTGTTTATGTTCTTGTTGTGTGCTGAAACTATTTCTATGTTTTAATTGAGTTTTCTACAATTTTAATTGGTTGAATCTTCTTATTTTTAGGTCTTTTTCAAATTTATAATATTTTTTTGTCATGTAATATGTCACGTGCTTCCAAATATCTCATAAACTCCATGTTTAGAAACTTGTTCACAAGGTGTTTGTGAAAATGATTATATTATGTCTACTATGTGTTTGATGAAATGTATTGAGTAAACTGCACTTGTGTGAACCTTTGTGCTTTTCCTTTTATATTTTTGAGTTCTTTATCTTGTTATTAGATCATTAAAAGGTTCCTTAGAGTTAGGTTTCCATTATGTCTTGATGTTATGTTCAAACACGTTGGATTCCTATAGGTATCAATTTTCTGAAGTTTTTATGTAAACTGCACTGGTTTGGGAAATTTACTGCAAACAATATACGCATCATATTGAAGTGAAATTTTATGTGAAGACAGATTAAGATGTTTATAATGATCTATGTAATTGAATTACTACAATTAATCTAGTCAGTTGTTTGAGGTCAAAGTTTGTGTGATCTTAGTTTAACATATTGGGAGTGTGTGGTTAAAATGTGGTGACCTAATTCGATGTGGTTTGGACGCAATAAATTTTGGAATCGGTGCTGCCAGAAGCCTAGCGCATAACATAAGAACTGTTGCACAAGACCTAAAATCACGCTCTGTTCTGGATTTGTCTAGAACGACTTAGTGCTCCATTTGACTTGATATTTTGTGTGGAAGTTCTATCATGAGTTGAGGGTTGGTGGTAAAATTTTCCTGAGGAAAGACATTGTATGTTGGTTTCCATAAATCAATCACTTACTGTTGCCAGAACTGAAAACTCTAGTTTTATTTTTTTTCTGTGTTAAATCTACTCTAGAGCCATTCTTAGATATTCTTTTTGTGTTTCTTGCCTCCGTTCTTGTACTTTAATTTCTTTCTTGCGCTTTCATTCCAATTCTGAGTTTGTCAATTAAAAATCCATTTGAGTTGTGTTTTTCCAAATTGTGCTTTATTACTTTATATTTTTGTGAACTCTTAGTGAACTAGTACATTGATAAGGAAATTTGGGTTGAGTTGTTATCCAAGGCATCAAGAGTTTATTTGAGAGCAGTATTAGAGGAGAATTCACAAACAGAAAACGCGACTTTTGCTTCCGAATTTTTGAGTGACAAAATTGATCTAAGTTGGAGAGATACACTTCTGAGGAAATACTACAAAAACTTGGAGTGCATAGCATAGGAATTTAATTTTTTAGAAAATTTTCATTGTATTACTTTTAGTTGTAATTGCAAGAATACTTTCATTAGTGGATTAACCAATCGTATTGGACGGTGAATGTGTCTCTATGGTCTTTGGTGCCAAAGAGCTTCACCATAGGAGGCGCCTAGTTTAAAATTATCAAGCTTTGTTTTTACTTTCCTTTATAATTCTATTTTACTTTGATAAAATCAACTTGACTAGTTCTTCTTTTACTTTGTTGATATTGAGTCGCCTTCGTTTATGACTTAGTGAATTCATTGTAAGAAAGACTTGGGAGGTGCATTGGGTCAACCTCTGGCAAGGAAAGTCTTGGTACTTAAGTGTTCCTAGTGACGCACCTCACTTTTTTGGGAGATCCTCTGGTGTGCTAAACTTGTTTGTCTTACCTCAAGAAACTAATTCACAAAACTTAGATGTCTAAACATTCTCTTTAACATAATGGCAATGAGTCCAGTGAAAATACTTTAGATTTGAAGAAAATTGTGAATGAAATTCATTATATGAAAATTAGCACTAAAGTACAATTTGTCATTGTGGAGGAGGAATTAAAGAGCTTAAGGAAGAAGGATCGCAAGTTAAATCAAAACCAAGTAGTTAAAGTACATCAAAAAGGATAAATTCTGAGGTGAAAGCATTAAGAGAAGAAGGGGTGTGTATTGATTCTTCCTATCAACCATTCCCTAGATATAATCAATGAAGTCATTTTCATTCTACAAAGCCTGAGATAAATCTCCCTACTTTTTATGGACATAAAAATGTTGAGGAATATATAGAATGGGAGATGAAGGTTGAGACAATTTTTGACTACCACCAAGTGGATGAATTTAGAAAATTTATCATGGCTATGTTAAGTTTTCAAGAATATGCCAAGTATTGGTAGAAACAAAGGAAAAATGATGTTACAAAATTAGAAATTTTGAGTTGGAGTGAGTTAAAGGCGTGCATTTATGATGCCATTTGAACCATTAATTTTGACCCCAAAGTTTGGGTCCCAAACTGATTTTAGAAGACCAAATTTTGACTAAGTTAAAAATTCAAATTCATCAAACATACCAATTTTAGGGAATTCATTCTCCTAATCCTTGAAGTTGCTAGGGGTGTATAGGTAACCAATGAAAAGCCCTTAAACTCACCTTTAATTTGACACCAAGTTTGCTCATTTCCATAGCCATTTAACCATCCAAATTTGACTTTGTAGACCAGCCTAAACCATGTGCAAGCCACGCTCGCTCACTGGCATTTTTGTGTGGATTGATGGTATGCCCCTCGCCTCCTTGTCTCATACCACCCACTCCTCACCAAAAAAACCCAAAAAACCATAAAACCATAAAAATCACTAAAAATAGGAAAAAATAAATAAAAAACAATAGAAAATTAAAAAATCAAAATAAATCAACGTCCAACCAAACAATTTTCAAAAAAAAAAAAAGAACTACGTAACCCTGATTTTCTGTCCCAGATGGAAATACGTAGCAGCAAGGTCAAACTATTGTCGGGCACCAAAAATAAAAATAAAAATATTTTTGTTTGTTTTTATCTACATTGTTGTCTCTTTTCGAAAAATAAACATTTTGAAAATCACACTCGTTTTTACTCATTTAATTAAAGGTACCGTCTTAGGACGGGCATTGTGGGGGTGCTAATACCTTCCCCACACCCTAAACCCTACTACTTTCGCAAACTAGGCTTATCCTCATTTTTTTGGTTTTCCATAAAAACTATGATGGCGACTGCATTGTTTTGAAACTTATTTTTATTCTTATTTGGATCGTCGACCCCGTCGCGACAACCTCCCCGTCGCGATCCCGGTACGACAAGAAGCAATCGATGAACGTGTGGCTCCAAGGAAAAAGTCCAAGGCACTGTGAGATGAAGATGTAGAGAAGAAGCTACATTAGCTTCTAGGAGACGTTTGGTGGAATGAATGATGTAAGCATGGTTGAAGGAGGTGAGTCCAACCTTATACGATTCTTCAAGAGCTTCTTGGAGAAGCAACTCAAAGAGAGAAACTTGATAGAGAGCTAAACAAAATTTGGCAGCACATCATTATGACAATCAAGATTTGAAAGAGAGGTCCCTACACCTCTATTTATAAGAGAAGAAGATGAACTAAAGCTTCCCATGTAAGCTAAACAAGGGTAGCGTATTCTACAAGCTAGATGGAACCCTAGCTTGCATCACATGCTAGGGTTAGGGTATACCTAGCGTGTGAAGCAAGCCTTCCAATCCTAGGCTATGCTCTCTATTTTCCAATGGAGTGGCACCACATGTCATCACTAGAATAGGCGCTCCAAACCCTAACCTAAATGCCTTTCTAACCTTAAGGCACCTAGGGTTTATTTTTACAAAGGAGAAATGTGTTCTATAATATTTTTAGAAAGGAAAATTTTCTAACATACTTTTACAATTGTCCACCAAAGCTTAGAGTTGTCAGTATCTTGATGTGTGTTGGTGCCTTTGACTCCTCCTGGGCCTTCTTCCGTCATTCCCTACCTCTTGAAAGGGATTTGTCCTCAGATCCACAATGTTCTTATGGACATTCATTATTGTTACTTCCTCCAGGATCAAACACCTTCCTGTCAAAACAATTGTATAGTAAGATCAATGAAATATTTATAGCATAAAAGAAGAGAAGAGTGTTTCCAAGGTTACCGTATGTTGTATCTATGATAGAGCAGTCATGTTGAATCCTAAAGGCATTTTTATTTTCTTTTTTATATTTTCATTTTTCTTCCTTGTGAATTTGTTTAAACTCAAAAAATTTATTATCCAAGGTTAACAACTTCGAACAAGATTTATCTACTATACATTATAAAGTCATATTTGCAGAAAATTGGAGAAGAAAATAACTCAACAAAAATTGTCTTCCAAGGTGAATGTATGCTTGATCAAAAGTAGAACAAAGATACATTATCCATGGAACTCTATTATTTTTATGTTTTTCACTTCCTCTTTTTACTGATATTTGTTTCATTTGGACTTCATCTTCCAACACCTGGGTAGGAGTCAAACGATGAAGTATAAACTTTTGATGTTTATGAGTGAAAGTAATTTCGTTGGTGAGGCCATCATGAATAGTTTTCTTGTCAAATTGCCATGGCCTTCCCAATAAAACATCACAAGCCTCCATAGGAACTACATCACATAAAACATCGTCGACATAGTTTCCTATCGAAAGCTTGACTTTCACTTTATTTTTAACACTTATATCCCCCCATCATTTATCCAATGTAATTTATAAGGTTTAGGGTGAGATAACATTTTCAATTTTAATTTATCAACCAACCTATCACTGCAGCAATTACAACACAACCCGCTATCAATGATGAGAGAACACTCATTTTCAGAAATTTTACATCAAGTGTGAAAAGTGTTCTCTCTTTGTGACTCAGGTTGTGAAATAGGTTGATTGGTGAGGGTTCTTCTAATCATCAATAATTTTCCCTCATGAGCATAAACATCCTCACGCCCCTCACATTCAGACTCCTCACTAGTACTCTCTTCATTTTTCTCTTCCTCATTGTTGTATGCATTTTGGGCTTTCCTTAAGATGGTTCTCATGGAAGGACATTGAGATTTTACATGTCCCCGACCCAAGCATTTAAAACATTTCATATCACTAGTGCGATTGGAGGTGACATGTTCTTCTTTTCTTTTCAAATTTTCTTGGACTATAGCTTTGGAAGGGTTTTGTATTGGGTTTTCTCTCATCAATTTTCCCTCCCGCTTAGAATCTTGCTTGATATAAGAGTTAGAATAAGAACTCCTACTGGGTCCTTTTCTCAAAATTTGTTCCACTTTTTTACAAATCTGAACCAAGTCATGAAAATCCCTATAAGGGAGAAGTTCTACTCTATCTCTTATTTCAAGACTCAATCCACTCAAGAATCTAGCCACAGTTACACTTTCATCTTCCCTGGTCCCCGCCCTCATCATATACAACTCCATTTTCTGTCTATACTCTTCAATACTCATATTTTTCTAATTAAGTCTATAGAGTTTGTCCATGAGTTCTCTATGGTAGTAAGATGGTATGCGTCTTCTCCTAAGAGCACTTTTAAGATCATTCTAGTAGGCTATGGTTGGCTCATGTTGAAGACTCCTATCTCTCACTAGAGTTGTCCACCAATGTAGGGCATGTCCCTGGAAGCTAAGGGTGGCTAGAGGAACTTTTCTCTCCTCACTCACATGGTAGCATTCAAACAATTGTTCAACCTTCATCTCCCAATATAGAAAGATATCAATATCATTATTCCCATGAAAATGAGGTAGAACTACCCTAACTTCCTTGGATTTTCTTTCTCTCTTGTGGTGGTGGTAAGGATCAGGTTGATAGTGTTCTGTCGCTTTCAAACTATCTCTCTCTGGTTTTTCGTCCTCACTGTCAAAATGATTTTTTTGATGAACTAGTTTTATATTTAGACTTGTGATCCTTCTCCTTTAAGGTCTTCATTTCCTCTACCATAATGGCATTTTGTACATCAGAATACGAAGTTCATCCAAAAATTTTCACAAATCTAACGTATTTTCACAAGACTCGTTGCCACTATGGTGGTAAGAATGCCGAGACATCTTAAATTTTGTGAAGTAGTGTTCTCAAGGTAAGACAAACAAGTCTAGCACAACCCAGGAAAGTGAGGTGTGTCACTAGGAGAACTTAAGTACCAAGACTTTCCTTGCCAGAGCCTGACCCAGTGTACCTTCCCAGTCGTTTTTACAATGAATTCACTAAGTCACAAATGAAGGTGACTCAATTAAACAAATAAAACTAGTCGAATTGATCAATCAAAGGAACATAAATATGTAAAGAAATTTAAACAAGGCTTGAGAAAGTAAATCTAGACGAATCCTAAGGTGAAGTTCTTTGGTATTAAGGACCTTAGACACACTTCACCGTCTAAGCATTTAAACTATTCCACTAATGAAATAGAGTTTTTGCAATTACAACTCAAATGAATACAATGAAAGTTTGCTGAAAAAATTTAAATTCCTAAACTATGCACTCCAAGTGTTTGTGGAAATAACTCTCCAAGTGTATCACTCCCTTCTCATTTTGTCACTCACGTTCAACATCAAAGTCTCGTTTACCCCTTTGTGAATGCCTCTCCAAAATGTTCTCAAAGCACTTCTTCAAGGATTGAAACCCACTCAACTCCTAAAGTTCCTCATCAATGTATCAATCCACCAATAGGTCCAGAAATAAAAGCAATAAAGCACAATTTTGAAAAAACACCACTCAAAGAGATTATGGAATGAAAACTGAAAGATTTGTTGAATGAAATTGACAATAAAAAAATTAAAGCACCGCAATGGAGGCTAGCACACAAAAAGATTTGCTAAGGGTCGGTTCTAGAGTAGATTAAAAAAAACAGCAAAATAAAATTAGAATTCACTTTTGACCAGCAGGTGCATGATTTATGGTGATCAGTATAGTTCCCCTTTTCTCATTAAATTTTAACCACAAACTAAAAACACAATAAGGAACGTCCACACCAAATTTTAGAATTTACGGACCGATAATGCGCTTGGGATAAAATCAACACAGCGAGCAATTTTAAGTACAGTATGGCAGTTCTCAGGTTATACACTAATTCTCTGACTGCAGTGTTTACAAAATTTATCACGGTCAAAATACGTGGAATTAAGTCACCAAATTTTAACCACACGCCTAACATCTCAATATATGATCACTCCAAATTTGAGGTTTTAAAAGTCACTGGATCAATTGCAGCAAATCAAACACAGAGGCACAATTACACTTCTGTCACAAATTTGAACATCAATAGCATTCGACTGTTACAAATTTATAACTTTTGTTGTATTTGGAAATTGAATGCGCCTTTTTATCACCACATGTTTAACATCTTAACAAAGCCTCTCACAGTTATGAAAACAACTTCAGAATAGAATCAAGAAACCTATAGATTCCAATGGCTTTTAGAACAAACTACAAGACATATAGAAGTAATATGACTCGATGGAACTCACCAATGATCTAATAGTGAATTAATAAACTCAATATTACAAAGAAAAAAGCAAGCAAAGGCACACTTCTTTGAAACAATACATCAAACACAATCTGCTCATAATTTCTTTCCAAATATTTGAACAAACCTATCGAATCGTTGACATTATGGATGTAAACAAGACTTGACAACACTCAAATGGATCATAAAATCAAAGCTAACTCAAATTAAAGCAAGATTAACCAAACAAAATTCAATAAAGACTAAAAAAACAACACAAAAGCTACTCGGTATACATATATATATA
>Ga0209489_105355_pt1 | contig 22349 bp, 27 predicted proteins | sample SiratrowhiteBW_FD_187527 | JGI IMG/M metagenome (GOLD analysis project Ga0209489, IMG submission 187527) | Root nodule microbial communities of legume samples collected from California, USA - Siratro white BW (SPAdes) (version 2) | ecosystem: Host-associated > Plants > Roots > Nodule | place...
CCGCCGCCGCTCGAGCCCGCCCAAAACCTCGACCCGCATCGCCTGATGACCTTAAAGCTAGACTTAAGGTCACACGCTTCGCGAATTACCACCCGTCACGCAAGACGGTCCTCGTCGGAGGCGTACCGCGGAGATCACCCTTCTCAGCTTAAGACCCCGTTACCTATTCGGGCAAACAGCCCGCAACGCCCCGCGCTGGCGGAGCGTTTGATCGTTCTTGAATAGTGCTCCGTAAAAGATGCGCAGGGGATACGTTAATAAACCCCTACGGACCCGGCTCCATCAGCATTGTCTTGGCAGTCCTGATCGAGAGATCGGTTCGCCCTGATTGGATCGATAAACGGACATGAGGTTGAGAGCGCCTCTTCGAGCTCGTACCCAACCATTGACTTCGTCAGGATAACGTCTGCTTCAAGGTCGGGTATCCATTCCGCCAGTCTCTTCAACAACTGGATGACTGGAGCCGTGCGAGGTGTTGTGTGAGGCCTGAAGGCCACACGCTTTCCGTTCTCGACGGTCGCCCTCGTCGTTGGGACACCGTAGGCCTCAAACCCAATCTCGTTCAACAGGGCAGCGAAATCTACAGCCGACATGGAGCTGTAAGATGATAAGCCTGCCGCACCGTTCTTAAATGCACGACAGAGGTCTCTTTGAAGCCGATTCACGTCAGCAGTCGGTGTTTTCTTCAGATAGGAAGCGTCCTTCGCGTCCAATCCGGCAATCATGTCGAAGAACCTTGCCAAGTCGCGGAAATCAGTGAGTGTCTTGATGCATCGCGGGTTCGTCTTCCAGTGATCATCCCAAAAGCGACGCATCTTGTTGAATTCCTCGATCGTCTCCCAAGGTCGCGTGCTGAAAGCAATATGGTCGAATTGGCGGCCCAGCGTCGGACACACGCCCGAGATCATCGCCGCTGCATGGGGTTTGCGCTTGAAGTCGAACTCCATGCTGATGTGACGCGGAATCTTCTTTGAAACGAGATCAGCGTCCCACAGAAGTGTCTCCCGAATGCTCGTGTGCACCATGAAATCGATCTCACTCTTCGGCGTTCGGTCGAAGAATGTCTGGACGATGTATGCGTTTTGATCACTGAGTTCAGTAGAGAAGATCGGAGGCTTAATTCCTGCGCGAGCCAAAACGATCGACTCTTCACCACCCGCCTCTCCAGGCAGTATCGTTGCTTGACCTCTGGTTCGCCAGCCAAGAAGCTGCCTAACGGAATGCTTCTCCTTCAGCGTATCATCGGTACCAGTCAGCTCGCGGCGAAGCCGACCGAATTTTGTCGCCAGTGGTCCGGCCTTGGCCACTCTCATCTCTTCCTCAGTTGCATCGGTGATGAACCCATCTGTTGTCACGCTGAAGACCATCCGATGCACTGGAATGTTGTTCATGATCTCCCCGACAACTGCACGCACACCGGAGGTGATCTCAGCCGCAAGGAATGGATTTGTGATTGGGCTCGGAGACACCCGTTGGCCGCGCTTTGTCTTGAGATTAAAGACGCGCTTGTCCCTGAGCCCCTGTGCGGTCTTTCCGTAACAGGAGTTCGTTGCTTCCTTCCAGAAGGCCTCATCGAACTCGTTGCCCGCGTCTCTCGCAGCGAACCGGTTCGCAATCGATTGCTTGATGAAGGGAAAAAATATTCTGTCATCAACATCAGTCGGAATCCTGATGCCGAGAAGAAGCTTCAACCGGCATCCCAATCGACGGGCCAGCTCGATCTCCGGCATCGCGCAACAACTGCGACCTTTCAACGGGAAGATGATCCCGTTTTGAGATCGAACGGGAAGAACCGGGTAGCGGACAGATGCCGGAAATTCAAACTCGACCCACACCAGTCCCAGGTCCCCTGAACCGATGTCAGAAAGTTCTTTGACGACCTGTGCTTCAGCCCATCGAGGTCGACCAATACCGGCCATGACGGTCGGGTATGCTCCGGACAAATCGAAATCAGAAAAACTTCCTGCCGGGCTTGGGCCGAACCATAGCTGCTCGTTGCGACCGCCGTGATAGCAGTCAGTCGCAAAATCGATCCAGTAGTGCAGTTCCTGAATGAATGGCTGACGCTTCTCCGTGCGGAACACATGCCGCTTGTCGTCGTAGACCTGCTCCTCCACATGCTCACGACCGACCACATCGACAGGATCGAGGCCGCTCGCTTCCCAATCGTTTATCAGTAGCTTCATGCCGATGCTGGAAAGGGCGGTCGGCGCAAAATCGCCCGTGATCCGGGCGACCGTGTCGGCTAGCCTCTTGTAATACCGGGCGCAGATTTCAGCATCGAGCAGTGCATATTCGCGAAACAACTTCCAATCCCCGGCGAGCAGAAGCTTCATTCGCTCCTTGATCCGGCGATCTTCCTCGTCTGTTTCGGCCAGCTTGATCTTCTCCACGCCAACAAGAGGTGCAATCTGGGCCAAGCTCCTCCGGTTGGCCGCAGTCAACAGGATCGTGTCTCGGACGTAGATATTCACTTCAACGTGGTCGTCGTCCGCCTCACTGAATGCGATCCGCACCTTAATCGGAACGCCCAGCGATACGAGCGAGTTGCGCACGTTTTTCAGCCGAGGAAAAAGCTGCTTCGTGTCATCGAACGCAGGAACGTCAGCTCGATTGTAGTGCCCAACAAGGATAATCGTCTTCGGGATTTGCTGGCCACGGAGTACCCCCTTGCCTAGGGCGTAGACGAGAAACTCGGTGAAGGACAGACGACCCTTGGGCTGATCTGGTATTGCAATTCCAGACCATTCGGCACCAGTGTAGTTGATCGCATGGAATTGGTACGAGAGCACTTCATATTTCGCCAAGCGGTTCTTTATTTCCGCATGCTCGTAGAACTTCCGGCGTTGCTGATACTCGGTGTCGAATCCAAGTATCAGAAAGCCTTGATCCCGCTTTAAATCGATCAGCACATCATCCCGATCGATGGAAAATTCTGCCAAAGTCCCGTTAGGTTCCTCTCTGATCACAGCGCTATTGCTTGCCAAGAGGAATGCCTCCGGGTCTCGTGCGGCTTTCCGTACATGCGGTTCAGCATGTTCGTGTTCCGTGGAGCCGGTTCCTTCAGAGAAGATGTCCATCGTGATCACTCGTTGCGCTCGCGCAGCATTTTTCGTTTGTGAATGCTCAGCCGCGCCCGCGCGGTGTCGATTTCTGCCTCTGTGAATAGCCCAGAGTCGGCAAAGTCGATGATCGCTTGCTCGACTGAGAGGTGCTCAAGGTTGTGCTGAGCGAGGACTTGGAAGCCGCCGAAGGACTTGAGAACGTTATTGATGTCGACAAGCATCTTGGCGACTGGCACTGCTCCGTGCTGCTCGATCAGCTCTCGCAGTCCCATGAACGAGTGGTCGATCTCGCTCTCTGCCTTCTCAATGTTTGCCAGGACGTGCTCTTTGAATTTTTCTTCGGGTGTCATTCTTGATCTTTCCATGTGGGTACGCGCGAACTGCGGGCCTAGGCCCGCAGTGACAAATTGCCTGTGGTTGGAGTTCAATTGCTCTCGGCGCCCGCTTGCCGATCGCCTTCATCGATCACCCATCCCTTGGCACCTGATTTGGCGAAGAGGTGGATGTTGCCGGGCTCGATCCTCCTCTTCAGGAGTGAGGTTCTGATCGAAAGCAGTGACGAGCGGTTACCTTCGATGATGAGGACGTCACCCGTTACGGCCTTCAGAACTCCCGCCAATACTTCGGTAAGCTGCTTGGGCGAGTCCGCAGGTGCATTAGGTGCTTCATCAGAATCACTGCGGTTTTTGACCTCGACCGATTCTGCTGCAGCACTCGGCGGGTTCTCTGGCTGATCTTGCTGTTTGGGCAGCGCGGCCGCCTCCGGCTTTGAACCGTCTGATTTGGGCGGCTTGGCTTTGGTGTTCTTGGCACCTGCCTTATCCTTGGGTACCCTCAGAGATCGAAGGTTCTCGCGTTTCTTTTTCAACCAGTCACGTGTTGCAGGGCCATCGCTATTCGCGAGCAGGTCGTGCAGCTTCGCAATCGCGGCGTCAGCATCCTCGATTCCTCGAATGTCTTCGATCTCCTCATAGAGCAAGGCCATCTCGTAGAGCACCGAGTAGCCGGTCTGAACGTATGGAAGGATCTTCGGATGCAGGATGACCTTCGCGTTCTGCTTGATCTTCTTTAGCCTCGAAATCATCGAGTCGGATTTTTTCAGGCTCTCACCTTCTGCGGCTTCCGCCTTGGTGAGAACTTTCGCGTTGGCGAGCTCGCGGATGAATTCCTTCATCAGCGTCTCGTCGGTCGCGAAGGCCGTCATGCCTTCAGACAGGACAACCGTGGACGACACCTCTTCCTCTACGCTCGCTTTTCGGTGAGCAACGAACCTTTTGGCAAAGCTGGCTGGATTGTTGAGTTCTTGACCCGACCCGTCGTGACTGACGATGACCTCTTGTTTTGCACCGTCGGTGCAAAGACCACCCGGCAATTCGTTGGGTGGCTGGTTTTCCGTAAGTATTTGCATATCAACACCTTTTGGTTGGTTTCGGTGTTGATAGTCGTATCGATGAGTGCAGGCGGCATCGAGTAGGAGATTGCAGTCTGCTCCTACACGACCTGCTCTGGCTCATCCTAAGGGTCGTATAGCTTCAGTAGCTCGGCATCCTCTTCTGACGTCGTGCCACTCGCGAAGCGATCTCTCTTCTCCCTCAAAATTTCCTGAAGCTGGATTCGTAGGCTCTCGCCTGTTGCTGGGTATTCATCCGGTTTGCTGTTGTGGAGGCGTTCACAAAGTAGGCCTCGACGATTGTTCTCGCCCTCTATGCGCTGGGCGATTACGTCACGAAGAAACTGATTCTTGTCACTCTCAGTCCAATCCGTCGTTACGCGCGTCCAATACTTCGCATAGGCGTTTACGACAGCGACCAGCATGAACTGCCAGTGTCCGGGTTTATTGATGTCGAGGCCTGCTCTATCGAACATCTCGACCAGACCAGGAGCACTGTCTTCGTCTGGTACCAGAGGCGAGAACTCACCCGGCCAGTCATCGCCATCTCGTTTCACATCATCTAAGAACTCGAACAACTCCTCCCGGAAGTTGCGGCTATGTTGTCTCTTGGGTCCTTCCGACGCCTTCTTCAAGGTCTTCTTTGTCACTTCGTATCACCTCTTGGCTCTCGATACTGAAGACTAACGGAACCCAATCAACCGTTGAAGCTTCATTCGACCGGAATTCTTGTAACCCTGTCCGCTTCAGCGACCAGCAGGTACCTGGGGCTTCTGATCATAGACATGGTGCTTTGAGACATTCCAAGACTGCGCCTTCGGCACTCGGCTTTGATCGTTACTCGTTGCGAGCTTCCTTTGGCATGCAGTTAGCTATCAAGACTGCGCCTTCGGCACTCGGCTTTGATCGTTACTCGTTGCGAGCTTCCTTTGGCATGCAGTTAGCTATTAAAGCGCCTCGACATGAGACGCTCTTCGCACCTTACAAAATGATCGGTTGCCTGAGAGGGGCCTTTCGCCCAGCAATCACAGTTGGCAGTTCGTCCAATCTATGGAGTCAAGCAGCGACCGCTTCTGCCGCAGCTTGAGGAGGTAGTCGGTCCAACCGGAATCGGACCGGTCCTGGATGTCTACCTGGTGATAGCCGAAATCAGTTTTCGGCCATTGATCTCGGATGATCGCTCTGAAGCGCTCGAATGAGCAATGGCATGGTCGCTCAAAGATGCAGTGGTAATGCAACCGATGGTCAGCACTCATTTCCAACACGCAAACCATTCGCAGCCGCTTGCCGTGGACCTTGGCTGCGCGACCTAGAACCCTATTTTCCAAACGCACCCGGAACAGCCGCAGGTTTTCAGAAGCGACGATGTCGTCGGCGGCTCTGGGTCCCGCACGCTTCTTCATCGTCAGAGTCACAGCCACCGGATTTTCGAACGGCACAGCGTTAATGAGGGCCGTCAAAATATCGCGCTGTTCTCGCAGTTGCGCCGGCTTCAGTATCTGATCGGGGGCCATCCGCGGGCCTCCCTGAGACGGCAAAGCACGCGCAGTAGATAATGGCGTGACTTCTCGCTAACGATCATGACGGCGCTCTTGGGGCCGACAAGTTTGATCTTGCGCTCTCCGGCTTGGGTGAGGCCGAACAGAAATATGCGATATCTTCCTTTGGAAGACAGGCTATACAGAGCGCGACGCAAATCCATCAATTCAGCGAAGTCCGCCGGATCGTTCTCTCGAAGCCATGCGATCAGGTCGGTGCTAATGGCGTTTTGGAGTCGCCGCTTGTGTCCCGCCAAAGCCTTCGCGCCCAATGTAGGAGCCGGAGGAAAACGCAATAGGAACTCAGCGCGCGATACAGGAATTGTGTCGATTTCTGAATTCGTGTTGGCGTTGTTCGCATTTAGATCGTTCACGGCAGCTCCCCCCGTTGTCGAAGGTCGCTCTCGTATTGCTTCCGTTGCTCTTCAGTGTAGACCCGAGCAGGTCCTGCGGCGCCGTACGTTCCACCTCTTAACCCGCGTTCATGTTGGAGGTTGTTACCGCCATACCGGTTCGTCGCCATCCCGCGAAGGTGTGATGGATAGTTGCCAATAAGACGTTCTTCGATGCTTGTGAGGTTTGGAAGGTTAAGAGCCGGATTGTTCCGGCGTGTTGGCCTTTGAGTCATGATATCTCCGTTCGTGCGAATGGGATGCAGCTTTGACTGCACGATGGAGTATTTAGACGGCTGCTTGTCGTGTTTCGTGCGTTGGGAGAATTATCGGTTACTGTGGCTGTGCTTGCCCCGGACTATCCCGATAAGAGGATTTTTGTTTTACCGAACTATCACTTGCGCCGTCGGGCAAAGCGGTGGTTTATGGGGTGCTGGTAGTCGCCATAAGGAGCCAGCCCCGTGACGGACGAAACGTCTTCAGAGCTTTCGAAGATTGCTAAGCTCAACGGTGACTTCAGGAGGAATTACGGAACGCTGCTCGGTGCGTTTCTGTATCTGCGTTCGATTAGCGCCGCACGCGGACGTTCTTGGTTCTGGTCCGGTGTGATCTCTTTCGTTTGTTCCGGTGCCCTTGCTTGGCTGTCGCGGCACGATAGGGTCCCGCTAGTCTCGCCGTAATCGAACCGACCAGATCTTCTGCCGCCATTTTTCTTGGTCAGCCGCCACATTCAAAGCTCGCACGGGGCGACCCGTGCTTCAGAAATTATCCTCCGGACATTCGGGGCAGGTGTCGCCGATGGAAGCCAGCACATCACAAATCTCTAATACGGCTTGCTCCGGCGGTAAGCCCATTGGCGGTTCGTCCCTTGCAACATCCAGAGCTCGCTGGCGGGCGTGAGGGTCGGCCCTGTCCTTCATCCAACCATGCTCTTCGCACTCCCGAATGGCACCAGCCTCCTGCAACACTGAGATGGCCCATCCGCGTAACGTTCTAATCGGCGCCTGCCGTTCCTTCGTCATCAGCATAGCGATCGCTCCTGCTTGGACGAATCCGCCCGCCCCGCTCTCGTTCCGAGCGGTTAGCACGTATCAGGGATTCCCAATTGGCGGAGCTCGGGCTTGTCCACTTGTTCCGCCGGCCTGTGCATGAACCCCTCAGGTTGGCGCAGGGTCTTCCTTTTCACCAGTCGCAACGATTTGCAGTGCCCCATCTGGAAGCGGCCTCTGAAGCGCTTTGGCTTCATCCCACGGTGCGCGTAGCCAAACTTCGTATTCCTCAGGCGTTGTTAGGATGACAGGCATTGCTTTTGGATGAACCCGCTTAACTTCCTCGTTGGGTTCGCAGGTCAGGAAGCCGAAAACATCGACGGTGACTTCGCCCTCCTTCGCCTTCCGAACACTCGTCCAGTTCGTCCAGAGACCCGCGAACGCTATGAGGGGCCGATCTTCGCTGTGCGCAAACCACACGGGCACCTTCTTGCCTTCGATGGTGTCGTACTCGCTAAACGACGTGAAGGGTACCAAGCACCGGTGCTCCGGAACTAGCCAGCGCTTCCAGTGCGCGCTACTGACGTTCCGGATATTGGTGGTGCCGCTGTCTGGCTCCATCTTTAGCAAAGCCTTGAAGTCGGCCGGCTTGCCCTTCAACTGAAGTTTTTCCGCTCGCTTCTTAGTCGCATCCATCAATGCCTTCTGCGAGGACGGCATTCCCCACCGTGCCATGACGATTTCTCGGCCGTTCGATGCATTGCGAACGATTGGTGCGGGATAGTCCGGAAAGATCCCTGGCATGCTCGGCAAGTTCCCGACGTTGCTATTAAGCGCTTCGAACAAGCGCCGAATCGCATCGACGTTTTTCGTCATCGAGTAAAGATTGCACATCCTCAGGTATCCTGATCGATCTGGCGAGGTCGCGGCCCTAGTTGCAACAGCGTTGCGCTTGGCTTGCGGCCTGCCTTGGCACACTTGCTACAACGAAGTCGGCTAGCAAGATCATGGACAAAGGTCGTCGGGGGATGACGTAACGAGGCCAAGTCAACGTCTCGCTTTGTCTTGCAGCGCGAGCACTCGATTTCGAGCCATGTGTATCCGCCATTCACCGCCTGGTCGATTGAGGGCGATGGGTCGATCGGACCACCGTCTGCCCACATGCGCTCGTTCCAACTTTCGCAAAGTAGCTTGTCGGCTGTCTGAATTAAGGCTTCGCCCTTTGCGCGGGCTTCTGATGACTGTGATGCGAGAATGGTTGTCATTGCCCTCGCCTTCCCCAACTCCATCGATAGAGCTTTTCGGTCGCCTCCAGAGAGTGGGGTTGGGTGGTGTTTTGGATCCATGCGGCCGTCTATCGGCTCTGTCGGCCCAAGTCGTACGACGGCCAGCAGCCATCTTCCTCGTGGCGCCCCGTGCTCTGGGTACAAGTATTGTCGAGGAGGCGCTGGCTAACGTTCTTCCATGTTGCGTCCGGACCATAAAGCCGAACGGCGTCAGACTTCTGGATCTCGACGGTCCTGGCGCAGCGTCGGCAACTCACCCTAAGGACATGCCGAGCGATTTGGCTTAGCCGCTGTCCTTCCCCCGAAACAGTTGGCTTGGCCTGTGCACGAGGGTCATCGAGGAGTGCTCGCCAGTATTCAGCAGGGAGATCATGATTCGGGGCCAATCCGGGATTGGCTTCTGCGGGTTTGCCTCGCTCTGCGGCCATTTTTTCCATTTGCTTGAGGGTCGGCATACGCCAGCTCGCCGGTCGGTCGGACATGAATGTGATTAGAACATAACAGGAACATTGGAGTCGAGTCCGGGTCGCCAAAAAATCATATTGTGAGTGCGTCCGACCTGTCGGAACTCGGGCGGTCAGATCGTCTTGAATCACGACAATCTGTAACGGAGTGCTGCGCCCCAATGGCTCCTCGCGCGAACTGGAAAGGCTTCTTGCGGCTGTCCCTCGTCACCTGACCGGTAGCGCTTTACCCGGCGACTTCAGAATCCGAGAAGATCTCGTTCAATCAGCTCAACCGGACGACTGGTCACCGGATCAAATACCTAAAGGTGGATGCTGACACGGGCGACGAGGTCCCGAACGAAGACATCGTTAAAGGCTACCAGATCGAGAAGGACCAATTCATCGAGGTCACGAAGGAAGAGCTTGAGGAGGTAGCGCTGGAGTCAACACGCACGATCGAGATCGATGAGTTCGTCGACAAGTCCGACATCGATCCGCGCTACCTGATTCGGCCTTACTACCTTCGTCCTGACGGCAAAGTGGGGCACGATGCGTTCGCCGTGATCCGAGAGACTATCCGGCAGATGAATAAGGTTGCGATCGGACGGGTGGTCCTGACCAACCGGGAGCACATCATCGCGCTCGAGGCGATGGACAAAGGCCTTGTCGGTACGCTGCTACGCTATCCGTATGAGGTGCGGAGCGAGCAGGAGTATTTCGACGAGATCCAGGATGTGAAGGTCACCAAAGACATGCTTGATCTGGCGAAGCACATCGTCACTCAGAAGGCTGGCCGCTTCGATCCGGAGAAGTTCGAGGACCACTACGAGACGGCGCTGATTGATCTCATCAACCAGAAGCGGGCCGGCAAGACGATCACGCCCAAGGAGCGCCCCCGAGGCGAGAACGTTGTCGACCTGATGGAGGCACTCCGCCGAAGCGTCTCTGTAGGGGAGGCTACGGAGCCAAAGAGCACGAAGAAGTCTGGCAAGAAGCCAAGAAAGGCAACGGCAGGCCAGAAAGAAATGCTAATGCCGATCGAAGGCAAGAAGCCAGCGAAGGAAGTTGCGGCGAAGAAGCCGACGGCTAAATCTCAGCGCAAATCTGCGTGAAGCGGAGTTGCTAGCGATGCCCATTGTCAGTCCGCTTACAGCCGGAAAGCCGACGTCCAAGCGCTGAAGATGAAAGACAGCTAAGGGCCAGAAGCAAGATCTCACGTCTTGCCCAAGCTTTTATTGGTCGAGCACAGTCACGCGGGGATCGTCGGCACGCACTGACGATTGCAGCCGGCCTGGATCGACGTTCTTGCGCTTCGCCCATTCGACAAGGCCCGGTGGGCGATACGTCGAATCCGCCTGCCACCGTTGAAAAACGCTTGCATCGATCGTCTCGTTGACCGTCGTATGCGTTCCGTTCGGTTGGACATCTGGCTCTGCGCCGATGACCCGGTTTAGGGGCGAGGAAACGATGGAATACGCTCCCTCAACGAATGAGTGGTACGAGTCAATAACGCGCGCTTTAACGGCGTCTCCATCGAAAATGACTTCCGAACGGAACGAAAGTCCGTGTGCTTGCGCCTTCCCCATCATCCAACGCAGCGGGGCTTGGGCGAGCAGGTCGGTCTCATAGCCTCCCCCAACGTTCGCATGAGCGCCGACGAACCAACGTTGCTCAACGTTTGAAAGCGCCCGCGGCGGTGGGCCGCCTACGCGATGGCGGACGGTCCAAAGGGTGGGAGCGAAGTCTCGACGGTGCTCGTCGATTGCAAGCGCGTGATAGCCGTTCTGGATTGGAAGGAATAAACCTGTCTGAAGGTAATCAAATTTGGACCGGCTTATTCCTGGAATATCCCCGGCCGCCAATCCGACCGAACCGACGGTATCCCAGACGCCGACGACCTTCACCTTCGTGGGTTGGGAGTACTTGAGCAACCATCTTTCTTGGTCTGTCAGCTTGTTCGCGTCGCCGGCTGCTTCCTTGTCCTTCAATGTCCAGATGCTTTCTTCGTTTCCTCCCTTCTGATAGCGACTGAAAAGTTCGGCAATGCCGATAGGCGAACCTGCTTTCAGGATGCCTTCGAGCGCTACCAAGCCAGCGAGGCTTCTCGCCGTAAATGCGCCCCGACTGAACCCAAAAATGAAAATTTCATCGCCTTCGTTGTAATTTTCGATGAGCCACTCGTAAGCGAGGCGAATGTTTTCATCGAGCCCCTTGCCGAAGACGCCCCCCATGAACCCGTTTACGCCGATTGAGTAATAGACAAGTTGGGGCCGGCCATCGGCGCTTTTCGTGCCAGTGAGCGCCCGCATGCGCCAAACATTTGTATTGCTGTCGACACTGTTCCATGTGCCGTCGAGGAATATCGCGAGCCGTTTTTGCTGCTGCTCCGCGCCTGCAAAATTCGGTTGACTGCCGCTTTTCTCCGCGGGGCGACCGACAAACGCCACGATCCAAGCGATGATGCCGACGGTGAGCACGAACGCTATTGTATGTAGACCGCGTTCAATCCAGCGCCAACCTCGCCACTGCCAAATTCTCCACTTCCAAAACTTCATAGTGGCGTTCCCGCTGGCTGGTGAAATTTGAGATAGCCGGCAACCTCAGCGAGAATATTCCGTTTGCTGATTCGTCGCACGTCGCTCGTTCACGTTTCCCACACTGCATTGGCGAGTTTTCCACCAATGGCGAGCCTCCAGGATCACGCCATCTTCGGTCACAAGCTACCATGGACTCCACATCGCAATCGTGTCCAGTTGACCAGGCCAAGCGGACTTCCAATTCGATCAACCAACTGCCACGCTGCCGCTCGGGAGGAGAAAATCACGCTGAAACCAAGGGGATAGCGATTTGCGGGTATTCGCCTCGAAATCGCTGTTGCCCAAGTGCCGAATTCAGAAGACGGCGGCTCCATCAACAACGAGGAGCCCATCATGGCACGTGCATTGAGCCTTGTGTCCACCCAACGCCCGACGGCAAATACTCCCGTCCTTCAGCGCCGCAACAAGCTTACTTCTAGCATCGATCAGCAGATCACAAAGATCGGGCTCTTTCGCGAGGGAAAGCGAATATCTCGCGAGCAGTTCTGGGTCGACGCGAATGGGGGAATCTTCTTCCAGCTTCGTTATGGAAAGCAGCCGCTTGAGCTGGAGAAGGGGAAGAGTACCCTCAAGGCTGTCGGCACCGGAAACGCTGCGTGGGATGATCTGGTCGAACAGTTGGACCAGATCAAGACTCTGACTGTCGCCGGCGGTTTGGACGAAGCACTGTCGGCATGTGCCAATGCGGTGCGCTCGAATTTTAAGGCTAAGGACAAGAAGGCGGGCAGGGGTTAGTCCATTTCCGGCGCAGCCGAATGTTCAGACAGCCACCTTTCCATCGGTACTCAGTGACTGCGGCGCTCTCTCTCGTATTCAGCGTGACGGTGGCGCCGTACGTCGCTTTCGTTTCCATCAACTCAAGTAGCGCGCTCCCTCGAGCTCTGGCCTTCCTCTCGGGTCCAGTCACAATCGTTGTCTGGATTGTTGCGACCGTGAGGGCGCTCCACGTTCTCGGACTTGGCTATTGGTCCCTGACTTCGACGTATGTGTCACTCCTTTCTGAGGTGGTGGCCATTGGACTGATTTGTCTCGTGGTCGTCCTCCAGGCGAATGGCTCGCATTCAGAACTCAACATCACCGTGCTGTACGTTGCCGGTCTGGTTGCTTTGGGCAGCCAGTGCTGGTGCTGCTGGTACAACTGGACGAAAAGCGGAAGCGTGTCGCTGGCTTTCAGTGTCACCGTGCTGCAAATCACGACGAGCAGCTTGATCGTGCTGCTCTTGATGCTCCGCAGTCGTCCTCCCCGAGAGGTGTAGCGGGAATTAAGCCTTCTTGGCTGCCTTCCGGGCTGGACGCTGAAGGAAGTCGGCTGGTTCGGCCTGAAGTACCGTCGACAGCTTCACCAGTATCTCCAGACCTACCCAGGTCGACCCTTTTTCTAGCTTGCCGATGTAGGTGCGGTTGATGTCGGCCTCATACGCGAGCGTTTCCTGCGAGAAACCTCGTTCCCGCCGAATCCTTCGCAAATTAGCTGCAACAACCTGGCGCCAATCCATGGGCCAAAGGGAGCAGGATGCCGCTTATTGACCCACCGCTTTAAAGCGGCAAAATGCAGAACAACTGGAGGAAATCATGAAAGCAAGTTACTCGGTTCTGGCGTTTGCCTCGGTGTTGCTTTGCGGGTTATCGGCTCACGCCCAGCAGCAGAGCCTTGCAACCCGAGAATGGGGCATGCTGCCGGCGGGGCTGCGAACCTGTGTCGATAACCAGCTCCGCCAGGAGCAGGGCACCAATCTCGAAGCACTCATAGCGGCGGGTGTTCGCCCGTCTGATCCGAAGCTCGTGACGATCAAGGAGTTCTGTCTGAGCCCCGCAGGCGAGGCTTCTGTGACCCGCCCCTCTTTTGGAGGCCCCGATCGGTCAGTTGTAGAGTTTGCCGAGTGGATGAACACGGCGATCCTGGCGAAGCCGGTCTTCGCGAGGGCGTTCGCTCAGTGTCGCGAGGTCGTGGCGCTCTACCAAGATAAGGTGTTAGGCCGGTTGCAGGCTGCCGAGGTCGGAGCAGTGTCAAAAAGCGATCAGGCCCGCATTCGCGCCATTAAAGATGACCTTGGTTCCAAAAGGGGCGCCGCTGCTACGGTCGCATGCATCAAGCAATTCCTCGCCTCACTGGCAATCGCCAATGCGTCGAGCGGTTTCTACGCGGATCAGTTGAGCGCACTCAACGGAAGGCTGCTCAACAATGGGATCAAGATGAAAGAGGCGGCTGCATCCAGGGTCGATGACATGACGGATCAGGGGTTGGCGCAATTGGCAATCAAGATCGGACTTGAGAATTTCCAAGCCCAAGAGCTTCAGGCCGACATAGACTCTGTAGGACGATACGGGTCGGGGTCAGGACCCTTGACGTGCTTCTTACCCGCCGAGTGGGTGGGAGTTGAAGCGGGCGGCTACTCGCCTTGCCATGGCTCCTATCTGGAGAAGAAGGTCGGCGAAGTGGCCGCTCTGCTTAAAGTGAATTAGTGCGGCATCACCCAGGGCAAAAGATCTGCTTGCAGGGAAATAGACAGCCATCTCTCAGCGACACGTCCACTTCGCTTTCTGGCCGATTGCTGCCGCTGACGCGTTAGCACTACACTTCGGTTCGCAGAGAGAGAGAGTGAGAGAGTGAGAGAGAGCGGATGTCTGCTGCCGTTTTTCACCCTCACGCCATATAGAGCTGGACAGCATCGCTTTGCACCTCGGCGCCACGCTTGCTCGAAAAGAACGCGCTTCACAAACCCGTTGGAATCTTCCGACCGAGCACCAACTCGACCGGTATCGGGCGCCAAGTCTGCTATTGCCGCATTCTGACGCTTCGTCGCCATCTAGACGCCATTCGTCCATCAGAATAGGCTTATATCAAGCTCTGCTGAGGGATAGGCATTTTCGACCATGAGCGAATTGTCTTGGGACGGGTCTGAAAGCACCGCAAACGTTCTGGTCTTGCAAGGGGGTGGCGCGTTGGCATCCTATCAGGCCGGTGCTTACCAAGTGTTACATGATTCCGGCCTGGAGCCAGATTGGGTGGCCGCCACTTCAATCGGAGCTATTAACGCGGCGATCATCGCAGGAAACGATCGGACTAGGCGCGTTGATCGGCTGAGGCAGTTCTGGGAAATGGTCTCGACGCCAGAGCCCTGGATGCCAATTCGAGCCGCAGAATCGACTGGCGATTTGGTAGCTTCTGCAAGCGCCGCTGTACCCGTCACCCCCGGCGTCCCTGGCTACTTTGCGCCGCGCGTCCCTCCGGCGGCCCTCTGGCCACCGGGGAGCCCAGAGGCCCAGAGCCTTTACGACACGACGCCGCTCAAGAAGACGTTGGAACAGCTGGTCGATTTCGATCGCATCAACGACTGTAAGATGCGTTTATCGGTTGGTGCGGTCGGGGTCACATCCGGCAACTTCAGATACTTCGACAACTATGAAACGCATATCGGGCCTGAGCATATCATGGCCTCGAACGCGATGCCTCCGGGCTTCCCCTCTATCTCAATCGAGGGTGAGCAGTATTGGGATGGAAGCATCGCGTCGAATACACCGCTTGATTATGTGATGGACGTTCGTCCCGTTCGAGATTTGCGCATTTTTCAAATAGATCTGTATAGCTCCCGGGGTGAGCCGCCTAAATCCATCATCGAAGTGGTAGAGCGCGAAAAGAGCATTCGCAATGCTAGTCGCACGCGCTCAAACAACGAGAAGACTAAAGAGGTGCACACGGCTCGTAGAGCTCTACGCGACTTGATCGGCAAGCTCCCAGATGATCTGAAGAATGATCCGTCGGTGGAGATCCTGAAAGAGACAGCGAAAGAGAACACCGTTACGTTGGTGCGGCTAATTTACCGAACCAAAGATCAAACATCTCCGGACAGAGAAAGCGACTTTTCACACCACGCTATGGTTCATAATTGGGCCGCAGGGGTTCGAGACGCGAATACATCGCTCCGTCATAAGCGGGAGCTTGCACCACCTCCAGTGGGAGAACTGGTCAGTTACGACTTCACCGGCGATCAAGACACATTCGGTGCAGATACCGTCGCCAAGCGTGTCGCGCTCTTGTTTGCTACTACCCGCGAACCATCAACGAAGCCAAACGTGACCTTCTCAGGTGAACGATCTGACGAGGTATACTACGGAAAAGCTAGCGTACGCATCCCAGCAAACCGAAGAATCGGCGAATTGAATCGACCTACCGAGTTAACACTCTTTGGCATCTCGATTTACAAGCAAAAGGAAGATCCCGACACGCACTTCATCCTCGATCATTGCGAGGTTCTGAAGAAAGACGCTTGGTTATCGGAGGTCGCATCGTCTCGCCGTGATGAGGCTTTCATTTTCGTCCACGGTTTCAACGTAAGTTTCCTAGACAGCGTCTACAGATGCGCGCAGATAATCTGGGACTTGGGATACGAGGGTCTTCCGGTACTGTTCTCTTGGGCATCGCGCGGAAATATTCGGGACTATCTATATGATCAGACCTCCGCGCGAATGGCAGGAAGGCGCTTCGTTGATTTGCTCGAAGACTTGCAGAGGGCCGGAATCAACAAAGTGCATATCTTAGCGCACAGTATGGGTAATTTTCTGGTGCTAAACGCTCTTTCGAAATATCCTCTTGGAGCGTCTTTCAAGCTTGGCGAACTACTGATGGCGGCGCCCGACGTCGATCGCGATGAGTACACTCAAATGATCGGGCAGATACAAATAGCCGCACAAGGAATGACGCTTTATGCGTCGTCTGAAGATCGTGCGCTCGCTCTTTCAAAAATGCTGTCGGGAAACATCGCGAGAGCGGGCGATGTTCCACCGACAGGGCCGATCATAGTCGAGCACGTAGATACGATTGACGTCACCGTGCTAGGCGGAGACATCTTAGGGTTAAACCACGGCACATTCGCGGAGAGTAAATCGATCTTAAACGATGTGAGGCGCTTGCTGGAAGATGGAAAACGGCCACCGCACAAGCGGTTCGTAGATTTACGCGGAATGCCTGAAGGCGTGATTCCCCCAAAATGGTGGCGCTACATACTTTAGGCCGGCGGTGGAAGGTTCGGAGGCATGGCTTTATATATATCGGCATTTTGTGTTAGACCGGCACAACCTTGCTAGATCCTCTTGCTGCTACGAGGGTCGTCAAAGGCACAGACGGCAGCTACAATCTGTCAACACCAGGCTAGATGCGTCAAACGCGGATCGCGAACAACCCAAGCGGCGTTGACCGTCGTTCAGCTCGCATCTGGCACCCAGGTTCGACTCGCTACGAGCTCGGACCGTTGGGAGGTATATAAGCCTATCGTCAAACATAAACGCTGATTTGTGTTTGAAGCTTTTCGAAAGAGTTAGCTTGCGAAGCTGGCGTTCTGTTAGTTTGGCCTCTTAGGCACCGCCCAGGCACCAACTACACATGTTTTCTTATGCAGGTACGGGGCGCTGCCTGTTGAGCACTTTTGGGTGGCTGACGTAGGTCAGCCCCCGGCTCGATTTCCGAAAGCTTCAGGGAAATGAGGCCTGACTTCTCCATGCCCTACAAGTCGCGAGAACATCTTATAGTTATTTCGTGTGTACCGAAGGCGGCCAGCAACAATCGCTGGATGTATCTGGAGCCTCCGAGCGGCAGCATCGACGTCGGCTGGCGTTTCGCACTCGTTGATAACATTTAGATGTTCGGGAGATATCAATTTCGCCTGCGCCCATGAGTCGGCTTCGCGCTCAGGCTGGGATGTATCTGAGAAATCTAAGTCGTCTACGTACCAAGCATGATCAGGGTTGAGATGTAACCTGACGTGAGCCAATTCATGGCACAGACAGAACCAGAAATTGTCGACGCGATCGTGCCGGAGAGACAAACCAATCACTGGGGTGCCGTCCGCGAGCATTGTTGCTGCCCCATCCACGTGCGTCTTTGACAGATGCGGCTCGACAACGAGCACTATGCCACTCTTCAAAAGAAATTCACTCGCCAACCGTGGCCCTTCCTCAAGCATGCTGAAGGATACCAACGCGCGCATGAACTCATCAGTTATCGAGTCTTTGGAGTACTTAATCGGGCAAATGATGTCTTGCGCTTTATTTACAATATGCGCGGTCCAAGCCAAGAGCGCGTGAGCATCGATCTTTTCACCCCGTACATTTCGGCGGAAGAGCGCTACTTCAATATCTTTCTTTGTTAGATTGCGAAGCAGATAGGCTGATAATTCGTCAGCCTTACCGAGCGCCTGCGCAGCGCTTCCTCGAAATACGGCGCCTAACCAATTGCGCTTCACGATCTCCTTCCACGGAAATTTCTCGGGATCGGGCACTGACTTTTCTGGCTCATGCCGCTCGCGAAGAAGTATTTCAGCAGGTATTTTCAGTTTCTTATGTAAAGCCCTGATAGCAGAGAGCGATAGCGGGCGTTTACCCGAAAGCGCTTCGGAGACTTTCGCTCTACTGCCTAGAACAGGGATAAGGTCTTTAGGCCGCAGACCCGACTGTTCAATCCTAAACTTTATCGCGTCGATTGGATCGGGCGGAAGAACGCGCACATGCGTGTCCTCGTACAATCCGACCAAGGTGGAGAGCAGTTCGAGTTCGTCGAAGGCGGTGCTGCCAGGCTTTGAGTCCATAAGAGACTGAAGCCGCCGTAATGCACTTTCATATTCCGCTTCTGATTTGATGAGGCTCTTAATCATCAGATTTGCTCCGCCGATATGTTGTCATAGTCGGCATGCGTGCCAAGCCACCGGACGAGAACGATCCCTGCCTCGTAGTTGATGTGAACTACGAGCCGATATTTATTGCCGCAAATGTTGAAGACCGCACGACCGCCTTTGAGGATGCTCGCGTTGCGGTATTGGGCTTTGAGCTCGGCGGGCGTGCTCCAGGACGCGGACTTCGCTTCGTAAAACCACGCCCTCAACGACTTTTCGGCGTCTGGAAAGTTCGTCCAGAAGTTCTGCATGAGGCCGTGGCCGTGGATCCGCATGCACCCGAATCAGTCCCCGATTTCCCGAATCCTCCGCGGGTACCCTCCAAAAATGCGCTCGTCAATCGTGAACGTTCCGGAATTCAGAGGTTTATATGATCCCTTTTACGTCTTAAATCAATGGTCCCTTGACGGGAACATTAATCTGTGGCAAACGCGGGACCATCCTGGCGGAGATCCCTATCGGGGCCCACGCCGAAATCCGATGAAGGAGCACTTTCCAATGAGCAACGATAACAAAGGTCCGCAGGGCCATGGCGGCGGCCACAACGACGACATCACGCTAGAGGTCGCCACCCCAAACGGCGTCTTCCGCGGAACTTTCGACAAGAACACCAAGATCGAAGACGTGATCAAAACGGTCGTAGCAGATCGTAAGCTTTCGGTCGGCGACACGTTCGAGCTGTTCTCCGGTGAGACGCAGCTCACCCCGGTACAGCGCCCGCTTGTCAGCTTCGGCTTCAGCGGAACGGTGAAGCTCACCCTGGTCGCTGCCGGCTCGGGGGTCTGACATGCCCACGGCCTCCGAGCTTGCCGTCACGGCTGAATTCCCAGCTCTCGAAGAAAACGCGCTGCTGCTGGGCTGGAAGCTGGAACGGCTCTCGCCCACCAGCTTCGCACTCACCATGCCCGCGAGCGACGGCACCTTCTTCTCGGTGCTCTGCGTCTGCGACCGCTACTCCGCGGAGCCACCGGCTTGGCACTGGTACAACGCGGATACCAAGCAGGTCGACCAGCTTCGCGACACTCCCAAAGAAGTCGGGTTCTTCCATCCAAGTGGCGTCATCTGCGCGCCCTGGAACCGGCTCGCGTACAAGAGTGTCGATCCTCGCGGTCCACACGACGATTGGCAGATCGGTCATTGGCGTAGCAATCCGCAAACCGGGGGATGCAAGACCCTTGGCGCAATGGCCCAGCGAATTGCGCTTGAATTGAAACTTCGGATGCAGGGGCGCAGAGCAGCATGAGCTATTTGCGCAAACTTCAAAGGCTTCTACGCGCGGCACCTGCGCCCGTCGTTCACGCAAGACAGCCGAAGGTTCTGCTGACGCAGAACTGTCTCGACGCCATCCGTGTCGCCCTTGATCCGGAAATGCACGCGGGCCATGAAGGAATTGTTTACTTTCTCGGCCGAACCGACGGCAACACCGCGTTAGCGGTAACGGTTTTCAAGCCTGAGGCGTACACAAGCCCAGGAAGCTTCAGCGTTGATGCGCGAGCGATGGCCGCCTGTATCGGCGCGGCCGGTCGCTATGAGCTTCAGGTGGTGGGGCAGCTGCACTCGCATCCACAACAGGCATATCACAGCGACGGCGACGTCGAGGGAGCTCGCATCCGCTATCCCGGTTACGTCTCTATCGTCCTTCCTGACTACGGCCGCCTTCTTCCCTCGTTCCGAGGCGCAGCCGTCTACATCTGGTCGACGGACCTTCGTTGGTATGAACTGAGTACCAATGACCTCATTATCATCCCAGGTAGTGGACCATGGACAAGCAAAGCTGGTACGACGAGCGCGACGATCGGCTCCTCCGGTATCCTGAGGCGCACCGTCTAGATCCAAGCAGGTGGATCTTCATCACCGCTGATGCCGGATATCTTGCGCGCCCAGATGGCCAAGCGGCCGCCCTGACCGCGTGCAATCTGCTCGCCCGCATGACGCCTTCAATCGCCCTCGCATTCGAGGACGTACCGATCCACTCTTTCCTCCCCTGGGCCGGGCAATCGCTGCATACCGTTGCGCTTTCACAAATGCGGGGCGCTGACCTTCACGGGGAATTCTGCGTTCGAGGGGCTTCCGAGCCGGGCTATCACTTTCACCTCGGCCGCGCCGGCGGCACCATCAATGTCCATGGCTCCGGCTGGAATGCTTGGTTCGGAACGGGCGCCTCTCCGCTATCTAACGGCGAAGCAAGTAACATTACGGGTAGCTGCTTTGCTGTGATCCTCGCAGCGTCGCAATTGTTCGTACATGCCTACAAAGTGCGCCAGGAAAGCTTCGTCGCCAACGTGTTGAACTGGCGCAGTGAGCTCATATCGCACGCGCCCCTCCTCGGCTACCCGATCAATCTCGGGTCCGTGTGGACACTGGGAGTCGGCTCCGTCGGATCGGCGGCACTCTACTTTCTAACGCTTTCGACCCGGCACTTCGAACCGGTCCTTATCGATATGGACCGCGTCAAACTCCACAACATCACGCGTTCGCCCATTTTTACGCACCATCATCTCCGCGAACTCAAAGTCGACGTAGCGGAGGCCTTCTTATTGAATGCTGGCCTCCCGCATGTCGACACCGACGACAAGCCGCTCGACGAATCGCCGCTGTGGCTCACTCGAGAATGTGGCAAGGCGGACGTAGTGATCTCAGCCGCCAATGAGCGCCAAGCCCGCTACCACATCGAAGCGCGTTTCCCACCAGTTCAGATCTATGCCACCACCGGCGAGAATTGGCAGACCACGCTGTTCAGACACTCACCCGGCGCAAAATCCTGTTCTTTGTGCCAATTTCCCAAGGACAAAGCGTTTGCGGCGACCGCCTGCGCCACGGCTCCCGATCTTGCACCGCCTGATGGCGAGCAGATCGACGCATCGCTGCCGTTTCTTTCGTTTGCGGCCGGCATGATGACCGCCGCCGAGATCCTCAAACTTGGATTGCCCGGCTATCCATTCAACCCTGATAGGGTCTTCATGTACACTCGGCCAGAAATTTCCTTGCTTGCGGGTGGCCTCGCACATCGGGATGGATGCCTTTGTGAGGACCGAGACAAGATTGTGCAGCGTCAAATGAACTCAGGCTCGAGATACGACTTTCCCAGTGGGTCATAATTGGTTGTGGCTACTTTCAGCAACACGCCACACAGGGATTAGTGCGGTCAACAAAGGTTTGCCTTCGCGCGCATGTTTTTCCAATAATCACGCTCCAGATTGTCCGTTGTCCTTATGCTTCGGTTTCGTGATTGCGGCACTTTCCAAAAGGGGAGTGTCATGACCAACTTCATTGCTTATTTTCGGGTCTCTACTGAACGCCAAGGCAAATCCGGCCTTGGCTTGGCAGCTCAGCAGCGCAAGAATCGTCGAATTTGTTGCGGGTGGCGGCACACTGATTGCCGAATTCTGCGATGTTCAATCCGGTAAGGACGACTCCCGCGTCGAACTACAGAAAGCTATTCAGCTGGCAAAACGCGAGAACGCGAAGATAGTAATCGCGCGTCTTGACCGATTCTCTCGGCGTGTCAGCTGTAACCGTCCGGTGAGGGCCGCGGGATCATCGCGTTGTGCGGTGGCCCGATCAGGCCGCAGACTGAACGGGGGTTCTTTTCCATTCCCAAGGCAGCAGCTCATTGAGCCGACCTTGCGGTGTGCTTGCGATGCGGGCCAAGACGTCCGCCAGCCAGGCTTGCGGATCGAGGTCATTGAGCTTTGCCGTCATGATGAGCGTCGCCATGGTGGCGGCGCGCTCGGCACCACGTTCGGAGCCGGCGAAGAGCCATGACTTGCGGCCCAGGGCAAAGCCGCGCAGCGCCCGCTCCGCTGCATTGTTTGTCAGGCAGACCCGCCCGTCGTCTATGAAGCGAGCAAACCGGTCCCAGCGGCGCAGCATGTAATCGATTGGCTTGGCGACCGATGAGGAGTTCGACAGCCGGGCACGCTGCTCGCGCAGCCATGCTTCCAATGCCGTCAAAAGCTGGGCGCTTTGCTCCTTGCGCAT
>Ga0209489_105356_pt1 | contig 22348 bp, 15 predicted proteins | sample SiratrowhiteBW_FD_187527 | JGI IMG/M metagenome (GOLD analysis project Ga0209489, IMG submission 187527) | Root nodule microbial communities of legume samples collected from California, USA - Siratro white BW (SPAdes) (version 2) | ecosystem: Host-associated > Plants > Roots > Nodule | place...
TATATATATTATTTATGTTCCTTATCTTCTAAATTTTAAATTTTAGAATTTAAATAAAGAATAAAAGATTATTTTACTTTTTTAAAATTCAAACTCCTAGTTAAAGATCAAATTAAATCTAAAGATAAACTTTTTTAAAAATAAATTATAATATTACACTTAAACACTTATAACAAAACTTATCTTTTATGTAATCTTATTAAAATAAATAATGGTAACCGATATATCAAAACAAAATTTAATATCTAATAATATAATTGATATTAAATAATTTATATAAAGAACATAAAATAACTTCGAGGTCCTAAATAATTGGACACATAAACAAATTATTTTATTTTGTTTGTCAGTTACTAAGACATGGAGAGAATAAAAAAAGTGTATGGCATTTCCAATCTTAAAAATTGAGATATTTATTTATATTTATAAATTTATCATGGGAGTGAGAAGTTATATTAATAATTTCTATTTAAAATAGGATTATAAAAATTGAACCATCAATATTTTTTGTTATCTATAGTTGGGTTTAGTAATAAAATATTTAAACGGAGTGTATTAATTATTAAAAGAGTAACAAAATTATCCAAAATTTTAGATAAAAATAAATAAATGTTAAAATTAAAAAATATAATAATTAAAATAATATTAATAACAAGTTAACTAATTAAAACTTTCTTTCTTTCTTTTTTTTTTCTCTTACTCTCTCTTTTTATTTCTCTCTTTCTTCCTTTCTCTCTTTCTCCCGTTCTCTCTTTCTTTCCTTTTCTTTTTCTCTCTTTCTCTCTTCCTTTTTTTTTTTTTTTTTTTTCTTCTTTCATGAAATCTTCTCTATGCAATCCTTCCAAATTTTTTAGCTTTTTATCTTTTTCTTTGATTTTGTGATCTATAGCTTTTCATTTTTTTCCAATTACTTGCACTTTTTCCTTTTTATTATTTGTTTTTTATTTTTGTTTTCTAATTGTTCTAAAGATTGAATTTTTGTTTGGTTTGATTTTCAATTGTAGGTCTCGTCTAATTTTTTATACGTTTCTTATTTGTTTTGTTTTCCGATCATTTTCTTTGATTTCACACATTTCAATAAGAACAAATATAAAAATATTCCATTTTTATTCTTTTGAATATTAATTGTTGTGATCAGAGAGAGAGAATTTTAAAGGAATAGAGCATAATTGAAGCAACACAGTATCACAAAACCCATTTTGATGGTTAGATTATAATTTACAGAGAACTATTTCGTTAAAAAAGTTTGTTATTGTTACATTATGATTTAGATAGAACTATTTTGTTAGAAAAGTTTCTCGTTGTTTTGGAAATTCACGAGAACAAAAGTTGTTAAAGAGAGAAAAGGTTCTTCAGCTATTTGAATATATGATAAAAAAATTAGATAAAACAACTTACTAATCTAAGAGATATACTGATAAAATCATGGAAGATGAAAATACTAATATTTTGACTATAAGTCTAAATGTTAGTATTTATATCTTTCATATTTAATCAATATATTTTTTTAGGTGATTAAGTTATTTTATCCAACCTTTTACTATATGTTCAAGTTGCTAAAAAACTTTTTCTTTCTTAACAACTTTCTTTTTATTTTCATAAATTTTTAAAACAAATAAAAGTAAATTTCTAATAAAATAGTTCTTTACAAATCAGGTCTAGCCATGAAAATGAGTATGGTGATATTTTGTTACTTCAACGATGCTACCACGCCTTTGAAACTTCCTAATCTCAACACTCAATACCCAAAAGAAAAAAAAAAATATTTTATATTTGTTCCTATTAATAAAACTGCGAAATCAAAGAAATGATGGAAAACAAAACAAATAATAAACATATAAAAAATTAAACGGGACCTACAATTGAAAATCAATTCAAACAAAAAGTCAATCTTTAGAAGAATAAGAAAACAGAAACCAAAAACAACAAATAGAAAAAGAAGGAAAAAGTGCAATTAATTGGAAAAAAAATTAAAAGCTATAGTGGTTCATAAGGGAGCGCAAAAGAGGTTCATAAGGGAGCGAGATACTGACGAATGCAATGGTGGTGATGAACTTCCATAACTTGACTAAAATTAAGGGAAGAAAGGTATTTTGAAGGTAACCAATATTTTACCTATAGTGTCCAATTTGTTTAGTAAAAAGTGTATTTCATTAGTTTTAATTAATTGATTTATTATCTTGTGAATCTTGATTATTATTATCTTAATCATTATATTTTCTTAATTTAATATTTGTTTATTTTTAAATTTTGGAAAGTTTTATTAGATATCTTTATTAGTCTTTAATAAACCCATTTAAATATTCTGGGAGCAAATTCAATCATGGATCACCTATTGCATTCCTATAATCTTATTTAAATAGAAATTATTAATATTCTGGGAGCAAATTCGCCCAAATTCAATCATGAATCACCTAATGAATTCTTATAATATTATTTAAATAGAAATTATTAATATTTGTTGTGTCTCTTCCACCATAACTTTATAAATAAATATCTTAAAATTGGCGATACGATACATATTTTTTTAATTCTCTCTATATCTTAAGAATTCACATGTCAAATAAAATAAATTTTCTGTCTAATTATTTAGAACCTCAATTTATTTTATGTTATTTGTTTAAAATTATTTAATATCATTATATTATTAGATGCTAAATTTTGCTATGATATATATCTCAGCTATTCTTATTTCTTTAAAAATATTACATAGAAGATAAGTTTTATTATAAATGTTTAAATGTAGTATTATTATTTATTCTTTAAAAAACTAATCTTTGAATTTAATTCGATCTTTTTCTATTTTCTTAAAAAACTATTTAAACTAGTACGAAGTATAAATTTAATCAATATTTTCCGCGTTATCTATTGGGTTTGGTAATAGGATATTTAAACGGAGTGTATTAATAATTTCTATTAAAAATAGGATTATAGGAATTGAACCATCAATATTTTTCGTTATCTATAATTGGGTTTGGTAATAGGATATTTAAACGGAGTGTATTAATTATCTAAAGAGTAACAAAATTATCCAAAATTTTAGATAAAAATAAATAAATATTAAATTAAGAAAATATATTGATTAAAATAATATTAATCAAGATTTACAAGATAACAAATTAACTAATTAAAACTAATGAAATATACCTTTACTAAACAAATCGGGCACTTATAGGTAAAATTTTCGTTACCTTCAAAATACCTTTCTTCCCTTCAAAATTTAGTAAGTCATGGAAGTTTAACACCACCATTGCATTCGTCAGGTTTTCTCTATGTTGGTCCCTTATGAACCTTTCTTTCTCGAAACTCTCTATTTACAATCCTTCCAAACCTTTTAGCTTTTTATTTTTTATTTTCTGATTTTGTGATCTATAGCTTTTAATTTCTTTTCAATTACATAAACTTTTTCCTTTTTTTAATTTATTGTTTTTGGTTTCTGTTTCCTTATTGTTCTAGAGATTGATTTTTTTTGTTTGGTTTGTGTGCTAAAGGGCTGACAACCCTTATAATCAATATAATAAATTTCCTGATTTTGTTATAATCAATATAATAAATACCCGATTCTTTTATAATATCTTAAAAAATAACTAACTAATACAGGGAATAAGCCCAATCCAGGCCCATTATTATATCTATAAATATAAGTTTGATTATAACACAAAAGGTATTTTTAAACTCTATTCTATATCTCTACACACTCTAACCCTAGACTGACTTGAGCATCGAAGTGCCTGCGTCGGAGTGCCTGCAGGACCCCTCTCCCGGGACGATGTAATTTGGAGCAATTGGAGCACGAAGAAGGAGCAACACTAGAAGACATTGTTGTTGTTGGAGCCAACCGATCTCTTGCAAAAATATTTTGGCTCCCACTGTGGGGCTGAGTAAAACTAATCCTACCCCACATGACAACATTATTATTTTAAAGAATTATCATAATCCCTCTATCTCAATTCTACAATATCAAATTATATTATTTTATTGAGGAACATAAAACATAATGAGTATTGACAAGCATGAAAATTTCAAAATGGTACATTATTAACATTTTATATAAATGTTTATCGATATTATATTATAATTGTTGACCAATTGATCATGGGTTCAAACCAAGCAGAGCCTCCCTACGTTAAGGTACGACTATATATAATAACTCTCTATTGTAAATTTTCACATAGAACGGTCTCAAACTGCATGTTAATTATATATTTTGTAACTAGATTTCTATCAAAGGAAAAAAAGTGAATCATCCATCTAATTCTTTAATCATAAGCTTAATATTATTTCAGCTTCATCATAGAACTTTTATTTGTAAACCTTTTTCCGATTATGCTTTAAAAAAGAGTAGATGGTAAATAAAATAGGAATATGTACCAAAATTTGGACATGGAAGATTTAAAATATTCACAATATTAGTTACTTCAATTAACAATTACCATGTGTGTAAGTAATAGTATTTGAATGATTAAAAAATAAGATTAGAACATATTGGTCTTATTACTTAAATTATTTAATATGATTTTTACTCATATAAAAGATCATCAAATTATAATATATTTTTTAGTTTGTCAATGAATTTCAAAAATTATATTTTCAACAAATGTGTTAACCCTTCCAAGCATTATTGATGGTTATTAATTGATTAACTACATAATTTATTGCCTGTATATAGACTTATAAATTATTGTAGATATACATTGCTTATGTATGACTAATTATTTATGGGTGCAACTATAGAATTTGTTAATCACCCACCTATTCTTATAAAATGTTATTGCTCCTGATGGTATAATTGGCATTTGGTAATGTTTCATGACTATGTGTAGATAATTTTCAAAACATATAAAATTTTCCTGTGAATTTGCTTTGTCTTGGAACTAGCTAGTATTTTTCCAATAGATAATTCTACCGAGGTAGATACATAAGCAAACCTTTTTCCGATTATGCATTAATTAAAATCAATGTAATCATATTAGCGATTTTGATCCAATTTGTTGAAACCAAATTAGGGATGCATGGAAACAAGAGCTATTTACATGATATGATGTTTCACATCTTCAAATTTATATGCTAAAATTGAGTTGCAATAGTCTTTCATGTCTCCAATTCAATAGTGTAGAATTTGATTGCAATTCCACTTATTTTTGATATATTTAATTTCACAAGTGGGACTCACATGTGACATCCCTTTTGATTTTGATATATTGAATTTTTCTAATCGGTATTTTTCAAGCTACAACAAATACCAAGGTGATCATAGCGCCCAAAAACAACACTCATGCGACTATCATCGGGCAAGCGATGTCATTCTATATATTATTCTGATCTTTCGCACATAGAGGAACTATTATTGTTATTGGATACAAAATGTGGTATAAAAGTGCTTGTCTAGAAAAGTTCTGGCAAGGAAAAACTTGGTATTTAAGCGTGTCCATTGCTGACCCACCTTTCTTTACTGGGAACTTACCTGGTTAACTAGTTCACGATCTACAGTCATTGTTACAGTAAACAATGTCTTCAAAATTTTTTCAATTATGGTTTCAGGAAACTCATTCTTGACGACCGACCGCGAGGTGGCCCCTAGACTTTTGATCATTAAGGCTCGGGAACTCTTGGTCTTACGGTCCTCATGGCTCACCATGAGACCTCCACTTTCCTTATAGTCCTCATGGCTCACCATGAGATCTCCACTTTCCTTACGGTCCTCATGGCTCACCATGAGACCTCCACTTTCCTTACGGTCTTCATGTCTCATCATGAGAACTTTTCACTTTCCTTGCGGTCCTCATGACTCACCATGAGACCTCCACTTTCCTTACGGTCCTCATGGCTTACCATGAGACCTTCACTTTCCTTACGGTCCTCATGGCTCACCATGAGACCTCCACTTTCCTTACGGTCCTCATGACTCACCATGAGACCTCCACTTTCCTTACGGTCTTCAAGCATCACTATGAGACCTCTTCACTTTCCTTGCAGTCCTCATGCCTCACCATGAGACCTCTTCACTTTCCTTGCGGTTCTCATGCCTCACCATGAGACCTCTTAACTCTCGATCATCATAGTTGACCCCAAGAAGCGTATCCGTTTTTGATAGGCCAAGTATTCCTCATGCCTGACTATAAGGAACGTACGTGCTTTTAACTAACCATACAAACCTGGTGACCGGCCATGAAGGGTGCCCCTACATTCGACTAGAATGTGGAGCACTCTACAAGAGATTACACGCTCACACCGACTATATATATATAACCACGAAATGAATCGAGAAATGCACACTAAAACGAAGTAAAAACAAACTAATATTAATAAGGACTGGAAAGTAAAAAAGTTATCAGTATTCATTTACAAAAGTAAAGGCTGACCAAAGTACAGCCGTCAATACTATTATATAGCCAAATATAAGCCATCAAAAGGAGCCTATAGAGCCAGGAATATCTACATCTAATCAGAAAGAATGACATTTGGAGTCGAAAAGTCTCCACCTGCTTTAGACGTCCCACTATGTACTTCGGTTTCCTCCTCCTCTTCGTCTAAAATGTCCATGATTGAAGTCAGCTCACCCTAGTAAATATCTTTCCGGTTATAAACTTTCCATCATCTACCGGAACTTGGTAGAAGAAAGCAGCTTGTCGCACCGTCCGTTCAAAACCAATGTTATATTGTTTCACAAGGACAATCTGAACCGACTTGCCGCATTGCCCGTTCAAAACCAATGTCAAGTTGTTTCACGAGGGCAATTTGAACCTCCCGGAAGTCCTTCTCGGCCTTCTTCCAGAGAAGTCCTTCTTCCAAGCTAAGGGTAAACTTATTCATCTTTTGGCCCAACTCGACATCTTCTTCGCTAAGGAAAGCCAAAAGTAAGAGGAAAACGTACCAAACACGGTGCTGTTCAGATCTTCACACCAGTAGGTGTTGAGAATTTCCTTAGCAACTATTCAGGTGAAGTTGGGTAGGGGCAACATTTAACGTACGAAGTACGCCCAAGCAGAAGTCATCAAACGATATAAGGACGCATGAGCCCTTCATCACCCAGGTATACATGTAGAAAAAGTTGGTCAAATACGACCCCTTACCCCAAAAAAAAAACTAGGTTGGATGTAGTGCACCGGTGTAACACAAAGACCCCATCCGGCACAGAAGGTGCTAAAATATCCTAACCATCAATTAAAAATCTAAGGGAAGCTAACGTTCAATACTTGGAAAAGTCTAAGGGAGGCCATGGTTTCCTTAAAGGAAAGAAAGGACGACCGTTGACTTGTCGGAGCGTCGCGGTTGAAAGTTTGAGAAAGACGAAGAATGTGGTGGGGTCGAGTGCTATTTATAGATGTAACCCAGCCATGACGCGACCTCGCATCAGCCGCACGATCAAGAATGCTTCAACGGTTAAGATCTCCCATCCTCTCACGTCAGGTACAAAAATCGAGAAAATGCACGAAATTTAGAAAACGAGCGGGAATTTCCATCAAGCAATTCCCCCACAGGTAGTCGTCAAAACTCAAAAAACCACTGGTCCATCCACGGTCATTCGTCAGAATAAAATTCAACTCCTGTTTACGGTCGATCATTACGGTTTGAGTTACAGTTCCTTAACGATCGATCGACAACCTTATTTAACACGTCCACAACCAACTGATCGTACGCTAGCCCATCTCACTTAGGACGACCTGCCAAAGCATATTAAATGCTTTTCAGATACCATGTATCCTCAAGGACTTCGGGGGCTTATGTACTATAGGGTTGACGTGGCAACCCTTAGGTCTGACGGGGCAGCGATAAAGAATAATAAATACCCGATTCTGTTATAATCAATATAATAAATTTCCCAGTTTTGTTATAATCAATATAATAAATACCCGATTTTGTTATAATATCTTAATAAATAGCTTATTTAGGGAATAAGCCCAACCCTTGAGGCCCATTACTACATCTATAAATACAGGTTTCATCATAACCCAAAAGATACCTCTAAACTCTATTTTATATCCCCTGCACACTCTAACCCTAGACTGACTTGAGTGTTAGAGTGCCTGCAGGACCCCCCTCTTGGGACGGTGTAATTTGGAGCAGTTGGAGCACAAAGAAATAACAGCCCTAAAAGACATTGTTGTTGCTGGAGCCAACCAATCTGTTGCTATAACAATTTGATTTTCAATTGTAGGTCCTGTCTAATTTTTTATATGTTCCTTATTTGTTTTGTTTTCTGATCATTTTCTTGGATTTCCCACTTTTGTTAATAGGAACGAATATAAATATATTCCATTTTGTCTCTTTTGGGCATTGAGGGTTGAGATGAGAGAGAGTTCAAAGGCGTGAAGCATCATTAAAAGCATAAGTGATTAGATTAAAAGCATATTTGATGGTTACATTATAATTTGCAAAGAACTATTTTGTTAAAAAAGTTTCTAGTTGTTATATTATGATTTGGAAAGAACTATTTTGTTTAAAAAGTTTCTTGTTGTTTTGGGAATTCACAAGAACAAAAGTTGTTAAAAGAGAACCTATTTGAATATATTGTAAAAAAATTAGATAAAACAACTTACTTATCTAAGGGATATACTGATCAAATCGTCAAAGATGCAAATATTAACACTTTGTTTTAAAGTCAATATGTCAGTATTTGCATCTTTCACGATTTGATCAATATATCTCTTTAGGTGACTAAGTTGTTTTATCTAACTTTTTACTATATATTTAAGTTGGTGAAAATCCTTTTCTCTCTTAACAACTTTCTCTTTATTCTTATAAATTTCCAAAATAACAAGAAATCTTTTTAATAAAATAGTTCTTTGCAAATCATATACTATTGGTCTAGCCATCAAAATGGGTTTGGTGATCCTTTGTTGCTTCAATGATTCTCCACGCCTTTGGAACTTACTTGATCTCAACTCTCGATATAAAAAAAAATGGAATATTTTTATATTTATTCCTATTAACAAAATTGCAAAATCAAAGAAAATGATAAGAAAACAAAAGAAATAAGGAACATATAAAAAATTAGACAGAACCTACAATTGAAAATCAAACTAAACAAAAAATCAATCTTTAAAACAATAACAAAACAAAACCAAAAACAACAAATAAAAAAAAGAAAAAGTGCAAGTAATTGGAAAAAAAATTAAAAGCATCACAAAAATCAAAGAAAAAGATAAAAAAAATTAAAAAATTTGAAAGGATTGGAGAAGGGAGTTTCAAGAAAGAGAGATTCACAAGGGAGCGATACAGAGAAAACCTCACGAATGTAATGATGGTGTTGAACTTCGATAACCTGACTAAAATTTGAAGATAACGAAAATTTTAGCTATAAGTGTCTAATTTGTTTAGTGAAAGTAGTGTTTCATTAGTTTTAATTAGTTGATTCGTTATCTTGTGAATGTTGATTAATATTATCTTAATCATTATATTTTCTTAATTAATATTTTTTTTATTTTTAAATTTTGAAAAGTTTTATTACATATCTTTATTAATATTTAATAAACCCATTTAAATATTCTGGGAGCAAATTCAGTCATGGATCACCTAATATATTTCTATAATCTTATTTTAAATAGAAACTATTAATATTAATATCTGTTCTGTCTCTTCCACGATAACTTTATAAATAAACATCTTAATTTTAAAATTGGCGATATGATACATATTTTTTTTATTTTCTCCATATCTTAAGAATTCATATGTCGAATAAAATAAATTTTCTGTGTCTAATTATTGAACCTCAATTTATTTTGTTATTTTTTTAAAATTATTTAATATCATTATATTATTAGATGCTAAATTTTGCTATGATATATATCTCGCTTATTCTTATTTCTTTAATAAGATTACATAGAATATTAGTTTTATTACAAATGTTTAAATGTAGTATTATTATTTATTTTTTAAAAAAACTAATCTTTTGGATTTAATTCGATCTTTTTTTCTATTTTTTCTTAAAAAAACTATTTAAACTAGTACAAAGTATAAATTTAATCAATAAATTTAAATATGATCTATAAAAGGAATATTTCGATGAAAATATTGATAATAAAGTTACACATATAATTAAAAGATTTATGTATATAATTATTAGATTAATTGGCGTCTACTTCAGTAAAAGTAAGTTTGATTGTTTAAAAAAGAAGTAAAATTACCTTTTTTTTTCTTTATTTGAATTCTAAAATTTAAAATTTGGATGATAAAGAATAGAAAATTTGATAATAATATTAATAATAATAAAATATTAAAAATTAATAAAAATAAAAATACTAATATGCATAATAATGATCTAATTATTAATAATAATATTCAATATATTAATAATAATAATAATAATATTAACTATTTAATATTAATAATATGTTATTATTATTTATATTAATAACAATATATGTCAACAGCTAATTTTGTCTAGATGAAAAATAAAAAATAAAAATATTTAATTCATGTTCACATATTTTAATAATAAAAAATTAAGAAAATAAAAAAATGATAATAAATAATAAAAAAATAAAAATAAATTAAAACTAAAAGAAAATAAAATTAAAAAAAAGAAAAAGAAAAAAAGAAAAATGAAACAAAGAAAAGAAAAATGAAAAAAAATAAGAAAAATAATAATAAAGAAAATAAAAAATAATAACAAGAAATAATAATAAAAATAAAAAAAAATAAAATTAAAAAAAAGAAAAAGAAAAAAAGAAAAATGAAACAAAGAAAAGAAAAATGAAAAAAAATAAGAAAAATAATAATAAAGAAAATAAAAAATAATAACAAGAAATAATAATAAAACTAAAAAAATAATTAATTAAAAAAGTATAATAATAATATATAAAAGAAATAAAAGAAATTGAAAAAAAAAAGAACTAATAAAAAAAAAACCAAATGAATAAAAAAGATAAAAGGGAGAAGAAAGAAAAAGAGAAAAAACAAGATGCGTGTCACAATGTGATTAGTTCAAGCTAATCACAGGGTTTTGACTCATGCAACCGGTGATTAAAGAGCTTGAATAATGTGTATACCGGGTTCGTTTTGATTGAGCTTCCGGTTGACAAGTGAAACTGAAACGGGCGAAAGCTAAGTTCAAACGTGGTGCTATATAAGGGTTCATTTATCACAGAATTGAGAGGGTTCATAAGTTTTCAAATTTTGCAAACGCTAGAGGAAGCATTTTGAGAAAGAGAAGTGAAACCGAAGCTCACCAGAGAAAAAGGAAGCTCGCGGGAAAAAAACTTGCAAGTTGAAGAACGCTTATTCGGATATCTGCGCTTCAACAATATAATAGAAGAAGAGGAAAAACCAAAAGAGACAAAAATATCTGATAGTGGATTAGACGGTCATGATGTGAATAATAGTGGTGTGAAGCGAGTTGTTAAGAGTCCTCTGAAGAAAAATGTGAATGCTGGGAGTGACATTTGAGGCGTACAGGCAAATGAAAAGGTACACTCACAAGACCATGGAATAAATTCTGTAACTACAGCTAATAAATGAGTGCAATGTGGAAATGTGTGGTAATAATAATTGGGTGCAGCGGTGCATATTTTGACATATAATTGCTTTATAAAAAGTAATGGAATTAAAAATAAATAAATTAAATGAATAAAAGAAGTGTAGGGAGTAATGTAAGTAAATTCGAAAAGTAATTGTATCATGCGGCATTTAATTCGAAAAATTTTAACTTCATTTGGAATATTAAAAAGTTCTACATGTCACGCGATATTCAAGAATAAAGTTTAATTTGCAAAAATAATAAAAATATAAAAATTCAAAAATAAAAAATATCAAGTTTCTCAAAAGAACTTGTAAGAAAATGTTTTGGCTGAAATACAAGAGGGGTGAATTGGATTTCAAAATCTTTTTCAAAACTATTTAATCTTTTAAGAAAATGCAAGTCAGTTTGATAGACTAGATCTTTATTGACTTTACTGAACAGTGCAGTAGAATGAATCAATAAACCGAATTCAATCAAGTCACAGCATAATACAGCAAAGCAAACAGATTTATCAGAATTCAAATAGTTTAGACAGATTTGATTAATATGCAACTGCAGAAGAGATCTAATTAACTATACTAAAACAGAAAGAAGTTAACAGCACAGAATGAACTGGTCAGATTCAGTCCAATTAACGGTTCCAATTATTAAGAACCAATCAAGAATAAAATTCTTTTTATAAGAGAAACAATTATTAAAAGATGATTAAGTCTTAAACCAATAGAGTCCAGTTATTGATTCTGAAAATAGTTTACAGTACACAGTGAACCTAACAATTAAATCAGTGACCAAGATAGAGAAAGAAGATTCAAGAACATAAAGATTTTTATATTGGTTCACCCAACAAAACGGGCTACGTCCAGTCCCTCACATATAGTAAGGTTTTCACTAAAAATGATCAATCTGATCAAGTTTACAACACTTGCTCACAACAAGCAAAAGCTACTCCCCGCAACAAACCACTGCTGAACCTACAGCAGACCAAGAAACCACACAGAGTCCATTGTGTGTTTCAAGAATACCCTTGCTGAAACTTATAGCAAGTCACAGTTATACATAATCCACTGTATAACCCAGAAATGCCTTACTGCTCATCGCAGTAGACCACTACTAAACCTACAGCAGAATAAGAAACCACATAGAATCCACTGTGTGTTTCAAGAACACCCTTACTGAAACATACAACAAGTCACAGTTATACAAAATTCACTGTATAACCAAGAAACGCCTCACACTGCTCCCCGTAGTAGGCAAACCACCAGTACAGACTCACTGTACCACGAATTACACTCCAGTAATTCAAGAACTTAGTAGCAGTTTTAATACAATTGAAAGATTTACACAAAAATCAACTAATGAAAGAGACTCTGTACAACAGATCATAAATGTAAGAAGAAACAGGTATAGACTGCTTAGGCTGAGGTCAGATCAATGAAGTATAAATTTACAGTCAGTTTCCAAGCTCCAGCAGAATGTGGAAATTCAGTTCTTGATGAATTCTTTGAAAACTTCAAATTGATCTTGATCTCAAAAACTGGTAGCGTTTTCTCTTGCTTTGAAAAATCTCAACTCAATCAAACTAGTATGTTCTAAAATTCTTTCTGTGTATCTTTCGTTTGAAAACACACCAGCTATATAAACAGTTGTAGTGACAACTGTCAAACTTTAGTCGATTGATTTGACACTCAATCGACTAAATTTTAAAAGACAGTTAGAGCGGTTTATCAAAATTTAAAATTTGTTTTTAATGATTTTTAAAACTTTGCTAAAGCCAATTTTCACAGTGGAGCTTATCAATGATCAACACATTCATCATCATCTAAAGCCTAGACCCAAAAACTCCATTCTCTATGCAAACTCCATGTATCTTCACTTGAAAGCACTTGGTCTTGACTTGGTCAACTTGGCTGGTTTCTTCAAATTAACTCAGCAGCTTTAGTTGTAATTGGTTTGGCTTCATCAAATCAATATAGCAGCTCCTAGTGCTAACAATCTCCCCCAATTTGTTAAAGACAAACAATGGTGTGTTGTGTTGTCTAGTTCAAACCTGTAACAACTGAACTCAATAGCAGTAGATTAGCAATCTGTATTAAGAACAAGTTCAGTAAATAGTTTCCAGTAAATTGATCAAACTGTAATCAATCAAATTTCACCCAATCTGGTGCTCAAACCAGTTTTGATCAACAATTCTGCATTTATGCAATTGCTCCCCCATAATCCAACAACTTCTCCATAATCCATTACCTCGATCACAATTTTAAAGAATGAAAAAAAAAAAAAACTAGAATTAACATAAACGTAGTACTTTCAAATTTCATTCATATAAAACAGTGTTACATTTCGGGCAGCAGAATATGAGTGACTTAATCAACCGAATAAACAGTACACTGAAAAATTATAACTAGTCCTAGAGCAATTCCATCATGCTAGATAAACCAGTAGTTACAACATCAGCAGATCAGCAGAAGTACAAACAGCAAACTAGCATATTAAACATAACACAAGCATAACAAACCTAGCAAAGACCTAAACAAACAGCCAAGCAAAAACAACACACAACCTAAGCTTCTCCCCAACACATCGCCTAAACAACCAATACACAGCCTAAATTTCTCCCCCATTGTCTTCAACAAATGGAGAGAGACAACCACTTAGTTATGCAATGCATGGTCTACTCGTCTGGTGGAAAGAATAAAGTCCCAATCTTGGACTGAATATCATTAACTTGGTTCTCAATCAGTTGGAAGTGTGTTTGGTAGTACTCGTGATGCACACGATGTTGGTCCTGCATGTTGTTCAGTTGGTTAAACATCCTTTGTTCAAATCCAGCAAAATAATCTTGTCCAACAGCAATAGTAGGTGTTTCACTCGCCATTCCAGCTTGATCATGATCCATATCAACTTCATCAGCTTCATCGTCAGATTCTTCAGACTCTTCTTTAGTTGATTCTTCCTCATTATCATCATCAGTTGTTTCTTCATCAGCCTTACCTACCCATTTCTTGTTTTTCAGTTTCACCAGCCCAATCTTGGTTAAATTTGCTGTGGAGATTTGATTTACTACCTTGACTTCCTCAACAATCTCGTCCCCAACATCAATCTCAAAGTAATCAATAAACTTTGATAGCATTATCACATAGGGAATACGATACTCTAACTTCTTTTCCACTTTGAACAAGTGACCACGGATAACATAAATCCAATTGACTCTGACTTTAGACGTGATACAGTACATAAGAATTAAGTCTTCCTCAGTCAAGGTAGCATGATTGAAGCCTCTTGGTGTGAGTATCTAGATGACAATGTAGGCCAGAATTCTTGGTATTGCTGCTAAACCACCACCATTATAAGTTTTGGACACAGAGGACTGATCTCTAAGGCATGATTTGTAGAACTGCACCTTGTTGAAACTTCCCAGCTCAGTAGAATTTCCTCTGGTTACAACAACTCCTTCATTATTCAAGTCTGTGACATTCATCCAGACATCCTCATTGATAGCAAAGTCGATTCCTTTCACCTGTGAGTATGCGCACTCATCATCATACCACATATTTGTTAGAAAAACCTTAACCAAATCTGGATAAGTATTTCCAATCAGCTTCAGGAATTAGTCCAGCTTCTGAAATTTCAGCATACTTCTTACTTCACCCAGCTTTTCTTCTTTAAGTCAATCTAGGCTTAACATCTTTGGAGAAATGATTATCTTCCTGCTGTAGAGCTTGTAGTAGTCGTTTATGCTTTCCTGGTTTCCGCAGAACCACCTCTCAAGATAATCACTCTCATTTGGTTCATCGGAACCAGCATTCTTAACTACAGCCAACTTTGTTCTTTTTCTCGGATTGGATGATGATGCCATTTAGAATGCACTGATTTGAGATAGAATGGATTCTCACACAGAACAAGTAGTATTCGTGAAGTGGTGTGTGAATGTATGCATGTTCAGCTAGTAATATAGATTGATAGTACACTGCACAACATCAAATCCCAACAGATTGAGATACTACACGCTATCAGCATTCTAACAGACTGGGATACTTAGCTTTGCAGAGATTCCCTCAAAACAGCTTTTGCTTGTTGACTGCCAGTACTTCAGCGCCACGTGGAGTCCTGAAAACTCTCTCTCTTCACATGCTGAGCGTCACCTTGGTCAATTTTGTCTTATTCGGTCAACAACTCACTGTTTTGCAATGAGCTTGGTTCCAGTCTAACTGATTCAGTTACACAGCCCCATTCTAATTGGATTTCAACTATCGTTCAATTTCACATGCATTCAGCATTTCCATTTAAATCAGTTATGATTTATACAGTCGAAAAAAAAATTTATAAAATTGAATCTGGTGCAGTGAACTGTGACGTGCCACGAAGAAGAAAAAAAAAACTGCTAATAGAACATAAGATATAAATGATTCACAACACATGTTTGATATCCAGTATACCAAGTTCATTCCTTAGAAAATTAAATCTTTCTTTACTCAAGGGTTTTGTAAACAGATCAGCAAGTTGATTCTCAGTACTAACAAACGAAATTTCACAATCTTCATTAGTGACATGGTCTCTAATGAAATGATGGCAAATTTCAATATGCTTAGTCCTTGAATGTTGAATTGGATTCTTTGTAAGATTATGGCACTAGTGTTGTCAAATAATAATGGAATTTTAGACAAGTTAAGGCCGAAATCACTTAACTGCTGTTTCAACCACAAGGTTTGCACACAGTAGCTTCCAGCTGCAATGTATTCAACTTCAGCAGTTGACAATGCCACACACGCTTGTTTCTTGTTGTGCCATGAAACTAAACTTGATCCCAACAAGTGACATGTCCCACTAGTGTTTTTCCTGTCTATTTTGCAACTTGCAGAATCAGAATATCCTACTAAATTGAGAGATACATCAACAGGATACCATAGTCCGACGTTTATAGTTCCTTGCAAATACTTCATAATTCTCTTTGCAGCAGTGAAGTGTGACTCCTTAAGATTGGATTGAAATCTAGCGCAGAGGCACACACTGAACATGATATCTGGTCGAATGGCAGTAAGATAGAGCAATGATCCAATTGATCCTCTGAATTTAGTCTGATCCACACTGGCTCCTTTCTCATCTGAATCCAAATAACAGTTAGTTGTCATAGGTGTTACACTTTACAGCTTTCCATATTAAACTTTTTCAGCAACTCCTTGCAGTACTTGGTTTGACTTAGAAAAGTCCCATGATCCAATTGCTTGATTTGCAATCCAAGGAAGTAGTTGAGCTCACCCATCATGGACATCTCAAACTCTTCCTGCATAGCTGCAACAAACTGCTTGCACAGATATTGATTAATGGATCCAAAGATAATATCATCTATATAGACTTGAACTAGAATAATATCAAAACATGTTTTCTTAATAAATAAAGTCTTATCTGTTTTGCCTCTCTCATATGAATGAGATAGCAAGAAACTACTCAACCTCTCATACCACTGTCTAGGTGCTTGCTTCAAGTGATATAGTGCTTTCTTTAGCTTGAAGACATGATTGGGATGCTTATGATCTTCAAAACCCTGAGGTTGGCTAACATACACCTCTTCATCTATGTAGCCATTAAGAAATGCACTCTTAAAGTCCATTTGGTACAATTTGAATCTGTTCAAGCTTGCATAAGCTAGCAGCAATCTCACGGCCTCAAGTCTTGCCACTGGTGCATAGGTTTCTCCATAATCAATTCCTTCTTCCTAATTGTAATCCTTTGCAACCAATCTAGCTTTGTATCTCACAATAACACCATGTTCATCTAACTTGTTCTTGAACACCCACTTGGTGCCAATGACATTCATCCCACTTGTTTTTGGAACAAGTGTCCAGACCTCATTCTTGGCAAATTGGTTCAGTTCTTTGTGCATAGCAGTTATCCAACTGCTGTCTTCCAGTGCGTCAGCTACAGTCTTTGATTCAGTTTGTGAAACAAATGTCATATGTTCACAGAATTGATTCAGTGTACTTCTGGTTGAAACTCCTTTCTGCACCTATCCAATTACATTATCCAATGACAAATTCCTAGGAGCTTTCCACTCCTTAGGCAATCCTGAAATGATCCTGTTAGTAACAACTTCTTGTTCAGCAAATTGATCTTCTAGTTCTGTTGACTGAATTTCTGGTAGCACACTGGTTTCTTCAGTCTTATTTTCCAGTTCAGTTCCAGCTTGTTGAATAATTGGAATTTCATCATCTGCACATGTCTTAGATCTTTCCTGCATAACTTGGTTAGTTTCATCAAAATTCACATGTACAGATTCTTCTACCAGCATAGTCCTCTTGTTATAAACACGATAAGCATGACCATGTTGTGAGTAACCCAAAAAATACCTTCATCAGACTTGGAATCAAACTTACCTAGGTTGTCCTTCCCATTATTAAGTATGAAACGCTTACAGCCAAAGACCTTTAGGTGAGACAGATTCGGTTTTCTTCCTCTGAACAGTTCATATGGAGTTTTTTTCAGTATGGGTCTGATCAGCACTCTATTTAGTACATAGCACGTTGTGCTGACAGCATCTGCCCAGAGGTATTTGGGTAGTCCAGTCTCGTTCAACATCGTTCTAGCCAGTTCCTCCGAAGATCTGTTTTTCCTTTCTACAACTCCATTCTGCTGTGGAGTTCTTGGTGCTGAGAAGTTGTGCTTGATTCCCAACTTACTGCATATTTGTTAAACTTCTCATTTTGGAATTCTCTGTCATGATCTGATTTGATAGACACTATGCTGCTGTTTTTCTCATTTTGTACAACTTTGGCAATCTTATTTAAATGATGCATGTGTATGTGTGCAAGTCTCCTATGCCACAACCAAGATTCATCATCTCGGGTTAGCAAACAATTCATGCTAGATGTTATGCAAGAAACATGAAACATGTAAATATTACTCACTCTTTTACCTTTAAGAACTGTTTCAGCAGATTTCGAATCTGTCATAAGACATTGAGCAGGCTCAAACGTGATCTTATACCCCTTATCACACAATTGACTGATACTTAGTAAATTGTGGTTTAATTCTTCCACTAAGAGTACATCTTTGATGATTACTCTGTCATTTCCTCCAATGTCACAAACTCCAAGTATCTAGCCTCGGTTATTATCACCATATGTCACATATCCTGCAGATTTCCATTTGATATTAATCAACTAAGTTGAATCTCCTGTCATATGCTTTGAGCATCCACTGTCCAGATACCATATCAGCTTACTGGATGCCAAGCAGACCTGCAAAATAGATTAGAGTTAAGCCATTGGTACCCTGTTAAATTTGGGTTCATCTTTGTTAGTGATTCTTTTAGGCATCCCATTAACTAAACCTTTTGGCACTAAAAATTTTCTAAACATACAGTCCTTAACAGAATGACCTCTTTTCATGCAATAGAAGCAGGTAATAGGCTGTGAAAACTGTTTAGTATTGGTTTCGAAAAAGCTAATGTACTTTTTCTGTTTCCTTGGGAAATTGGGTTGATGTCCAATTCTAGCCTTTTCGAAAACACAGTTCTGAGAGCCCAGAATGGCATTCAGATTGGTTGTTCCCATAGTCAACTTTGAAGCAGTAGTAATTAGGTAGTTCACCTTCTTTTGAAGAACTCCACAGTTTTCACAGTTTGTTGGCTTGTTGGAGTCTAAGTTACTGGAAGTTTTGTAATGTTCAAGGTTAGTTTTCAGTCTTAAAACTTCACCTTCCAGTTCCTTAACTCTGGCTTCTAACCAGTTGTTCAAACCCTTCAGTCTATTGTTGGAACGAGCCAACTTGTTTGCTTCCTCATGCGTCTCTTGAAACGCATTCAACAGTGAACTATAATTTATACTGTTAAAGGAAGCACTTGAATTTACAATGCTTAACTCAAAATCTTCTCCAGCAATCAAACATAGATTGGCTTCAACTTCCTCTTATGATGAAGTACTGGAGGTAGAAGCATTGTCCTCCCATGTGATGTAAGCCTTTCTGGTTTTTTCAGCTTTGTAGCTCTTCCTTTTAGTTGATTTTTCTTTGTTGGACAGATTTGGACAATCTACTCTTATGTGTCCCTGCTTGCCACAACCAAAGCATTTAAGCTTAGCAAAAACAGAATCAGATTTCTTATTGTACCGTTTACTTTGTTGATTCTTTGATATGTTTTTTAACTTGATGAATTTCTGAAATCTTTTGGTCAGTAGATTGAGATTCTCAGTTTCACTATCATCTTCAGTGATGTCTTCACTGGTTTCAATCTCAACAGCTTTTGATTTCAGTGCAAGGCTTCTCGATTTCTTTTCAGCAGATTCCATTTCCTTCAGCCTCGTCATCTACAGTTCACGCTCTCTCAGTTTGCCAAACAATGCAACTGTTGTGAGAGTTGTCAAATCCCTGGTTTCTGAAATTGCTGTCACCTTGGGCTGCCAACTTCTATCCAAGCATTTGAGAATCTTGATGTTCAGCTCCTCTTTATCAAACTGCTTTCCTATTCCGATCAAGTGATTAACTATATGAGTGAATCTTTTCTGCACATCAGCAATTGATTCTCCTAGTTGCATCCTGAACAACTTGTACTCCTGAATCAACGCATGTTTCCTTGCCCGTTTCACATCATTCGTGCCTTCATGAGTGACTTCCAGCACATCCCACATCTCCTTTGCAGAGCTGCGTTGGGACACCCTGAAAAACTCATCCAAATTCAAGACAGAAGTTATAATGTTCTTGGCAATACAATCATACTGCACACGCTTATTCTTTATATCAGACAGTTTATCAAAAGATTTCACAGTAGACACACCATCAACAACATGCATAGGTACATACGGTCCATTTACTATTACATTCCAAATGCCTCTGTCAATAGACTCAATAAAGATCCGCATTCTGACTTTCCAGAATTGGTAATTCACACCAGAAAACATTGAAGGTCTATTTATTGAAGCCCCCTCAGCAAAAGGTAAACGATTTTCAGCCATAGATCGAAAACTTAACTAGGATACAAGTCCTAGCTTTGATGCCAATTGTAAGAAATTGTTTTGGCTGAAATACAAGAGGGGAGATGAATTGGATTTCAAAATCTTTCTCAAAACTATTTAATCTTTTAAGAAAATGCAAGTCAGTTTGATAGACTAGATCTTTATTGACTTTACTGAACAGTGCAGTAGAATGAATCAATAAATAGAATTCAATCAAGTCACAGTACAATACAACAAACCAAACAGATTTATCAGAATTTAAATGGTTTAGACAGACTTGATTAATATGCAACTGCGGAAGCGACCTAATTAACTATACTGAAACAGAAAGAAGTTAACAGCACAGAATGAACTGGTCAGATTCAGTCCAGTTAACAGTTCCAATTATTAAGAACCAATCAAGAATAAAATTATTTTTATAAGAGAAACAATTATTAAAAGATGATTAAGTCTTAAACCATTAGAGTCCAGTTATTGAATCTGAAAACAGTTTACAGTACACAGTGAACCAAACAATTAAATAAGTGACCAAGATAGAAAAAGAAGATTCAAGAACACAAAGATTTTTATATTGGTTCACCCAACAAAATGGGCTACGTCCAATCCCTCACATACAGTAAGGATTTCACTAAAAATGATCAACCTGATCAAGTTTACAACACTTGCCAACAACAAGCAAAAGCTACTCCCCGCAGCAAACCACTGCTGAACCTACAGCAGACCAAGAAACCACACAAAGTCCACTGTGTTTTTCAAGAATACCCTTGCTGAAACCTACAACAAGTCACAGTTATACAGAATCCATTGTATAACCCAGAAACGCCTCCCTTCTCCCCGTAGTAGACCACTGCTGAACCTACAGCAGAACAAGAAACCACACAGAACCCACTGTGTATTTCAAGAACACCCTTGCTGAAACCTACAACAAGTCACTGTTATACCGAATCCACTGTATAACCAAGAAACACCTCACACTACTTCCCGTAGTAGGCAAACCACCAGTAAAGACTCACTGTACCACGAATTACACTCTAGTAATTCAAGAACTCAGTAGCAGTTTTAATACAATTGAAAGATTTACACAGAAATCAACTAATGAAAGCGACTCTATACAACAGATCAGAAATGTAAGAAGAAATAGGTATAGAGTGCTTAGGCTGAGGTCAGAACAATGATGTAGAAATGTGCAGTCAGTTTCCAAGCTCCAGCAGAATGCAAAAATTCAGTTCTTGATGAATTCTTTGAAAACTTCAAATTGATCTTGATCTCAAAAAGTGGTAGCGTTTTCTCTTGCTTTGAAAAATCTCAACTCAGTCAAAGTAGTATGTTCTAAAATTCTTTATGTGTATCTTTCTTTTGAAAATGCACCAGCTATATAAACAGTTGTAGTGACAACTGTCAAACTTTAATCGATTGATTTGACACTCAGTCGACTGAATTTTAAAAGACATTTAAAACGGTTTATCAAAATTTGAAATCTATTTTTAATGATTTTTAAAACTTTGCTAAAGCCAATTTTCACAATGGAACTTATCAATGATCAACACATTGATCATCACAGATTTTAACCTCAATCTAGACACACCAACACCATCTAAAGCCTAGACCCAAAAACTCCATTCTCCATGCAAACTCCATGTATCTCACTTGAAAGCACTTGGTCTTGACTTGGTCAACTTGGCTGGTTTCTTCGAATTAACTCAGCAGCTTTAGTTGTAATTGGTTTGTCTTCATCAAATCAATATAGCAGCTTTTGGTGCTAACACAACTTATCTATCCTTCAGAATTACATCTGCCCTGATTATTCACCTAATATAAATTAAGATACATAGAAGCAAGGTTGTTAGCACCAGTGGGCTGCTATGATGATTTGATGAAGCCAACCAAGTGAAGAAGTTCAAGACCCTAAGAGCATATGTGGAATGCATGAAGACTTCATGAA
>Ga0209489_105358_pt1 | contig 22341 bp, 18 predicted proteins | sample SiratrowhiteBW_FD_187527 | JGI IMG/M metagenome (GOLD analysis project Ga0209489, IMG submission 187527) | Root nodule microbial communities of legume samples collected from California, USA - Siratro white BW (SPAdes) (version 2) | ecosystem: Host-associated > Plants > Roots > Nodule | place...
GAGGTTTTCGATCGAATTATTCGATGCGTGTCACCGAATCACCCGACGCTGCTGGGCCGTGCCGCCCAAGCGCTGGTATGTCGACCGTCTATCAATTTGCGGCGGCGCAGGTTTTGCGGGCGCTGACCGGAGCTCAGCCGTTCCGCTGGCTCGGCAGCCGTTCGATTCCGCTGCCCCATTTGCGCGAATGGCCTCGAGCCGAAGGCAAAGATGCTGACTGAAAGGGAGCCGATGGTCCTCCATTCAACGAAATGGAGTTGCAGCCCCGATGGATGAGCCGGCGCAAACCATCGAGATTGCAGCGACAGCCGTTCAGGCAAGGTTAGAGTTGGCCTTCAGCGCAGAAAGCGCGCTTCAGCTGCCTTAACCTCGTCCATTCGCTGGAGTCTGAAGATTTCCTCTACCGGTACAATATCCTTGTGGACGTTCTGGACGCCGCCGTCAGCGATGATCCGGCGGAAAGTCTCCTGCATGGCGGTGGCAGCAGCACGGATGCCGTAATTGCCATAGATCATCATGCAAACATTGCCCAAAGTTTTGACCCGCTTGGCGTCGAGGTCAGGGTAGGCGTTTGGTACGATCACCAGCGGCACCGATCCGGTCCAGGCGCGCGAAAAGCTTTCGATTTCGCAAGGAGTCTTCCTTTTCGAATGGATCAGGATCATGTCCGCGCCAGCCTCCGCATAAGCGTGCGCCCGATGCAGGGCCTCCGCTTCGCCGAGGCTGGCGATCAAAGCTTCGGTGCGGGCGATGACGAGAAAATCCGGATCCGATCTTGCCGTGATGGCAGCCTCGATCTTTCCCTGGAATTCTTCAATGCGCAACAGGTCCTGACGGCCGTCGGCAACAAGGCTCGTCACTTTTGGAAAAGTCTTGTCCTCGATGACAACGGCGCTGGCGCCGGCCCGCTCATATTCCGTGATAGCGTGGATGACGTTGATCGCATTGCCATAGCCCGTATCGATATCGGCAACGATCGGCAGCCTCGTGCGTCCGGCGATCGCCCGCAGCATGTCGAGATGCTGTGTCATCGGAACCAGGCTCATGTCCGGCAGCCCATAAAGCGCTGACAGCTCGAAGCCGGACGCCCACAGTCCGTCAAATCCGGCTTCTTCCGCGAGAATCGCTGAAAACGGGCTGTGGGCGGCCATGATGTGGACCAGGCCAGTCTCGGCCATGCGGGCGCGCAGGCTTTTGGGGGACATCAGAAGATCTTTCAGGACAGGGTCGCGCAGGCGGCAATGATACGGTCGCAAGCCCGGGTGAGCTCCTCGAGCGAGGAAGCATAGGAAATCCGGATATAGGGCGATGCCATGAAGCCGCTGCCCGGCACGACAGCCACGGCGAAAGCATCAAGCAAATACGTGGCAAAATCGGTGTCGCTTTCGATCACCTTGCCGTCCGGCGTGCGCTTGCCGATGACACCCGCGCAGGAGGGGAAAACATAAAAAGCGCCGTCCGGCACACGGCAAGCAAGCCCCTTGGCCTGATTCAGCTTGGCGACGACAAGGTCGCGGCGCCCCAAAAACGCGCGCGCGAACTCTTTGATATGGTCCCGGCTCCCTGACAGTGCCTCGAGCGCGGCATATTGAGAAATCGAGCTGGTGTGCGAGGAGGTCTGGCCCTGGATGAGATTCATGGCCTTGATCAGCGCCAGAGGTCCTGCACCGTAACCGACGCGCCAGCCCGTCATTGCGTCTGCCTTGGATACGCCGTTGACCGTTAAGGTGCGCTCGTAGAGGTCCGGCGCGACTGCGGCCATCGTTGCGAAGTCGGGGTCATAGGTGAGCTTTTCATAGATGTCGTCGGATAGCACGTGCACTTGGGCATGCTCGCGCAACACCGCGGCAAGCGCGAGCAAATCACTTCGGCTGTGGACCGCACCGGTCGGATTGCATGGCGAATTCAACATCAACCATTTGGTGCGCGGCGTGATCGCCTTCTCCAACGCCTCGGAGCGCAGCTTGAAGCCATGGAGTTCGTCGCAGGCGACGAGCACCGGCTTGCCGCCGGCCAGGGCCACCATGTCGGGATAGGAGACCCAGCACGGCGTCGGGATCACAACCTCGTCGACCGGATCGAGGCTGGCGAATAGTGCGTTGACACAACCTGCTTGGCGCCGCAGCCCACCGTGATCTGGTCAATACCGTAGACGAGCCCATGATCGCGACGCAGGCTCTCGCGAATCGCTTCCCGCAGTGGCTTGATTCCGGCGACCGCCGTGTATTTCGTCTGCCCGTCGCGGATTGCCCGGATGCCAGCTTCACAGATAGCGGACGGCGTGTCGAAATCCGGCTCGCCCTGGCTGAGTGTAATCACATCGGCGCCCTGATCGCGCAGCTCGGCGGCGCGAGCCATCATGACGTTGGTTTGAGAGGGACGGACGACCTTGAGCCGTTCTGAAACGAGAGACAAGACACAATATCCTACGAGTTCGAATGACCAGTTTCATGGGAATCTATCCGAACGCGGACGACCAAAGTAACCAGGTGATCGCGGCCTTGGATAAAATCATCGAAGATTACGATAACTGTATCGCTTCTTCGTGCGGCTCTGTTGGGCGCTCGCGCAGTGCTTTGCGTCTCAGCTCTTCCTCTTCATCAGCCTGCGCCAGGAGCGCCGACCATCGCATGTTCGCAAGCTTACATCGACTTATTCGATGAACGTCATGCTGCCGTAGCAGTTCAGGTTTTTAAGGTCGCGCACAATCGCGAATATGCCTGAATGACACAAGCGCCCAATTTCGGTGGTCCGCCAAAGTCCGTGCCAATCTTAAGAATTCACGGTCGTGACATTCGTATCAATGGAAGTGAACCGGAGGCGGTGATGACCCGTATTGATCTGACGCGACGGCAAGCCATCGCAGGCGCCGTTGCCGCAAGCGTGTTAGCCAGCACAGGCGCCGGCGCTGCGGAGGGCGAGCCTAAGACATTGATGCGTCGGCGCCTTCGGGTCGGCATGTCTGGATTTCCGCGATCCTTCGATCCAGTCATCGCGACCGATACTGCCATTCGCCGGATCATGCCGCAGCTTTTCGATACGCTGATCACCTTCGACCACGCCCACGACATGACGCTACGGCCCAGCTTGGCTGAGCGTTGGGAGCGGATCAATGCGCAGTCGTTGCGGCTGTTCTTGCGCAAGGGAGTGGCTTTCCACGACGGAACCCCTTTGACCGCCGAAGATGTTGCCTTTAGCCTTGGCCTTGACCACCTGCTGGGACCCGGACGCAGCGGAATGTCCGAGGCGCTTCAGTCGCTTGATCGGCTCGAGAAGGTCGAAATTGTCGATCCTTACACCGTCATTGTGCATGCAAAGGGCGGTGACGCGCTCCTCGAGCAGCGTCTGGCTGCTTGGGGATCGGAGATCGTCAGTCAGCGCGCCTTCGTGGCGGCGGGCTCGTGGGAGCGCTGGACCACAGCCCCTGTCGGAAGCGGTCCCTACAAGCTCGTCGATCACAAGCTGGATATTCGTGTCTCGTTGACCGCCCACGATGCGTATTGGGGCGGGCGGCCGCCGTTCGATGGCATCGAATACCGCATCATTCCCGAACTTTCCGCGCGCGTGAACGGCCTGCTCGCCAGCGAGCTCGACATTGCCACTGACATTCCGCCGGACCAGTTTGCGGGCATCCAGAAGCGTGCTGATCTTGAGGTCGTGGGTGGTGCCGTGCAGAATATCCGCTCGCTCGTCTTTGATCAGACCGATTCCCTTCTGAAGGATGCGCGTGTTCGCCGTGCGATGAGCCTTGCGCTCGACCGCAAGCTGATCGTGCGGAGCTTGTGGGAGGACCGGCTCCCGATTCCGAACGGTTACCAGTTGCCGAGCTACGGCGAAGGCTACATCCACGAGTTCCCCTCGCTTGCCTATGATCCCGACAAAGCCAAGGAGCTGCTGGCCGAAGCGGGCTACAAGGGAGAGCAGATCACCTATCGTCTGCTCAACAACTACTACCCCAATCAGGTCTCTGGCGCGCAGACCATGATCGAGATGTGGCGTGCGGTTGGCCTGAACGTCAAACTTCAGATGATGGAAAACTTCGCGCAAATTCAGCGCCAGCCGGTGCGTGCCATCTTTGATACGTCCAATACGGCACTCTTTCTGGATCATCTCGGCCATCCCTGGCGTGAATACGGTCCGAGCGGCACCCTGCCAAAGTCAATTGGAATCTGGAGGAATGAGGAATATTTCGCGCTCGGCGCAAAGCTCCAGGACACCGTCCAGGGCGAACAGCGCGGGCCGATCATCCGTCGCATGCTCGAGATCATCAACGAGATCGACCCGCCTTGCGTGATCCTGCACGTGTCGGGCCAGTTTTATGGCAAGCGTCGCGACGTGCCGTGGCTGCCGGGGCTAACGCTCGACCTCAATTTCGGCCCGTTCAACAGAGCTCTGATCCGGACCTGATCGCGATGACGCACACCTTAAATCGACCATTGTGCGATAGCAGTCCCCCCTTGGAGCTGGCCCTTGGCCAGAGGGTCTTGGCGATGACCTGGTTTGACGACAACCTTGCCGCTGGCGATCTCGCAATCCTGTTCAAAGTCTCGCGCACGATCCGACGGGACGACAGCCGCGCCGCCTGGGAGGCGCGGACGCTGCGCCGCATTCATCAAAGCCTGGCTCCGAACTGCGCCGACGATCTGACCGCGCGCCGGCAAGTGACGGAGCGCCTTGAGATCGGATGCGAGGTCAAGTCTGTTGGGGGTGCCCGGCCCATGTTTGAAAGCTGCACGAACATCGACCATTCCGAGGCGCATGGTACGATCTCATTTGGTGAGCATTCGTGCTCCTTTGCAGACGTTGTCGATGCCAGCAGTTCCAGGCCCGCGCGCGCACCTGTCGCGCAATTGTCCCGCTGGGTAGGCACGCTTGCCGCTGATCGCCGAATGTCGGCGGAGTTGCGACCTGAGGATGCCGCTGTAGCATCGTTTCTCTCCTGCCACGGCAAGGGCGCCGTTCCAACCGACCTGATGCGATCCCTATGATGCGGGAAGGGCAGGGACCTCGCATGGAGGCGCTTCTTCAGATCGCAGGTTTGCGTGTGGCGTTCGACGGTGTGCCGACGCTGCGCGGAATCGATCTCACTCTACAGCGTGGCGAGTCGCTGGGCATGGTCGGCGAAAGCGGCTGTGGCAAGTCCGTGACATGGCTTGCTGCGCTCGGACTGCTGACGCAGCGCGCAAAAATAACGGGCAGCGTACGCCTGGCCGGAGAGGAGCTGCTCCATGCGCCAGCCTCTCGCCTCGACAAGGTGCGCGGCAGGCAGATCGCCATGATCTTCCAGGACCCGGCGAGCGCGCTTAATCCTGTGCGCACGGTGGGCGATCAGATCTCTGAAGCCCTGCGCCTCCATCGCGGCACGGACCGCCGCACGGCGCTTGCCGAAGCGCGACGTCTACTCGACCAGGTCGGCATCCCCGATGCAGCGCGCCGCCTTGGCGCCTATCCCCACGAATTATCCGGCGGGCAGAACCAGCGCGTCATGATCGCCATGGCTCTCGCAGGGCAGCCCGACATCTTGATCGCTGACGAACCTACCACCGCCTTGGATGTCACTATTCAAGCGCAGATCCTTGAGCTTCTGCGGCAGATCCAGCGCGAGACAGGCATGGCGCTGGTCCTGATCTCGCATGATCTTGGCGTCGTCAGCGAGGTCTGTGAACGCGTCATGGTCCTTTACGGGGGGCACATTGTCGAAGAATTGCCGGCCTACCGTCTGTTTGACCAACCTGCTCATCCATATACGAGAGGTCTTCTTGCGGCTCTTCCAAGTCTGGATGCGCCGCGGCAACGCCTCTTCGCCATTCCGGGTGTCGTGCCAAACGCAGCCGAATTGCCGCCAGGCTGTCCTTTCGCCCCTCGTTGCGATCGTCGGATCGGACGCTGCAGTGAATGGGCGATTGAGCTCGCCTCGCTCGATGGCGACATCAGACACAGGGCTGCCTGCTTGCATGTCACGAGCGAACCGCCCGCGGGCGAGGTCGCGGCTGCATGACCGCGAGTGCTCCGCCGATCCTCCAAGCCGATGGGCTTGTCCGCCGTTATCGCTTGCGACAGGGCCTTTTCCACCGTCCAGCGATGGTCCACGCGGTCAATGGGCTCTCTCTGCGGCTGGCTCGCGGCGAAACGCTCGGACTGGTTGGCGAATCGGGCTGCGGTAAGTCCACTACGGGCCGGCTCCTGATCGGCCTGGACCGACCGGATGCCGGCACGGTGACCTTCGGCGGAGAAGCTTTGCCTGCTATGGGCGATATTCGATGGCGCCGGCTCAGGATGCGAATCCAAATGGTGTTTCAGGATCCGCTAGCTGCGCTCGATCCCCGTCTGACGATTGGCGCGCAAATGGCCGAGCCGCTGGAAATTCATCGGCTTGGCAGCAAGTCGGAACGAGACGGGCGGGTCAATGCGCTTCTCGCGGATGTGGGGCTCAGGACCGATCACCTCAGGCGCTATCCGCACGAGCTTTCAGGCGGCCAGCGCCAGCGTGCCGTCCTGGCTCGTGCGCTTGCGACCGATCCAGATCTTATTGTCTGCGACGAGCCAGTATCGGCGCTCGACGTCTCGATCCAGGCGCAAGTGATCAATCTTCTACGCGACCTGCAGGAGCGGCGGCACATGGCGATGATCTTCATCAGCCATGATTTGCGGGTAGTCCGGCTGATCAGCGATCGGGTTGCTGTGATGTATCTCGGCGCCATCGTCGAGGAAGGCGCCTCTGAGGCGGTTCTTCTGGATCCTTTGCATCCTTACTCGCGGGCGCTCGTTTCCGCGGTGCCCAGGCCGGGGAGACATCGCTCTCGCACGATCCTGCAAGGAGATCCGCCCGATCCGGCTGCGCGACCGGGCGGCTGCGCATTCCATCCTCGCTGTCCGGTAGCGCTTCCACTTTGCGCGCGGTTCGCCCCAGAGCTCAGATCCGCTCCTGACGGGCGCCGCGTCGCCTGCCATCTGATCGGCGATCACGGTGGCGAACTCAACAAGGAGGCATGATGGCTCGCTTCATAGCGGTCCGCTTGGCGCGCGCGTTGCTGACCATCGGAGTTGTGGTCACATTCGCATTCGTGGTGCTGCGCGCCTCTGGCGATCCGGCCCGCGCGTTGCTGTCGCCGGAAACCCCGGCGGAAGCGGTCGAGGCCTTCCGAAAGGCATGGGGGCTCGATGCGCCACTCTGGGTGCAATACGCCAGATATCTCTTTGCGGTCGTTCATGGAGATCTCGGCCAATCGATGCGTGATGGGCGTCCCGCGATCACCGTCGTCGCCGAGCGCATTCCTGTCACGCTGATGCTGACTGCGCCGGCGCTGATCCTCAATCTGCTGATCGGCATTCCGGCCGGCATCTACGCCGCTCTCAAACGAGGTAGCATCGCGGATCGATTGGTGATGATGGTAGCGGTCGTGGGCTTCACCGTGCCATCTTTCGTGCTTGGCCTCGTGTTCGTGCTGGCTTTCGCAGTCGAGCTTCCCTGGTTCCCCTCGGGCGGCGCCGGCGGTTGGCAGCATTTGGTGCTGCCTGTCATCACGCTCGGTCTGGGGGGCGCGGCCGTTTTGGCACGTTTCAGCCGCAGCGCCATGCTCGAGATACTTGGGCAGCCCTATATTCGTGCCGCCAGCGCCAAGGGGGTGCCTTGGCCCCGCGTCGTGACCGGCCACGCTCTGCCGAACGCGGCAATAGCGGTGCTGACCATCGTCGGCTTCATGGTTGGCAATCTCATCGCGGGAACGGTGCTCGTCGAAAGCGTTTTTTCGTGGCCAGGCATTGGCAGCCTGCTGGTCGTCTCAGTTGCGAGTCGTGATTTGGCTGTCGTCCAGTGCATCATGCTCGTCGTGGCCGCCGCCATGATTACCACCAATGTCACAATCGATCTGCTCTATGGCATGCTCGATCCACGTTTGCGCGAGTTGCGCTCTGGGAGGCGATAAGTGTCGAGCATTTCCGCAGAAAAAATTCTGCCGTCTTCGAGGATGCGCAGGCTGTGGTGGTGGCGCGACCGCGCGATCGGGATAGCGGTTGCCTGGCTAGGCCTCATGCTTCTTGTCGCAATCTTTGCTGATCGCCTCGCCCCTTATGACTATGCAGCCCTCGACCTTCATCATCGCCTTGCTGCACCTCTTGGCCTCGGCGGAGCCATCGCGCATCCCTTCGGTTCGGATGAGCTCGGCCGGGACGTGCTGTCGCGCCTGGCCATATCGATCCGCATCAGCCTACTTATTGCCTTCGGGGCGACGTTGATCGGCGCCGTCCTTGGCATCATGCTTGGCATTTTGGCCGCTCACTTCCGCGGCTGGGTAGAGCAGGTCGTCCTCGGTTGTGTTGATTTCCAGGCAAGCATGCCGTTTCTCGTTTTGGCACTCGCAGTGCTTGCCTTCTTCGGCAACTCTCTGCTCCTCTTCGTGGGGCTCATTGGTCTGCACGGATGGGAACGCTACGCCCGCGTCACCCGCGCGCTTGCGATGAGTGCCAACGAGCAAGCCTATGTGATCGCCGTACGCCAGCTTGGCGCAAGGCCATGGCGCGTCTACCTGCGCCACATCATGCCGAACATCGCGTCGACCTTGATCGTCACCATGACGCTCGCGTTTCCGGACATCATTCTGCTCGAGAGCGGTCTTAGCTTTCTTGGACTTGGAGTGCAGCCGCCGCTTACGTCGCTTGGCAATATGGTCGGCTACGGTCGTGACTATCTGACCCGTGCTCCCTGGATCCTTGTGCTCCCTTCGCTCGTCATCTCGCTTACGACTTTGTCAATTTCGCTCGTCGGCGATTGGCTGCGCGACCGGATCGACAAGACATTATCGTGAGGCCTCCAGAACCCTGCTGTCGATCCGTCAGCCCCGCGACATCCTGCCTCTCGACTAGCTGCACCGATCCCGCGGCCGCCGCATTCGAATAAGGAAGGGCACTTCGTTGCCCGGAGCCAGCATCCGCAGGGAGGCCCGAGCGGCTGGGTTTGATGGACCAGCGGGGCATGTGAGCTGTTGCTGGTCGAGACATCAAGCTGTGTGCCAGCGTCCGCGAGCGTGGCGATATCATCAATTGGCTGCATGAGCTAATCATGCGGTGACGTACACGCGCACCATCATTTTGGGCGTGAAGGCGAAACTTCAGAACAGGTCATCGTCTGCTGTCTTGCTACATGCGGGCTTGATGATGAGCTCTAGGATAATATCTGCAGCTGGCGCTGAGGCGCTCCGCGCGAGCATGACCTTTGGATTCCTGATCGTGAATCCGAGTCGATGGCGGAGCTTCTCTCTCTGGTCGGAAAACGAGAGAGGATACGGATCGCGCTGGCCGCGCGATCGGGAAGTTGACCCGGCCCGGACACTAGGCTTGTTGCGCGACTTACGATCGGTGCTCGTGGGCGTGAATTCATATCGAGTCTCGCGGGTGCATGTTCGACTGAGTTTACGCCAGAGTGTGGACCTGGCTACTCAACGACCAAAAGGTCGCGTTTGCCGAGCTGGTCGAGTACCTGCCTGCCTCAAGCTCATTACTGGCCGGAAGTCGGCTTGCAGAAAGAGTCGAGCTTTACGGACTTTCCGCCTGTTTTTGGTGAGCCGATTTCCGGTGACCGCCACCTGCGACGCTCACTCTGCGTCGCCTGATCGACGATCGACTCTGCTTCAAGGTCGTTCCTTTGGCATTCAGCGCGACCGGCAGTAATAAAGCTCCACGCTGACCCCATAGTGCGGCCAACGCAACCTTAGCTCTGACCAAGCCCCCCCGGCTTGGCGCGCAAACGCGACAAAGGCGGCTGAGAGTTTAGCTGCAAATGCAGTGTGCCCACATTCTATCCGCTGAGGTGCTGCATCACGAACACGCAACAGGAGGAGCGAGAAAACTCCGTCAAGCTCTCAAAGAAGTTTCTTGGGTCACTTTCGGCATCGACCCGCGATCGATATTGCGCCTGTTTTTCGAGCCGGTCGCGTTTTCTTGGAATGCCATCATTAAATCAGAACGTCCCATCGAACGATTTGATGTCTGTCACCGAAGGTTTGCGTGACGACGATACAGCCTCGCCCGCACAAGTTCTGACCAAGAGGATCGGGCAATGACATTCTCAAATTTGAGCTCTCCACATCAAACGATCAAACGGCTTGTACTGACCTCCGCGGCAAGCTTATTCGTGTTGGAAGCTGCACAAGCAGCCGATCTTCCCGCCAAGTCCAAAGCGATCGAGTACGTGAGGGTTTGCGCGCTATATGGCGTCGGCTTCTACTACATTCCCGGCACGGACACGTGCATCAAGCTGGGTGGTTATCTGCGCGCTGACTTGGTGTTGAACAGCAACAGCGACTTTGACCCCGCAGCTAATGGTGTTGCGGGAGCTCGAAATCGCCTGAGCAATTCCTACACCTGGCGGTCGCGGGAGGGCTTGAGTATCGACACGCGCACTGCGACCGAGTACGGCGCGGTTCGCACCTTCTTCCAAGGCGTGTTCAGCTGGACCTCGGGTGGCTATATCGGTGCCGGTACAGGCGAGGGCGGAGGCGCAACCATCTATAACGCTGCTGTGTCCGGAGGACAGGGCAGTGGAGCGATCGCACAGGGATCGCTCGGCGTCTACTCCGCGTTTATCCAGTTCGCCGGCTTTACCGTGGGAAAGGCGGTCTCGCAGTTCTCCGCGCCTTGGACCAACTATCCGGCGAACGAATATGACGATCTACCCGGTGGCGGCGGCTGGGTCACTGGCGTGAACCAGTTGACCTATACTGCCGACTTCGGCCAAGGCATCACAGCGTCGCTCTCGGCCCAGGATCAAGTCGTTTATGGTACAACCAACATCTGGAACGTGAGCGGTGCCACGGCTGCCGGCCTCGCGACGGGGGCCTACGGCACCAACGACATCGGCGCTTCGCGCTCGCCTGACCTTATCGCGATGGCCCGCATCGATCAGGCCTGGGGCCTCTTTCAGGCGTCACTTGCTGCGCATGATAACCATGCGGCCTATTACGGTGTTGACGAAACCACCGGCCATCCAGGCGACAAATGGGGCTGGGCTGCTCAGTTGGCCTTATCACTCAAAAACATCCCGACAGGGATAGGTGACACAATCAACTTGTCCGCCGCGTATACGAATGGTGCGACCCGCTACAACTTCAACGACCTAATGGCGACCACCTACGCGATGTACGGCGGTACGGGCCTGGCTAGCGGTTACCAGAGCGTCGACCTGGCCGGTCTGTCCGACTCCGTGTTCATTGCGGGCGCCGGTCAGGAGTTGACCACGACCTACGGCTTCCGTGGTGGCTACACCCATAACTGGGATCCACAGTGGAATACGGCCGTTTATGGCGCGTGGGCCGCCGTTCGGCATGGAAGCACTGCCAAGGGCTATATCTGCGGTGCGTTCGTTGCGGGACTTGCGCTTTCGAGCGGCATGGCTGGCTGTAATCCCGACTTCAATTACGGGGTTGTTGGCCTCGTCACGCGCTGGACCCCGATCAGGAATCTGACCTTTACGGCCGACCTCGCCTACACCATGCTCGACCAAAAATACACGAGCGGAAGCACGGTAACATTACCGCTGCTTTCGGCTGTCGCCAAACCAGCTGCGACCTACGCGTTAAAGGACCAGAGCACGCTGACACTGCTGCTCCGAGCTCAGCGCAACTGGTGAGTCTCTGCCAAACTCCAGCGATAAGGAGAAAAGAAAAAGCTCTATGGATCCACGTTAACCTCCAAGGAGGCCTTCGGCATGCCCGCCGAGGGCCTCCTGCATCTATGGGCAACTTTTGGTCAGAGGGGGCACGCCCGGTCCTTTTGCGCAGATAAAGGCCTCAATCTGAACGGTGAGACACCGAAGGCACTTGGGAGATCGAGTGCGCCAGTATGGATTGCAGGCCCCAGCTATTGAATGTTGATTGAAAATGGACCAGGGGGCGTACTGGAACGGAACTCAAGGACTTAATTGGAGCGGCAATCCACCAGGTCCGGGGCCCGAGTGGGGATCGCCCGATTGCTGTGCTCTCTCCGGTGGGAAGGCCGAGATCAGGATCCTCAAGGCACAAATTGAGGACACTGAGGTGGATCGGCTCATTCCTGTCACGGCGTGCTGGCGCATGGCCCAGCGCCGCCCATTCTCTGGAGGTTCAGTCTCGATGAAGATCATTGTTCGAGACATTCGCGATCTCCTGGTCGAAGCCGACCGCAAGCGGCCCGGTATGGCGTTTGTTTGAAATCCATCGCTCGGCCATCGAGGAAACGAATGATTCTGTACCACTACACGTCCGCCGCAGGTCTCCATGGCATCGTGGCCAGTCGCTCGCTATGGACGTCACACTATCGCCTTCTCAACGATACATCGGAGTTTCAGCACGGCTGAAAGATCGTGCTCGGCGCAATCGACCGTCGTGGCGCCGAGATCAGAGATATCTCATCGTCTTGCCTGGGAGACGGTCGCACTCTTTCGTCAAAATAGCAGCGAAGTTCATGGCTTCGTCGGATCTTTGACGTCTGAAGGTGATCTGCTCTCGCAATGGCGAGGCTACAATCGTGGACAAGGCTTCTCAATCGGCTTCAATCCAGACTGGCTTTTGCAGAACGCCGCGGCCCAGGGCTTTGATGTCACGCCGGTCCTCTATGACACAGAGGAACAGCGAGCGGGAGCTGACAGGGCGATGACGCTGCTCATCGGACGGCTGGTGGAAGGGACGGATGAGCCGGAGGGCCCCGCGCCCAAGTCAGGACCTGATGGCCGCATGCCGCTGAAGACAGCTCTCATTCTCAAGAACCAGCACTTCCAAAAGGAGCGCGAGTGGCGCCTGGTTTGGGTGGGAGTTTCCTGGCCTGCCGGCCTGAAGACTCGTGTCTCGCTAGCCAGCCTTGTTCCTTACCGGGCTTGTCAACTAGACAAAGTCGTCATCAACAATGCCGCTCTGCATTCCAATAATTGCGGCATCGAAGAAGTCATCATCGGGCCCGCGTTGGGGCGACAGCAAACGATCGCCGTGGAAGCCCTGTTGACCACGCATCGTATGCGTTTGATGATCAAGCGGTCGGAGATCCCTTATGTTGCGGACTGAGCGGCTTTGGTGAGATCGATCTTTGCTCTTCCAACGAAGTGAACGAGCGGATCCAGTGCTCGCGCGTTGAAGCAGCCGAGAGATTTGTCGCGTTCCATCGCTGCAATGTCTGTTTGAGAATGCGATCCCGATAGGCACCTTGCACGGCGCTCAGATGCGGACGACAGCGCTGTTCGTTCGTCGGACAGGAAACGCCCGCAGCGGCACCGGGGGATGTGCTGAAGCCGTGTCGATGCTTCCCGCAAGCCAGAAGCGACTTCAAAACGCTAAAGAACCCGGCGGGTTCCTCAGGGCAAGTCGATCAGCTGATGCGCAGATTTTCGGCGCTCATCTTGCCCGAACGATCTGCCATCAGCTCATAGCTGACCCGAAGGCCTTCCGCGAGATTGGTGTAGCCGACCTTCTCGACAGCGCTGATGTGAACGAAGACGTCAGCTCCTCCGTCTTCCGGCTGGATGAAGCCGTAACCTTGGCCGCGTTGAACCACTTCACAGTCCCCATTGCCATTGCATATCTCCAAACTGAACGTCCGCGATTTCATCGAAGGGGTACCTGACCAATAAGGACGTCCGCGCGATAGGTACATCTCACGCTGAGCTCCCCTCACGCGTCCACAATCGTTTTCGCCGAGCACGGTTCCTGCGGGCGATTGGTCGTGGCGGAGCAGCCGGCAATGGCGGTCGCTGACCGCCTGCTGGCTCCTCGGCCTGTGCCTCGGGCTGGCTTTGCGTCACACATCGATCGAGCTTCTCGAGGGCGTCAAGGAAATTCCGTCCCTCCTCAGTGAGGGTCCAGTATCCCACCTCTCGGCGGATGGGGTTTTTGTCCGAAGATGTCGAGGTTGGGCCCCGCGGCTTTCGATGCGCTTTATGCAGGTCGGCCACTCGGGCCCGCTTGTGTTAAAGATGGCCAAGTGCTGCTTGACGAGCTCAAGACTGTCTCGGCCGTCCGATTGCCCTGCAAGTATCTTCAGTATGGACAGCTGAAAGCTCACATGCGCACGCAAAGATTCAATGAAAGCACAACAATACCGGCGCTACGCAAGGCCGGCTAGTTGACCTTGCCAAATTCTTCTTCAGCGTCCCAAGTTCTTCTTCAGCGCCTTCTAGAGGTCATTTTGCCCTCTGGCGACGATCAATTCACTCCGCATCTAGCTATTGCAGGCCTGTCGCTTTGTCGCGTTGACGTTTACGGCGCGAAACGGCATGCCTTGATCATCCGGATGGGGCAATCCCCGATAGGGTTGATGACGAAGACCAAAGGCATGTCCAAAGTCTGGACGTATACGCGTCGTACGATGCTGTTGGGCAGTAGCTTCTTGGCTAGCGCGTTGTTCGGGGGCGTTACGGTGTCTACACCCAATCGGCCGCAGCGCAAGGTTGCAATGGTGTTGAAGGCGGCCGACTCTCCCTTCGTCGTTGGGTGCACACAAGACGGCATTACCTCGCTACGTTATCGTAACGATACGTATGACACGGATTATGTCCTGCCTGGAGCCGTGCTGGGGACAGCTCACGCTAGAGTTCGGCGTGCCGGATCCGAGTGGCATACGCTTCGAACCGGCGTTGATGCAACGAAGCCGATCCATAACGCGGCCCTTGAACTAGCAGCCCGCGATGCCGGCGTCCTTCTCACGACCCGCCTCGCAGTCGACGAAGCTGGATTGACCTGGGAGATCATGCTGCGGAACGACGGCATGGCGAGCGTCGAGGTTGGCGACCTCTATTTGCCCATGCCGATGAACACCGAATTTCCGGCAGGCCAACCGGTGTCGCTGGCTGTTTTGAAGCACAGCTTCGTCTCGGGGCATGGATCGCACATCTTCTGGATTCGCGGCAACAGCACCGGTCCCTTCCTCATGCTCTTACCGGAAGCGGACACGTCACTGGAATATTGGGATGTCCACAAGGATTCGACCGAAGCCAGTGGGACGTGGTGCGCGTACATCTTGGGCGGGGCGGCCGCCGGCGAGGCGGTGGCGGGAGGGACTCGCTGGCGGCAGCCGACCCATTCCTTGTCCCTGTCGCCGGCCGAGGAACGGCGTTACCGTCTCCGTTTCCAGTGGGTTGCCGACTATGAGGCGGCGCGCAGGGCTATCGCGGACGCAGGTCTAGTGGACGTGGAAGTCATGCCGGGCATGACGGTCCCCAACGACCTGCATGTCGACATCGCGCTCGCGTCCTCCATTCCGGTGGAGCGGATCGAAGCGGAATTTACCGCCGACACGGTGGTGCAACGGTTGCCGGATCGCGCTGGCAGGCGACTGTGGCAGGTCCGGTTTTCGCGATTGGGCGAGAACCGGCTGACCCTGCACCAGCCGGGTGCGCGTCAGACCTTTCTTGAATTCTTCGCTACCGAGCCCGTCGAGACGATGATGAAGAAGCGCGCAGCCTTCATCGTGAAGCGGCAGCATCGTGACCCGTCCAAATGGTACGACGGTTTGTTTGGCGAGTGGAACATGGAGACGCAGGTCCTGCTTGGCCCGGACAATTACGACCGGATCAAGGGCTGGCGCATCTACGAGGTGACGTGCGACGATCCCGGGCTGAGCAAGCCCGCTTACCTCGCAACCAAGAATGCCGAGCATCCTGATGCGGCGGAAGTGGCGGCGCTGGACCGGTATATCGATACGTTCGTCTGGGGCGGGCTGCAACGTACCACACAGGAGGCATACGCCTACGGCCTCTACGGCATACCCGATTGGAAGCAGAACCGGGAAAGCAGCGATCCCGGCCCAAAGGGCCGCCTGCATATCTGGCGGCCTTATGACTATCCGCACATCTTCGCGATGTATTTGGCCATGCACCGCATCGCGCGTGACCATCCCGCGATACCCACCCGCCAGAGCGCACGAGATTATTTGGTTCGCGCCTACGGTACGGCGCTGGCCATGTTCACGGTGCCGATGCGCGTGGTGATGTGGTCTGCCTACCGCACCGGCTTCTACAACGAATGTGTGATCCCCGAACTGGTTTCGGCGCTCACGACCGCGGGCTTGATGCGCGAGGCGGCGACGTTGGAGGCGCACTGGGCGCGTAAGGTGCGCGCCTTCGTCGATCCGAAGGCGGACCTGTTCAAATCGGAATATCCGTTCGATTCCACAGCCTTCGAATCAACGCAGGCACTGGCGCGCTCGGCCCTTGACGACCCTGACGCCATGGGGGTTTCGAAGGCGGCAGCCCGTGCCTTCGCGGAGCGTCAGATCGCTGCAAATCTGTTCTGCCGTGGCTGGCTGGAACCTGCTTATTACTACCTCGGCAGCGATTATCGCGGGACTGCGGGCGACGCCTATACGCTGACTTATATGGCGCAGATGGGCGGCTGGGCGCTGCTTGATCATGCGCTGAACGATGCAAACGACCCGCATCCGCTCCTTCGTCTCGGTTATGCGTCACAACTCAGCGCGTGGGCTTTGCTGAACAGCGGCCCTGCGTCGGCCGGTTATGGCTATTGGTATCCGGACGAGGAGAATGACGGCGCGGCCGGTGGCGGCTTCGAGCCGGCGCCGAGCGGGACCACATGGCTCGGTCAGCCGCATCACCGTGGAACGTGGTATTACTCGTGCGAGATCGACCTGGGATTTTGTGGAGCGGTCCGCGCTGCTGCGACGATCGTTGCCGACGATCCCATCTTTGGGCAGGTTTGTCATGGTGGCATCATGGAGACCTTCGCTCACACCCTGCGTATCTGGCCACGTGATGGCGTGCGGCGACGCCTCAACGTGCGGCTCCAGTCTCTCCGATTGGACTTGGTGCTGCTTGACGCCCGATTCCGGGCGGATGTACCGATCATTCTGAATTTGGAGGAGGGCTGGATCAGCCTTACACCTGAGCCGTTTGCCCCATCTGCATCGGGAGTGACGTTCGAATTGCGGTACGATGATGGGAGAAAGCGCAAGGAAGTCGTCGACATCACGGACAGCAAGATCATCGTCCCCTTGCCTGCGGCGCGCTTACCGCGGGTTCAGGTTCGCTAGTGTTGCCGATTATCGGGTGCGATCGGCACTTACGACCTGCTGTTCCACGCGGCTTCCGAGGCGATGACGATCATCGTTGCAAATCCCGAGCCTCTCGGCGCACGTATCCGCATCACCGCGCTGCTGCATACCTCGGGTTCGGCGATGACCCACCATCCGCACTTCCGTGATCGCGATCGCCTGGAATGGCTGGTGATCACTTGCGGAGGCGAACACGACTGACGCGTTAATGTGTGCTGGAAATAGTCTTCCTGGTCAAGATGGGCGGAAGGGCTTGGAGATCGCTCCGAGCCCGTGACGAATCATCCCGTCAGGTCTTCATAACCCCAGATCTTCATAACCGATGAAATCGCCACTCATCGTGTGGTCGCATCGCCGCGCTCAGGGGCTCGAGCGTGCAATGCCGATTGTCGCATTTGCGACATGCTGTCGATCCCGCGGAGAGGCCGCTTGGATGAGCAAGCATCCATAATCAAGCTGTCGCAGTTGGCATGGGCTTTGAAGGGTAGAATGTCATCATTGCTCAGGAGTGCGGGTATGGCTTACGGGATGATGAGCCCTCAGTTCATGGCGTGGATCGGGTCCGAGTTCGGGTCCTCCAATCTTCGCATCAACGCAGTGACTCTGCCTCTGTAATCGACCTCGCTCGAGCCCGATGCGCGCCGTCACCGCTGCGCGATTGCGGCGATTGGCCAAGTCTGCGGCGGCATCTGCAGCCTCTCCTTGGCGCGTATCGCATGCAAAAATGCAGAGCGCGCTGGTCGAAGCCCTGCGTCCAAGCCGTGGTCCGTTTTCGCGCCTAAACGTGCGGCCGCAGGAGGCTGCCTGTGTGCCTGCATCGCGGGCTGAGCGCGAATTCCGGTCAGGAACCGGCTCGTGAATGAGGCGGCACGTCGCTCGCCGACGCAAACGGCGGCATGATTATGGACAAGATAGCCAAGACAAGACCGGTATCAATCTCGCGAAAAGTGACTGGACGGGCCGCCATCCATCGTTTCGCTGCCGAGCTCAGCGAAACCGCGAAACTCGCCTGGCCAATGGTGCTGACGCAGGTTGGGCAGATCGCAATGATGACGACTGATCTTGCCTTCATCGGGCGCATCAGCACTGAGGCGCTCGCCGCGGCAGCGCTGGCAGGCCGGTTCTATCTCATCAGCATCACCTTCGGCGTGGGACTACTAAGTGCGATCGCGCCTTTGGCAGCGCAGGCGTTTGGGGCGAATAATCTAGCCGCGGTACGGCGTATGCTGCGCATGGGCTTATGGACGGCCCTGATCCTGTCGTTCCCGATCATTGCTGTGGCGCTGCGAGCAGAGCAAATATTGCTTGCGTTAGGCCAGGCCCCAGATGTGGCGCGGCTTGCCCAGCAATACCTGTTCGGATTAGCCTTCAGCGCGGCTCCGGCACTGGCGTTTTTGGCTATCCGCAGTTTCATGGGGGCGGTCCATCGGCCAGAGCCTGTCTTCTGGATTACGCTGTCAGCCATCCCCCTCAATGCCTTGCTGGTCTATATGCTGATCTATGGGAAGCTTGGGCTGCCCCGGCTGGAGCTGTTCGGGGCAGGGCTTGCGACCACGCTGGTGAACTGCGGGATGTTTTTGGCCGGTTTGTGGTTCGCTGCATTGCGCCAGCCGTTCCGTGACTACCATGTGCTTGCGCAACTCTGGCGTTTCGATTGGCGCGCAATGCGGCAGCTCATCGCAATTGGAACGCCGATCTCCATCGCGTCATTGATCGAGTCGGGACTATTTTGGGCCACGTCGCTGCTGGCCGGCTTGATCAGCACCAGTGCACTGGTCGCTCATCAGATCGTTGTTCAGATCGCCGCGATCCTGTTCATGATTTATGTCGGCGTTGCCACGGCCGCAGCCGTGCGCGTTGGCCATGCAGCCGGCCGCAACGACGGTGCAGGCGTCAAGCGGGCAAATCTGGCCGCGATGTTGATCGGTGTTGTCATAGCTGCAATGCTAACCCTCGCGCTGATCGCCGCGCGTTTTGAGATCGTCGAGCTGTTCCTGGGCAGATCGGCGCGCGATTCCGAGGCAACGATTGGTCTCGCTGCAAAGCTCCTCATCGTCGGCGCTACCCTCTTTATCACTGACGCCGCCCAGTGCATTGCGGCAGGCGGCCTGCGCGGACTGAAGGACACGCGGGTGCCGCTTCTGTTTGCGGCCATTGCTTGGTGGCTGATCGGCTTTTCCCTCAGCTATTGGCTCGGCTTGAAGGTCGGTTTAGGCGTAATTGGTATATGGATTGGCTTGTCGATCGGAACGACCATCTATGCGGCGCTCCTCGTCCTGCGGTTCCGCCACTTGACAAGCCGCGTTCACTGATGCGCGCAGCGTCACTCCTGCCAAACCGCGACGATACGCCAGCATGCTTGCCGGTGCCGATGCGACTGCGTCGAACGCGAGATTGGCCGAAAAAGTGAACGTTGCGCTTCATGGCGCGACTGCAAAGATAGGTAAGAGGAGATAGCAACTAGCATCGTATTCTTCGATCATTTCATCTCAAAAAACGATAACCAGAGTGGCTAGCTCGTTTGAGAGTGGGTAGGAAACCTTAAAGTGTCCTCTGACCACTTGCGGGCTTTCAAACTTGTCACTCTTGGCGGAATGGCTCAACCGGTCCCTCCCTTCGAGAGCAAGGCCCGCAAATCGTGCGGCCCAGCGGCCCGCACCGGGCGTCGATGCGATCACCGTTAGTCAGGCATTCAACTGTCAACACGCCGACGGTGTCTGCAAGCTCCACAGCTGCGGAATTCCTCCCAAGCACACGAGATGGATCGCAATCGCTGGATCAAGCCGCCACGCGAAAGGACCTAACATCAACCGCGATTGCTGGCTCAATCGCGATGGCGACCAGATCAAGATCGGCTACGGGGTGAAAAGGTTCGCTTGGACGCGGTATTTGCCAATCTTGTTTGCGAGGCCAAGGCGTCCCTTGGCTTGTTCGATGTCTTGCCTAACGTCCCGCCGGGCTTGGGCGGCCCTCGGGGCCTGTGATGAATTCCGAGGCTTTGCACTCCCGGAGACGTGCATCAGGCAACCATGCTCAGACCAAACTGCTGACACTGCAGCCACTGTCCAATCCAACTCGGCCCAGACTACGGCTGAGGAGAGCTGCTGGTGCTCGCGAGCCGCTAATCCCGGCTCGGGACCGGTCGACACGGTGGGCGGGCGTTGGTCAGCATGGCCGGGAGCTCCTACCGCATCGCGCTAGCCCTAGCAATCAGCGTCGGTTCAAAGTCGATGGCGCTGGCGCGTCAGCCATGTCCTGGTCGCGCCCGATTCCGCGACCTCCCAGCTAGACGAAAGCTTTACGATCATGTTCGAACGACCGCACCGGAATCGGGTTCTCATCGTGCTGTTCGACGGGCTTCGACCCGATCTCGTCAAGCCATCACTAACGCCGAATCTGGTCAGGCTTCAGCGCCGCGGTGCGGTGCTGGCCCGGCAGCGCACCGTCTATCCCAGCGAAACACGAATAGCGCTCACAAGCCTCGTGGCGGGCGCGACGCCGGATCGCCACGGCATCGTTGGAAACTCATATCTCGACCGGCAGTCGCCGAATCCGCGCTCCGTCGACACGAGTGACGCGCGCCTGATCGAGGACCTTGATGCCGCGAGCGGCGGCCATCTACTGGGTGTGCCGTCACTTGGCGAGATCCTAGCGGCGAACGGCAGGACCTTCGCGGTCCTGGCTTCCAACTCGGCGGGGGCAACGCGCCTGCTGAACCATAAGGCTCGAAAGTTCGGCCAAGTGACGCTCTCCGGTCACTTCCGTTGCATCGCGACCTCGGCCGAGATGCTCAGAGAAGTGGAGACTCTGCTGGGGCCGACGCCGGCGCCCCCGCCCACGGGCACCCCAGATCTCGCCTCTCAAGCCTTTCTGACTTCAGCGTTCCTCGACGTAATCTGGCCTCGGCTTCGGCCCGACGTCGCAATCCTCTCCTTCGGCGAGCCCGATATCTCCTCGCATGATTGTGGGACTGGCGCGCCAAAGACGCTTGAAGCAATCAGCTTTGTCGATCGGCAGTTTGGCCGCGTGCTCGATTGGTGGGAGGCTGAGGGCTTGTCCCAAGGCGTGCACCTGATCGCCGCCTCCGATCATGGACACGTGACGGTCCATGCGCAGGCCGATCTATTCGAGACGCTTGAGGCTGCGGGGCTGCGCTGCGGCCCGACACCGGCGGCCGGGATCGATGCCATCGTCATACCTGGGCAGGTCGGAGCAATTTACCTCACCGAGCCATCGGAAAACGTGATCCGCCGCGCGGTCGGGGCGATGATCGAAAGGCCCTGGTGTGGGCCGCTGTTCACCGCGGGTGGCGCGGTCGATGGCATTGCACCGGGCAGCTTTGCCCGCCATTTGGTGTTCGCCGACCATGCCCGATCGGCGGACATCCTGTTCTCGTTCCGGTCGGATGACAGACTCGATCCATTTGGCCTTAGCGGCCGCACTTGGAGTGTGGATGGGCCTGTCGGCTTCGGAGTGCACGGCGGGCTGCATGCCAAGGAGATGTCGTCGGTCGGCATTTTGGCGGGACCGCTGATCAAAGGCGGCTTCGCCTCACAAATCCCCTCGAGTATTTGCGATTTTGCGCCAACAGTGCTCGGTCTTCTGGGCCTCTCGCGGTCGGCAACGATGACCGGTCGTCCCCTCGCAGAGGTCTTTATCCATGACGGAGAGGACCTGCCTAGTACGGTTGAGAAGATATACGAGACCAGCAGCGGCGCATACCGGCAGTACCTTCGTCGTGTGCAGGTCGGCGAGGCCGTTTATCTTGATTCTGCTGACGTCGTAGCTCGTCCCAGCAACCTGGCATAAAATGAGCGTCGATCCGCAAAGCTCATCAAGGGGGATAGTCGCATCGCGTATCTCGATCTGTGATCGTGGTGGAATTCGTCGAAAAATTCGATGGAGCGCGAAATTTATGCGCTGACCCAGGGGCACTGCATCACATCAAACCGAAATGACTTTCAGTGCTTCCACCAAAAGCCTATTGTCGTCTTCAGTGCGGCTTGCGATGCGCAAGAACCGTTTGCCATTCTGAAGCGTCTTGCCGCCATTGTGCCTGATCAATATCCGTCTATCTTTTAAAAGTTTTGAGGCGATCACGTCCCCATCCGGAAAATGGGGCGGGAGTTCGCAGAACACGAAATTTGCATCTGGCTTCAGAACTCTCATTCCCTCGATGCTGCGCAAGCCTGCGTACAATTTGTCCCTGTCGCTGCCCACCCTCATCCAACTCTGTTTTGCCGCGTGCGCCAGGTGAGGAAGCTTGCTTAGAAAAAACTCCGCAAACGTGTTGACATTCCACGTGGGCAGGGCAGC
>Ga0209489_105359_pt1 | contig 22341 bp, 9 predicted proteins | sample SiratrowhiteBW_FD_187527 | JGI IMG/M metagenome (GOLD analysis project Ga0209489, IMG submission 187527) | Root nodule microbial communities of legume samples collected from California, USA - Siratro white BW (SPAdes) (version 2) | ecosystem: Host-associated > Plants > Roots > Nodule | place: USA...
CTTTCACCTTTTATGTCATTTCTTAGTTTTTCCTTGTAGATGTACCTTCTGTCAAAGCATCTGTTGATGGAGATGTTGAAAGCAAAAGAAGCATGTTGCTTTATGATATTATGTTATGGCTTTCGCTCGAAAGAATATCTGGGTGGGAGCAAATGAAGCTTATTGAGCTACTATCTCTTCTGTCAATTGTTATTCAATATTTTCATCAGGTTGTTTGAAAATATTGAACATTATGAAATCCTCATCCTTATTTTATTTTGCTTTTCACATGTCACCGGAAAGTGTTATCTCCTGATTGTGATATCAAACCCTGCAGCTCCTTAAATCTGGCACTGTCTTTTGTTTATAAAAAGATGAGAAAGAAGCTTTATTGCTTAATTTATAGCAGTAATTGGTTCCCTAATTTATTTGGCTTATAGGCAGCAGGTCATACTTTATAGCACTTTAGAGCACCTTGAAGTAAAAATTCAAATTTCAATGTTTATAGATTGATGATTGGCGCTGTTCATTCTTATCATTATTGTCTCTAAAGATAATACTGTGTGGGGTTGAAGTGTAGGATAATATACTTTTACGTAAGGGTCCTATAGGAATGTTCCGAAAGTATTAGTTTTTGAATTACTTTTTTAAAAATATTTTATGAATAGTGAATAATTGTCTTTGGGACTTGTAATTGTTGAAAATTTTACTAGCAATAGCAACAGTACGTGTTAATGATGTGTGCAATATATAACAAGTCTATCTTAGAATTAAAATTTTAGGTACATTTCCAATTTGGTTGACACAGTTCAAAGCAGGTTCAAAGTTCTGCCTAAAATTGGTTCCTCTCATTTGTAAAGAAATAGTCATTGATTTTGATTTATAGCGTTGGATTTATTTCGAATTTCTATGTATTTTTTGAAAGTTATTACTTGGGAGTTATAGATTCCTAAAATGGTATTGATACGATAGATTCTAAAGAAGCCTAAAACATTAATATATTTGATCTAATAATAAATTTATATTAATGATTTGGTTAAAAATATACTCTCTAGATCGATTCTTAAAGAATCACACAACTTCTCATTTGATTTCTGTAAAATGGACTGGAAAAACTGACCATTGCAATTTGTGTTCCAAATATGAGGTGAGGTTTTTAATTGACGCACCTCCATAAGTTGTAAAGTTTAAATTGAGCTTTTGCTTACTGCATCCCTTAATTACTAACTGCACTTCCATGTTAAGAATCAAAAGGCTAAAATGCCCTCGTTGAGGTGTGGGCGCCTTGGTCGAAGGTGATTTCGTGGGTACGGACCCAATTTCCTTGAGAATTTGAGAGAGTATGTGGTGGAACTTGTCATCATTGACGAGGACTATGGGAACGAAGAGAGAGTAAAACGTTGAGTTTGATGGAAATTATATAATTATATAAAATAGTTATAGAATAAAAATTAACGTAGAATTAGTTTTAGAGATAAACAAGATAACATCTGAATATTTTTTTTTTTTTAAAAAAGAGAAAAAGTAGTCATCAATTATTTCTAAGAAGATATTTTGTTTATAAAAACTACTAAATCTCTCTCTCTTCTTTAAGATATACAGTTTCATTCTTATGAAAGTTACTATCTCTCAAACAATTTATCTATAAAGTTTCTACTTTCTATCTAGATTTGTGATATTATAAGTTATCACATTGACAATCACACGACATTCCTAGATTCTTAGCATTGAATAGATCAAGAGTGTCCGATCAGATTCTTAAATAGAACCCCTAATTTTAGGATTTTTTAGTATCTCTACTCTATAGAGGTAAAGAAAGCTACCTTAAATATTTTTAATGGATATTTTAATTACTTTTGAATTTGTGTGAGGGAAGCTAGTTGTATGTTTTCTTATAAATGTTTTGTCTCTTTTGAAATATAAATTTATTTAGAATTATGATATTTTGTAAGGAAAACTAACTTAAATATTTTTAATGGATATTTTAATTATTTATCTTTTGAATTTGTGTGAGGGATTTTCTTATAAATGTTTTGTCTCCTTTGAAATATAAATTTATTTAGAATTATGATATTTTGTAAGGGAAGCTAGTTTGATTGTTTTTTATATATATTGTAATTATTTATTTTATTAAATATGAATTGGATGAATTTGAATTGAATGAAATAAATGTTTATGTATAGTATGATGTAGTATCAATATTTGTGAATAATGTGGTGTGTGATCGAGACATAGTATCTTTAGGAAAAGAGATATCCGTATTGAGATTATTAGGATGTACATTGTTTCGGGATTCGATCTATCTAAGGAGGTATTCTGACTCTACTGGTACATTGGATTGATATAGATGAAGTTTACCAATTGGTAAAGAGTCGAAGGAGGTTCATATAACTATGTCCGAGGTTTGAAATATGAGCTTATCGGAATAGGACATATGGATCAACCCTGTGCATATGGGAACTGTACCCGAGGTTTGAAATAGAAACTGTTCGGGACAGATTGTATCCGAGGTTTGAAATATGAGCTGATCGGAACAGATGGATGGTATATAAAAGGTACACACCTTTTAGTCTAACTCAATGCACAAGTGTCTTCCGGCAAGTAGAGAGTCGAGTGTCTTTGTTTGTGAGTCAGTGTATGTATAATGTGAGATGAATTATGAAAGGTTGATTGTTTTGTTGTTTGTTTGAGATATAAATTTAATTTATGAAAATATATAATTTTTTTAAAACTCTCTAACTTAACCTTATTTTTGTGTGGTGTTTGTTTTATTTTTAAAACTGTGATGATAGTGTATATTACAAGTGAGTAGAGAATTTGACAACTGGTGTGAGTCCGAATGAATTGTGATGGGGAAGCTTCATTTTATTTTATTTGTAATTCTATAAAGATATTTTATTAAATCTTATGCAGAGAAGTATATTTTGAAATACATGATGAATGTATGAATTTTTATATTCAAGTTTATTATATAACTTTTTGTATGTAATAAAGTTTATATTATATGAAAAATATGGGATGGTACATGGATTGCTCCATCTATAATTATTTTAGATTTTTTAATTTGGAAAACAAATGTGGAGGTTTACGCAGTGTGTTACTAGAAAACATCTTATATGATACAGAAAACTTCTGAAAATTTTGTTCTGAAAAATATCTTATATATTTCATAAAGCTTGTTTTTGAAAATTTATTTAAAATACTTATTTCAAATTATCTTAAGAATATGAATCTCGAAATCACATTAAAATACATCATGAATGAACGGTAGAATTATTAATTTAAAAGTTATGACGGTACAGGTAGTAATTATGAGGTACATATCTATAAAAGTAGAAAGTATTTTATGTAAGTGTAATAAATATTAGTATATTTCATTTTTAGTATAATAAAAAAGTTATAGTTTTAATATGAAAATTTTAATTTTGTTTGAACTTTATTGATAATTAAGATAAATCAATATATGTTTGATTTTTATTAATTGTCGTGTGTTTATTTAAAGAAAAATTATTCTTAATATGTAATCAAATTTGTAGGAATCCTTTTAACAAATCTTTCTTTTGATTTATAATAATTCCTTAAAATTTAATTATATATTAACATTAATTTTATTTCAATAAACCAAAAGTGACAATTACTAAGCAAACTAAGGTTGTTGTCTTAATAAATCTAATAAAATAATAAAATATTTTCTTTTATTATACTAAAATAATAAGGCATATTATACTAATAAAACTAACGTTGTTGTACTAGAAATGTAATTTTCTTTTATTATACTAAACAATAAAAATATATCTTATATTAAATTAACTATTTACCTTAGTAAAAATATTATATACTTAAGAATTTTTTTGGAATGTGTAATATGAAATTATGCAAAATTGTTTTCTTGATTGGTTATTTTAAAATGTCATGCTACTTCATCTATGCATAATTCTGAAATGTGTAATATGAAAACTTTAAATATATTTTGAATATATCTTTCAAAATGTATAAAGCATTTCGATAAGATGTTTTTCTCTATCAAATATACCTGTGAGTGTGCAGGTAGAAACATGCGGGGTGCAGAAAAAAATGAAAATCCTTATCAGGGTCAAATTGTAACGCCCTATATATTCGAATAAATTAAGATATTAGTTAGCACCTGAAATTAATATAAAAATATAATTTTTTTTTATAATATCATTTCTTTTTGTAATTTTAGCTTTTAAAATAAAATCAATATTTAAAACAATAAAAAGATAAAGACAAGATATAAATTTCATATCCAATAAAAATAAATGCAAAATTTTATTTCGAGAAAAGAGATTAATATAGTAAGACATACGTTTCTTAGGTGAGAGCAAGATAACGAGAAATACGACATCAACTACTGAATGATTCTTATGTGAATTTTCAATTTAAAATGAGAATACATTTTTCTTTTTTTCTTTAACTTTCTACTTTATGCTAACGAGTTATGTGACTTTCTCTTAAAAGTTTCTTAGACTCATTAGAAGTGTCAAAATGTATTAAATTTATGAACCAAGCCCACTTACAACGAGTTTTAGCAGGATTAGATTAGAAAAGATGTAGTTTTTTTTTTTAATATAAGTCAACCAAATATAATTAACTTAACTCACAAATTAAATAAGTTTAAGCTAGATTAGAGATAAATTGACTCATAATCTATCAGTTGTAATCCTTTATAATTTTATATTATTATTTTATTATATTCAATAATATTTGAATAATTTAAATACTTTATTTATATATTTATTCAATTATATAAATTAACACTTTAATTTTTCTTTATTATTTTTATAATATTATTTTCTAATTATGTTTAGTAATATAAATAATACCATGAATGCTTTCTCTTCGAGAACCATTCAAACTTGGAGCACACCTATTCTTTTTATGATGCACACTAAGATATACTAATTCTTAAAAATACAACACCCAATAAGTTAAGAAAACATTTTTTAAACATTGTAAATATAAAATTGAAATTTTAAAAAACTCGTGGGCATATACTTATTTTCTTTAACTAATATTTTTTTAAAGTGTTGTATATTTGTTTATACTATTATATAATAAATTAATACGATAAGTTATTCTCTGATTATAACTTTTTCTAGAGTGCTCGTATATCATAACATATCCAAAACATGTCCATTTCCAAAACCAGAATTCAATAACTTAAATGACTTAGTTATAAGACATAATCTGAAATTATTTATGGAACATCATAAGTGGGTGTAAATGTAAAATGTAACATGTTTTTCCAAGTGGAATAACAGAGAGAAAAAGGCTCTTAGCCTACTCTGCTCAACTGCTCCTTGGATGTGCTTTCAAAGATCTTGTCAGCACTTGCTACCTCAAAACCATCCCTTCTATGGACCTCTTTAACCTGTTTCATTAGTTAGAAAAAGGATTAGCAAATCCACCAGAAAACACATTTTATCATTAGTTCACATTTTCATCATTAACCAAAAATATTGGTCACAAAAGACAAGAACTGTAATAAAAAGTTAAAACCATATGTTTAGAAAGAAACAATGATGGTTACCTCTGTGTCAGGTAAATGTCTATACTGCGGCAGCACCAGCCGCTGGGCAAATTCAATGTACGAGCATGGGACTGATTCGGTTATACCATCAGAAAATTGGAACGAAATTGAATCTGCCACAGTTGAGCTTTGCTGCAGAAGACCATCAGGGCTCACTGGAAGTACAGCAAATATTCAAATCATTTATATGATCCTTCATCACAACCAACTACAACTTGCTATGATCATCTCAAAAAGTCTATCATATCAGCATTTTCATAGTTAGTCTAGGTTCACAATTACGAGCATAATTCACACACTGATGATAGCAACTGTCTTACCAGAAAGAAACCAGGCTGAGATTGTCTTACATTGAACATTGAATGCTTTTATTTGGTTAGAAAAAAACCAAGAAAACCTTGTACTTGCATAATAACAAACAAGGGTACAAACCTTTCAGTAATCCTCCTTCAGAATTCAATCTGAATCCACTCTCCTCAATAAACTGATTTAGTGCGTTTATATCCTTCAAATGAGTGTTTAGTCGATGAGTGGATATAGTAACATGGTTCAACGCATAACCATTGACTAGGGTCCAGGCAGCATACTCACTTTCACTGTGTATCAAGTACCAACAAACCATAACTAAGCCAGATGCTAGAAGATTCTAGAAACTTTCTTAAAAGATAAAGACAGCAATAATACCTTGCCAATTGTTGAAACTCTGAATATAAGGGCTTTTCCCATGTTAAATGTCCAAGGGAACTTGCAAGTGCTGCATACTTGTTTCCATCCCCAGATGATTCAGTGTATTTTCTAATTATTTCCTTCACAAGAAATTCCAAATTCTTTCAGTTCAACTGGGTTTGGGGAAGAAATGTAAGTATAAACTATTGAAGTCATGCAACTATGTATATCACTAGAGATATGGATTGCAGTCTTAAGAAATCAATCCATTCTTAGGTTCTCAAATTATTGTCATCATGCTAAATCAACTATTAACACCAAAATAAATAATAAGACAAAGCATTGCCTTACATGTTTACAATCTGGCCTGGTAGAGGCACACAAAACCATTCAAGAAATTAAATTTAGTCCTTGTACTTGGAAACATTTCTTGTTTTAGACCCTATATGAAACAATTTACACTATGTTTTGGTCTCTAAATGAAAAACAATTTTACACGTTTTTTCAATGTAGTCCCTTCAGGAAAAGCACTCTAATGCCATTATAACGTCAACAAAAGATAGGGACGTAGGCTTCTAAAGGCCTTGTCCCAACTTATCAAGTAAATAGGCTTGACTTGATTTAGGCTTCATGTGGAGTAGGTGATAGATCTCAAATGAAGTGTCTAAACTATTTCCACCCCCACATAACCATCATAAATAAAGGGTAATCTCTAAGTATATAATTACTCTGCCAACATTTGAAACTAGTTGCAGGGGGTGGGAAGAAAAACAGACTCCATCCTTAACATTGCAATTCTTAGAGCATAGATAGATGCAGAATGACACTAATTGAAGAACATTTGGCAAACAAACCTGAGTTGGTGGACTCATTTGATCTAGCAGTAGCTCTGAAATAAATATTCTGGGCAAAGGTCCATTAATGCCACTGCCACTGCCAGCCTGTGATTCTGCAGGAGGAGAAAACCACAGTGCCCTCAACTTTTTTGCTGGAAATCTTAACTCCTCTCGCTGACTATAGCCATAATCCAGAAAAAAGCTAGCCAGTGAATCAATGCCATAACCATTCACCTAATTAAGTTCAACAATACACATGAATGAGCTAAACAGGTATAATCAAATCACACAGAAAAGTCTACAACTGGAAGGAAGTAAAGCCAAGAGAAGTACCCCAAATGTCCTGAATGCAAGATGATCATAGCATAATGAGTTGTTCTCAACAGAGTGAACAAGTTCCAATATGGCCTTTGCAGTAGGATTTCTGTTCAAGTAAACGGATTGCATACTTTCCAACACACCCCTGAAAAAAGCTTCTCCCCCCTGCACGAAGACAGACAATAAGATCTCAAGTTTTACTTTTTTTTTTTTTTTTTCATTTTGAAAACTGTCTTCTAGAACTATTTCTAACTACTCGACAAACAATTTCTCATACAAAATCTATAGTTTTGAACTTTTTTTCCAAAAAGTGCTTGGAAACAATAAACAAACAAACAAACAAACAACTGGAAGATAGTTTCTCATCTTTTTTTCTCTTCAAATACTTTGTTCCAAGTATTTTGGGAACAAGACAAACTTTTAGTAAACAAAAGAAAAAAAAAACCTTCAAATGTCCTCGGGAGACAAACAAATTTTTCAAAAAATAGAAAATTGTTTTTAAGAACAGCATCTATTAGCATCATGGATATCTACTGGAGAGACATTCAAAAATCAAATTCAAGAAACACCAAACCAAGTCCTTTGGGGAACACATGACATCATAACAGCAAGCACTAGAAACAAGACAGAATTTTGGGTCCAGTCATAAGTAGAACATCAGAAAAGAAATCATATCATGATTATAAATAAATAAATAAATAAAATGGAACCTGAATTGATGATCTCTGGGAAGCATTCTGCGATGGGGAGTTACAAGACACGTGAAGGGCTCTTACGGCCAAGTGCCCAGATGAAGATGGGTGTTTCATTGGAACCAAATTCCAGAAATTGGGTTTGGAAGGGAGAAAGGTTGTTCTGGTGAAAGAGAAGAGAGGTGTCAAAATGGAGGACTTGGAAGTTGCAAACATGGTGAAGATTTAGTGGCTGATGAAAGAGACCACATGCAACTTCAATCTTATGAAGGACCATTCACAGCGGGGGAAAAGTACCTTCATATGATGCAAACACTGACACATTTCATTGGCCTATTCTGTCTATGATCATGATTCCCATTTCCTTTCTTGGTATTATCTATCTCTTCTACTATATTCTTTTTTATTCTATCTTTCTATTATTACTATATTCTTTTTTATTCTATCTTTCTATTATTGTGGCTTTTTATTCTTTTTTATTTTTCATTCAACTAATCTTCCTCTTATGCTGATGTGGATCACGATCTCGTATTTTTTAAGCAAATCTTAAAATACGATTATGATGAATTTTGTAAGATTTTAACACTACTGGTACTTGATTAAATTTGCTAAACTGTTTATAATAGCATAAATAAAACATGGTATGATTTAACAAAAACAATAACTGAAGTTTGATTAAACTTTAAAAAGATGCGTAGAACTTAATAGGAATAATAGAAGATGGGATTGATAACTGAAAGATATTGAAAATCAAAAATACAAATATATCAACTTGAGCGAAAGTATTTTCTTTTGGATAATAAACTCATTTAAGAATATCTTCACAAAGGAACATTATTTACTATGATATAATTATTCACTATTTATGATAAAATTTGATAATTAGAGAATCGAATTCACAATCTGAAATAATAGTATTAGTACTAGAAAACAAACTAAAATTTCGTTTTTGAAAAGCTGAATTTTCAACTGTGAACAATATCATATATGTTTGAAAATTTACATTAAATTTTTTGACTTCAAAAAGTCGAATTCCCAAACGTGAATAATATTGCCAAATATCAAAAATCCACTAAAAATTTTGTTCTTGAGAAGTCGAATTCTAATGAGATTTTGTAATTTTCTTTTAAAAAGTAATGAAAAAGGATTAAAAATTTAGAAAAACTAAATTAAAAACCTGACCGAAATTAGGTTTATTAGGAGATCAAACTTGACCAGATTTTCCGTATTGATGACACTACTGCAACTTCCCTATATACATGTCTATCCTGATAAATAATAAACAATATTGACAGGGTTCATTACGAAAATTCCTTTTAAAATAAGTTGATTGTGGAAAAAATAGTAAAATGTTAGATGAAAAACTAAAATAAAAATTAAAAGAAAATATATTAGTTGTAAAGATGGAAAAAAATATTTTAGAGTATTATATACTCTTATAATTGTTTGGAAATACTCATACTCATAAAAATAATTAAAAATAATAATAATAAATAAAATTATTTTATTTTACCTGATTAATCTCTTTTACTTTTTCTCCATTTATTTGTCATGACCCTAACCTAAAAAGGCATAAGTGAATGAAAAGAAAGAATGTATAAGGTAGCGAGTGAGATGGAGAGCGCGTGAGTCAATCGAGAAGAGTCTTGTACGACATAGCATGGGTTGCGTTGCGTGTGGCATGTCTTTGTCCTCGAAGTTGTGTCGATGACACGTCATCTTTATCATGCATATCAGACATCTTGGAATGTGTCACACTCATAATTCTGTCCTTATCTCTTCATCATCCAAACACACATTTATTTATTCATTCATTGTATTTATTTAATTAGGCTTCTCCATTAGTAAAAATATAATATATTTTTAAATAATTATCATGTTCTTGTAAGAAACTTTGTAATTTCAACACTCATGTCAATATAGCTTTTTAGGAAAAAAAAATTAAATTAGTATGTTTCAACACTGTATTAAATTAAATCAGGACAATAAACACAACTTGTAACCGGAGAGCAAATAAAAGTACTCTTTTTTAGAAATATACTGTGTTTAGTTTTTTTTTTTTTAATTTACAATTTTGTGATTTTAAGAGCTATTATTGGTTAATTTTCAGTAGTTGAATGTTGATATAGGATAATGCTTAACTTTCTTCATGTATAAATATGCCATTTTTTGTCTTAATGTAAATAGCTATTTCTTTTATCTCATAATCATGACAATATGTTAATTTTTTCCTTTTAATTGTTTCTTACAAATATGTTATTCTTTTTATCTTTTTGTAAATATATATTACTTCAATATTTTATTTTTAGAAATATATCACTTTAATCTAGTGACATCTTAGGATGACACAAATATCTTATAAAATGGTAAGTTATTATGATGACGTTATCAAAGACTATAAGAAAAATCATTAAATAATAACTTATTTAAAGATAAAAATAATTAATCACTGTATTAACTAATTTAAAAATAAAAAATAAATATTAAAATAAAATCACTAAATAGTAATTCATTCATAGACTAAAATAATTAATCACTATTATTATAAAAAATTATTAAATATTAAAGTGTGAGTTGAAGTCCTACGTTGGAAAGGAAGGAATGAGAAAGTTGAGCAACAGAAGATCTGCAAACTTAATTAAAGATTTTGGTTAAAGGTGGTGTCATTTTCTTATGTGGGTTTTGGTTGAAGGTGGTGTCATTTTCTTATATGGATTTGGCTCAATTCTCATTGCTAAAGATCTTTCCGATATTTCTCCTTCGAATTCTCCCAACAAAAATAACTATTTAGATACCAATTTTAATTATTAAATAAAATAATTGTTAATTATAATTAAAATAGATAGTAAATTAAATTTTGATTGTTATATAATTATATAAATAAAATAATAACTAAATTTAGGTTTAAATTATTGATAAGTAAGTGTTAAAATATATTAAATTAATATAAAATATTATTAATTTATTAGTTTTAATATAATACCGAAATAATTAATATCAGTTTTAAAGTTTTAAAATAATATTCTAATCTTTTAATTTTATTTAAAAATAATTTTAAATTAATAATAATAAATTGAGAATATTATTTAAATTAAAAATTACGAATAATACTTAGTTTCTGAAATAAAAATAAAATCTCAACAACAGTAATAAAAAATAAATCTTTGAATGGTTTCTGAAACAGGAAAATAAAGATTTGAATTTTTAGAAAAAAACATAACGAACTAATAGTGATAACTTAACTTTTTTTCTTTCTTTTTTACAATTTTTTTCTTCCTTTCACAAAGCCTTGGCTTTTTCTCAATTTTTTTCAGATTCGGAGCACAGTGCTTCCAGTGAGAAAACTTCGAGTGTTAGTAGCCTAGGTTAAGCTTTCTGAGATACGTGGAATGCTTCTAACATGCTCTTGGAAGCCGTTCGGCCTCGTTGACGACGGTAATCGGAAGGTTCGTCGTTGGCAATTTCTCTATGATCGTGTCTATAGAATCTGAGGTTTATAATTCCTTTTAGCATTCTTTCTTCTATCTCACTCACGGCAAAACTAGATACCATGAAGCAAGCAAGTTGTAGGGTTTATACTTCAAAATTTTCAAGTATAGCTCGTTCTTTCTTTATTTTGATTTTAGATGTAATTTAGATTCATCTCACTTTGCATTTCTTTACTAAACTTTAGAGATTTTCATCTTATTCTTTCCCAAAACCTTCTCCCAAAACGATTTGCAATGCGATTGCAGGATCTCATCATAGAATCCTGAAATTTACTGTCGTCATCCCATTGTCTACCGGCAACTGCGACGCCTCGTCCGACACCGTGACACGGCCTTTTCACTGCCGTGGCACTCGCGAAAGACCGTTGTCTAGGTGATGTTGTTCAATGTGATAAAATTAGATAAATGTTTATTAGTAAATCTCGGATTTTCTTGAATTTGTTGTTTATGTCCAGGCTTCAGCTTAACTATGACAGATTTTTAGAGGGCAAAAACTTAATAAAAATGAAAAAAAGTAAAAAGAGTGAAACATAAAATAACCCCTATTTGATAAAGATTATTTTTTTTTATAAAGGTATTTAAAACAAGAAGAGTAAATACAAGTTTAATATAAATAAATTTGGAATAGGTAAAACAAAAGTTTATTTTGAAGATTTTTGTAGACTTGTTGAACGATGCATGGGAGTGCTTATGAATTTATAGTTATCCATGCATGCGATTTCTGATACTTTTACTTTATCGAAATATAAATCGTTTTCGCATGCTTAACTTAGAAACAATTTAGCTCCTTCATTGTCTTTATCTTAAATTTGTTCCTCGTAAGTTAAAAAAAAAATTCTTGCTGTTTCATCATGATATAAAAAATTATATCACCCTCGTAAATTTACATTACAATAAAATTCTTTGCAGATTATCTTTTAAACATATTTGTGTCAACTTTTATCCCATGCTTGCTTCTACAAATGAAGAGATACAGATGTATTGTAAAACATGAAACAAGAAGAAATAAATAAACATGAAAATGAAAAAACAAAAAACGTTATAATTTTTATTTGAAAATGAAAAAAATACGACAAAAATTATTATATAGTCAACTATATGCGTAAATATAATATAGTATTTAAAACGCAATCAATTATATTTCAAAATAATCAATTGATTATGTTATAAATATTATATCATATTTATATACATGATTAATTATAAAAAATTAACAGATTAAGCTTTTTTCATGTGATTAAATTTTCTTAATAATTTTATTTTATAAATAATTAATCAAAATACTAAATAAGTAAAAATCATTAATTTATGTTTAATATCAATTAAAATAATATATTTTAATACATTATCATTTTAAAATATAATTTTTATACATTACAAATTATAATAAATTTTTTTATTTTAATTTATTTTAACTTTAGTTTATTTAAAAAAATATTGTTAACATGTTTTAAAATTTTATTTTATAAATTATTTTCTAAATATATTATATACCACTAAATTTATTGGATGAGATAAATTAAATCAATCACAAACTTTTCATTCATTCGCTTTCTCTTGATTCAAAGGACCTTATTTTTCATTTTTTTTCTTTATATTTTTACTCTTTCCAATTATTAAATTAAGAAAATTATTTAGTTTCACATATTAGGAATGCAAAAAATTCATATTGGTGGATATTTATAAATTAATGTCAGAGATATACATTTAATGAATATATGTAAGTAATAAATATAAATATTTTAATTATTTGTTTGTTAATAGCATCAGTATGGATATGGATATCATAATATTTAATTTGTAAAAATATGTTATTTGTTATTAGTAATTTCTATTTAAATATATTTTAGAATTAAGTGACTACAAATAAAATTATTAGCAAGGAAAACATTTAAATTGTTTAAATAACATTCATTAAATGTTATTATCTAAAATCTTAACATTATACCAGCTTAATATCATTATTTGAAATTATATTGTTAATGTGTTTGAAGACTCGTATGTATCTGTTTATTTATTTGTCATACTTAAACAAAACTTTACATTATTTTTTTACTATTTTAATAATGAAGTTTGATTTCGTATTTCATATTTTTCTATCTTAAACATTTTAGGTCGTGATACTTTATTATTATTTTATAAGTCTATTTAAAAGTTTTAAAGAGTCGTTAGTATGAAAAAAACATTATACATATGCTACGATATTGATTAAAATAACATCAACGTAAAAATAAAACACGGTAATATATTTAAAATTATGTGGACACATATTATATCAGTTACTAAACTAATGTAAAATATTTTATTCTATATCAATTATTACTTAAATCGATGTAAAAAAAATTAAGAATAAAAAATTCAAACTAAATATTAGCATTCCACACTACTCGATATAATAAAACTTACATTCTATATTGTTATGACCCACAATTAATATATATTATTTAAATAAGTGCAATCAAATAAAAAGTTATTAACTTCTTTCTTTCTTTATAAATATTAACAAACTTTTTTTATAAATAATAAAAAATCTAATGAATATTAAGGAATATCTATATTATTTTTCAAGTAACATTAAATTAATTATCAAAAAACTAAATATTTGAAAATAATGTGCTAAACTGAATTTTTAAAATTAATCATATTAAATTATAAATATCTTAATAACATCCAATATTATTTTTATTATTGTTAAAAAAACAAAATATAATAAATATGTTTATGTAAATATGAGAAGAAGAAAAATTATTTAATATATAAAATAACATAGACATTATTGGTATTTTAAGAATTTGTTAAGTGCAAGAATTATTTTGTATTTGATCTACTTTAGATTTAATTGATTTCCAATTTAATTTATAAAATTAAAATATAATTTAATATTATAAACGACAAATCCAAAATTAAAGAAAAGAAAAATAAATTTGGAGTCTTAAATTATCAGTGTAAGACTTAATATGGATTATATGATCTGATTCTATGAATTAAATTTCAAGAACTAGTTTTTGATAGATGAAGAATTAGTTATCCGGAAATAAAAAAGTATAAAAAATAAAAGAGACAAGTTCAAAAAATTAGAAAAAGGAGAAGTGACTATCTAAAAGATAAAAACTAAACAAATGAATCTAGTATTTTTTATTAAAACACATTTAGCTTATATATAAACTTTGATCAATGCAAGTGCCTTAAGTGTCCATACCCCATTCACTTAGGTTTTTATATAAAAAAAAAAAAATACAACAAAATTATCTCAACTTCAAAAAATTATAAAAAATACTATAATACTTCAAATTTAGTAAATCATATTTCAATTTTAAGACCCTAAAAATATTGACTCTAATACAAATATAATTAGCAAAAATATAATATCTATAGGAAAAAGTTATAAATAAAAAAATAAGCAAAGGTCAAATTAATTAAAAATACAAAATAGGAGGAATTATATATATTAAGTTCTAATTCCTATTAAAAAATATTTAAAAACAAATTGTATAGGAAATGTTTTCACTGTATAAATGGAGCTTAGACAATGGCTAACAGTTTAAATACTTTTAATTATGATTTCGTGCTTCAAAAATTCTTAAATACATATTTTTCAGACTGTGTAAATATCAAGATTTAAACAAACAAATATCATAATAATATTAATACAAATATTTGATCCCTCATGGAACACATTTCTTGTTATTTTTGCTACTTTTTAGAATAAAGACTTTTACTTTTAAGTAGATGGCAAAACCTTTTATGGTAATAACTCCAAATAACATGATTGGTAAAAACAAATAATAATGAATATGAAAGGTTTAAAGAAAATTAAAGAGTGAGTTTGTTTGGACTTGAGGAAGTGAAAAATGTGAAAGTGAATAGAAAATAAAGATGTTTGGATTAAGAGAAACATGAATAAAAAATTAAGAGAAATTTTATAAAAATTTGTAAGTGAGAAGATGAATGTTATTGATAAAAAAAATTTAATGGACAAAATTATAAGATAATAATATAAATCAATTTAAATTAAATAATAAATTACAATTTTATTATTATTATTATTTTAAATTTATTATTTTTATTTTTATTAATACTTTATTATTATTTTATAATTTTATTATTGTTATTTTAATAATAATAGTTTATATTTTATTATTTTTAGTACAATATTTTATATGATTAATCATATTTATTTTATGATAATAAAATATAAAAATATAAATTAATTAATAGTAAGAGTTAACTATATAAAAATATAATATTATTTTAATCAATTATATAAGAAAACGTTTTATAAAAAAATAATTAAAATACCTTTTAAAATTGATTAACCTATATATACTTTGTCCTTTTCTATTATTTTCAACTAATCAAAATTTATGTAAAAAAATTAAACTTTTGATTATGTAAAGATAAACTAAAGTTTAATTGCTTCTATTTTTCTAATATAATATAAAGCCTTGAAAAAATTCAATAAAACTCAAGTGACTAAGGAGAATTTTATATAACCTTCAATTTGAAATAAAATAAATAAAATTGTAGAAATATTATTTAACAACGAATAATATATCATATCCTTTGTAAATCTTATCAAAGAAAGTTGGAAGCTAACATTTTACCTCGATTTTGCTTTTAATTATTTCTTTTATTTCTCAATTGTTTAATTTTAATATTTTTAATAATTATTTGATAAAAATGAAGATTTGTGTTATTACGAATCTTAAAGTAATTTATATCTAGAGAGAAAAGTAATAATCATAACGGTGTATTGATGATTTAGATATAAAAAGTAAGATTGAATTTGTCTAATATTTTAACTTTTCTGTTATATGTTATATTAGGTTAGACTTTTCTTGTAAAAGGTTTAACTTAATTTTTTTCTTTTTCTTTAAGGAGTTTGACATTTTTTTCTCTAAATTTGTCTCACATGCTTTTTGTTATTTGTTTATTTTTATTTTTCTAATAATGTCTTTTCATGTAATGAAAGAAGATGCGTCAGTTTTGGAGTTAGATATCACAATCATAGTCATGTTTAAGACTAATCCTTTATTAAAAAATATTAATTATATTAAGTAACATTAATTTAAATTATTTAATTCTATATTAAATACATTTAGTAACATACATTCAATTTCTATATAAAACTAAATGATCAAGTGTAACGTAAACTTAGTACGTGTTTGAATAAATTCTTCCTTCAACACAACTAATAGCATTAAATTTAATTACATCTATTGTAAAACTGAAATTTTTATTATGGGATAAGACTTGAAAATCTCCTTTAATTTTATATATATATATATATATATATATATATATAAAACATAAAATATACATAAATATATTATTATATTTAATATCTATTAATAAAATTAAAATAAATTATATAGATATTGAAACACATAATAATTTGTTACTTAATTTTTATTTCTAATTATTAATTCGAGCAAAATTATATAATAATAAACACATACTGATTACTAAAGTTATAAAATTAACATTATTTATCAAAATAATTTAGCAATGACGTTACTTTCGACAATTTACTTCATTATTAAATATATTTAGCAACATTAAATTTAATCTTATCCTCACACACACAATAATAAAATGAAAACAAAAAAAATAATTAAATTACATCTAATATAATGAATAACTATATATAGTAAAAGTTAAATTATAGTTTTATATTATTATGGTTATTTACGTCATTTTCAAATTAAATAATTTTTTTAATATCAATTTTGATTTATTTAAAATATTTATAAAATAACTTTAAACTAATCTAACAATACGTTTTACAGATTCATTATTTAACGTGAACTATGTAATATTTTATATAATTTATAGCAATATAATTTAATAACTTCTCATATATATATATATATATATATATATATATATATATATATATAATATTTAACAAACAAACTTAAAATTTAAGATTTAAATGAACTAAAATAAAATAAAAAAAGAAAGTATATAAATATTTATAGTAATAATCTATTGTTTAATTATTAAATAAAATGAAATTATATAATAAATGTAAGGTTTAAAAGAAATAACTAAATGATGGTTAATAAAGAGTCTCTTCAATAATTCAAATTTAATAAAAATGTGCCGACATCATGTTTATATACAATATAAACAAAATACCATAGTATGATTCTTGTACTTTTCACTTCCATAGCAGTTGTGTCTACATATATCCAATACACCTATAAGAAAGATGATATAAATAATAATATATGTAAACTAATGAAAGAAAGATATCATTATATCCCATTTTATGATAATGCATTTAAATAATAACAAATCATGAAATAACTACTATAATTTATAATCGTATCATTAAACACATATAAAAATATATTTAGTCATATCACACATAATCAACATGTTACGAATATTTTTTTAGAAAATATCTACTAACACCTCTCTCGAAAAATCATAAATGATTAAATAAATAATAATAAAAAAAAACAGTCACTAAATAATTAAAATTGGTAGCTGATCAAGACAACAATCCATTTAGTAATCAAATAACTATTATTTATATATATATATATATATATATATATATATATATATATATATATATATATATATATATATATTTTGAATCTTTAACTAAATCAATGACCAGGTTAGTAATCAAATTTATAATGGAATTAGTAACTGCCTTTATGATCAAATTAGTGACTTACAACAATGACTATGTCAATGACTGATTTTAAAATCTCAATTTTATTTTGTTTTTTAATTTTGAATTTAGTTTTTTTAAAAATATAAAATTGATAAATGTAATATATACATATATAATATAATGACATAATGCTTAGTACACTTTCATCATAATAACACAAATTTTAAATTAATATTTTTTAAAATAGTACAATAATCCAAAAAAAAGTTAATAATATTGTTACTCAACTAAGATTTATACGTAAGCTGTGTATGAGATAAGTTTAAGTTCTAACATTTTAAAATTATAATATACCACTTTTTTTAATACTATGATTATGATAGTTTTATATATGTTTTACAAACTAGTATTATGATAGAAGCATGAAGCATTCATCTTATTTAACAATTATTTATTAAAAGTTTTGTTTAAATTATCTCATCTCACAAAATCATAAGAGTTTAGATTGAATTTTCGTTTGATGAAGTTTTGAAACAAATAAACACAAAATCTTAATCTAATGTACATGAAGAAATAAACCAATTCCATGATAAAAATAGACAATCTATGTTAAGGGAAAGAAACTTGCATAAAAATGCAAATAATAATCGTTTGTACATAATATGTTATTTCAATTAAATATTTAAACTATTTAGAGTCTTAAAATAGAATTACAAGAATTATTTATCTGAGTGGACCAAGCTATAAGATTATAACTTAGATTCTTCTCACAAAGTTATTTACTTAACAGGAGCAATTTTTTTTATCCTTAGCTATTATTATTCTATGACAAATTTAATGTAATGGATAAGCTTAAATTAAATTCTTCTTTTCTATTTTATTAAAAATGTTTCATGAGTAATTTATTGAATTATATTTTTATAATTATTTGGCGAATTTATCTTTTTGTTATCTCTTACAAATTAGTCATTAAAATTTTAATCCAAATAGAACAAAATTGTAGCAAAATTAGAGTTCTAATGTGTGTGTTATATTGTTCAAATTATATTTTTATTTGTTAAGTGAAGTGTCCTTATTTTGAGAAAGTAAAAATTTAAATTATATATAATTGGAAGTTTGATGTTGGACATTTATATGAGTGATATTTTGAATCATATTAAATTATCATTTACATTAAACTTATTTATCTTGACTAATACCTAAAGATATAATTTAAATATGCATGTGAATCAAATAGTAAGTCTAACTATATATATTTATATATTTTGTACCACTTTTGTCACACAAAATTATTATATATTTCTTATTTTTTCTTTTAATGTGTATTTTATATATATCATCCTTTTATTGGACAATGTTAAATGTTACATTTCCTATACTGTAATAGATAGTAGATACACAAAATAATATAATAAATTAAGGATAAGAATCCTTCTTATTAAATTGTTAGATCAACATGATCAATTACTTGTTCTCACAATCACAACTCATGTTAATATTGTAACACTCCATAAAATTAAAGCTTCTATTAAGGTAATTAAAGTATTAACATCATGCATATCTTACAGTACTTCATAGTTAACATACATCAAGATTACATAATAATGTTAAACTGAAATTTCAAAACATATTTACAATATCATATACAAGTTTTTCAAAATATAATATTATTCTTAACAGCATCCTTCAACGATCTCCCAAAGATCCATCTGCAACACTATCTGCTCCCGTGCACGATCATCACAGATAGAAAATCAAACACAATACAACCAAATAAAAGGGGTAAGCTAACCAAATTTTAACAAATAAAAAATATTCAATTTCATGTATCATCATAATATAAGAATCTAACACACTAGACATATGACTCTACTTCCGAAAGACTCGTGCATTAAATAGACCCTGAGATATGCACCTGTCATACATCTCCAAACTGTGAATCCACACAACCCCCACACAAATGAATCATCAATCATGTATGACAGGGTTAGTCTCCCTGAGACTTTCCTGACCAGTTATATTTCAAGCTGCAGTCATCCAGTTCAGACCTCTTTCAACTCTCACCACCTAGTAATGATCATCTATTTGATTCCTATTACTAGTAGAGTCAGGATATCAATCGTTATTGATCAGATCCTTAGACAATGCACTTCCTAATTAACCAAGACACGACTGTTTTCTTTCCTGAAAACATTATGCCTAGGCTTTGACCAACTTTATCAATACTTTTAACAATATCACATCACAATATAGATCTCTCTACTCATGCATTCATTCACTGTTAAATCTCAATCTCCACTTCAATTTCAACATTTAAAGAAGTCACTAAACTATCAGTATAATTAAACTTGAATTATCAATTAATATAGTTTATTAAATACATACATTGCATTCCAAAAGAGCTAAACATTCAGAAACAAAAAGCCAAAAAAAATAAAATTATTTTTTATTTTTTTTAGCCTGGGCGAGACAAATTTCGCCCAAGCGAAAATACCACTCGCCTGAGCGAAAATTCTTTTGCTTGAGCGAAAGTAGTCCAGAGAGCACTGCCCATTTTCGCCTAAGTGAAAATACTCTCTCCTGGGCGTGAATATATCCTCGCCCGAGCGAAGGATTTCTCGCCTGGGCGAAAGCACTCCAGAGAGTACACTAGCTCCAGGGGCTTTTTCGCCTAGGCGACTGTACCCTCGCTTGGGCGAAAATACTTTCTCGCCTGGGCGAAAATAGTCCAGAGAGCACACTTGCTACTTGAAACCATTCTCACTTGGGCAAAATGCTTTCGCTTGAGCGAATTATGCAGAAACATAACTTATCAGACAATTTATGCAGGTTTTACTACCACAGAGCTACTACACATGTCTCATATGACTAACTTAACCAGAAATTAAACTTGCATTCCATCAATTCCCACATACTCATCATACATACCAGAATGAATAAACAATCATGAATTCAACTTAAGATTCATGCCAGCAAGTAAACCATCACCATTACAGATGCATTTTCACAAACATAATTTGAATGAAATCCTAAATCACAAACAAACTGGAATCAGGTAACATGCAAGTCAGCTTCCCTTACCTGAATTGCACTAGAAGTTCTCTCTAACAGCCCCAAAGCCTAAGATCGTCAAGAACTCAAATCTGCATCAAAATGTCCTCCGATCAACGATCAGACGAAAACACTAGGGAACGGAGCTCACAGGGGCACTATCTGATAACTTAGATGTCACATGCAAGCTCATAAGGAAAAAGAAATCAAAACCTTAAAAATGACTCTAAGGGAAGAGGGCAGAGAACGAACTTACTCTAACGGAGATTCTGATCGGCTAGACTTGCTCTATTCTCCGTCACGAGTCCAACGGTGGGCTCCGCTTGAGAAACTGATGAAGTATGGAAGCAGAAACTTAGAGAGAAGTCAGAGGAAAAAGAAGGTTAGGGGTTTTAGAGAGATGACAGCTTGAGTGGAAATGAGACTTCACTACTTACTTTTTCTATAAATACGCGCGTTTTTAATTTAATAATATAATAATCAAGTGTTCATTCCACTTCTATAATTTCTACTCAAATGACAGATTTTCTAGGTTGTTACAAATATATTTTATATTATACCAATAAATTAAATTTCTTAAATATGTTGTGATTAACAAAGTTCAAATAAAATTAACAAAGTTAAATATTTTGTATCAAGATTATTTTTTTATTATACCTAAAACAAAATATGTCAATAATTATTATATTGAACCAATCATTTATTCTAATATTAAATAATAATTTTGTGTGTATGGTAAGATTCATTCCTTTATCATTATTTAATTTTTGTTTTTTTTAGAGATTTTTCTCCATCCACTTCCCACCTTCATCTCTTTACCATTTTTGAAACTTGATCACATCCCACGTTAGTTAGAAGACTTTAATTTTTTTTAATTGAAAAATATCACTATTAGATGTTAAAATTTGTTTACACACAATCTAGTTATTTTTTAAAGAGGAAAATTCAAGCAGGAAAAATTACTTTAAATAATGTTAGTTAGCGATTTTTAAAATAAGTTATTCCTTCGTGGAAATATTTGTAACACGATCTTTTTTTTTTTTTTTTTTTTTTTTTTTTTTTTTTTTTTTTTTTTTTTTTTTTTTATTTTTTTTTTTTTTTTTTTTTTTTTTTTTTTTTTTTTTTTTTT
>Ga0209489_105360_pt1 | contig 22339 bp, 10 predicted proteins | sample SiratrowhiteBW_FD_187527 | JGI IMG/M metagenome (GOLD analysis project Ga0209489, IMG submission 187527) | Root nodule microbial communities of legume samples collected from California, USA - Siratro white BW (SPAdes) (version 2) | ecosystem: Host-associated > Plants > Roots > Nodule | place...
AAAACTCTAATAAAAAAAAAAAAAAAAAAAAAAAAAAAACACATTAAAAACTACATCTACTTTTACTCCTAAATAAAACACCCCAAATTCACTTCAAAATCTTGAGTAAAACCCTGATAGGTCTTAGTAGAACAACACAACATCAATGCCCTAAACAAAATCTTGACCAAACAAACTATTACCTCTGCCTCAGCAGGCATCATCTTCTCCAGCCCAAGAGGCTTCCCTTTCATCACAATGGTAGGAAGCCGATCAGCATCCCAACCCAGAACCTTGCACAGGGCCATACCAAAGCCCCTGTGCACCCTTCTCTTCAAAGTCCTCAAAATCGACATTGAATGCTGAAGAAGCCCAAGACAGTCCTTAAACCTCTTCCCATGATTCTTCTTCCCAATTGCCCCACACGCCAAGCAGCAAAAATCTCCACTTTCGAAACACCTCTGGTAGTACCCTCTCAGTTCATCGTCCTCCAAGAACAATCCCACAAAGAACTCCTCAATCTCTTCCCATTCCCCATCGTCCTCCTCCTCCTCATCATCATCATCGTTAGAAAGAAACTCCTTCAGAGCTTTGCACGCTTTCTGCTGCACTTGCACTGCCGCAAGCCTCTCCTTTTCTTGCTGGGGCACGTCAGAGGGAGGGGAAGGAGCGATCTTTTGCGTGCCCCAACCGATGGATGGAACCGGGTCGTGCTGAACAGGACACGGCCATTCCGGGTCGGGTCGTGCGGAGTTATCCCTATCATGACGCTTTTGCTTCTTCTTCTTCTTGAAGGAGGGGGATGAGACCCGGAGGGGGGATCTGGTGCGGGCAGGTGCGGGATAATGATGACGGAGAACGTGACACGTGTGTTGGGGTTGTGGCGGGTAAGTGGTGGTGGTGGTGGGGGTTTGTGGAGGACCTTGGTGCCAGAGAGAATGGAGGTAGATCACTTCGTTTCTTAGCCTCTCTACGTCGTAATAGGGATTCATCGTGTTCTTTTGGTTTGGAACTATTTGCAGATTGAGAATCTTGAAATTATTTTTTCTTGAGAAACCTGGTGATTGTGTTTATGATGCGTATAAAGTCACAATGTTTCAATTCTTCTTGCCGTGATCAGGGTTTCTTTCACTTCCTATTACGTGGTAATGTTACAGATCTCCTTTCTTTTCTAACCTATTTTTCGTTATCAAATCATCCAGTCATTTAAACCTTAGATTTTGATCGGGGTAATTAAAAATGTTTATTAATTTGAATTTTGCACAAAAATATCCGATATTATTGAACATATTCAAGAATAAAGATGCAAAAGTTTAAGAGTTAATAAGATTGTAAAAAGGATTGGTTTGAGTGGAACCGGATCAGGTTAATTAACGGACAATTAAACTGAACTTGAAAGATATAATATTAAATAGAAAAAATGGATAGAGACAGAAATGAGGGTCAACTCAGGAGTGGAAAGCAGAGGTTACGTGGAAGGTATAATATTAATACACAGAATAGATGGAGATCAAAATGGAGGGTCGATTCAGGGTTACTCTATAGTAAGACTTATGAGATTTTCAATGAATGATCAAAGGCGAAAGCTTTACCATTCACCTAACATCTCACTTAGAGAATATTAATTAATAAAATAATAATAAATGGTAAATTGATAAATAAATGTATCATCGTGATCAATAGTTTATGTGTAATGTATGGAGGAGAGGATGAGTTCCTGAGTCACTTGTTTTTTTATTTCACTTAGAGAATATTAATTAATAAAATAATAATAAATGATAAATTGATAAATAAATGTATCATCATGATCAATAGTTTATGTGTAATGTGTGGATAGGAGGATGAGTTCCTGAGTCACTTGTGTGTAGAAGAGCATGAGAGATATAAAATATTTACTGTAAATGGTTTGAGGTTAGCAAGATTTTAAGGCTTACCAGCATTTTAGTATTTAGTTTCATATAATATAATAATAATATAATAGAATTATTTAAGAAACAAAACATGGTTACGAGAATTATATAGATAACTGGTATCTAGTTTATTTTTGAAATCACATAAATAATATCTTATTTAGAAATTATCTGGTCGATGTACTTGAAATTTTTATAATTGTAAAAGTTGGATTACTATCAAAGAGTAAAATCGGAATTTTACATATTGAGATTAGTGTTTAATCCAATTTTGTGTCTGAAATATATAAAATAACTACAACCTACTAGACTAGTATTTCTGTTTTTTTTTTTTATTTATGCAGGAAATTTATCCAAACATATATATGTGCTTGGCTAAGTGACACCTCCATAGGACTATTGCACCAGCGAAGGATATCACATACTCCGAATTAGGAATAACATTATGTGAATTATACTCAACAACGATTTGAACCTTGTATTGATAAACTGAGTGCTGGAATAGTTTTTTTATTAACATAGTATATATATTAGATGTTGATTGACTTTGATATGTAAATTAAGATTCCTATTTGGTACCCTGTATTGATTTGTGGTTAGATTATGGTTAATGTAACATAATGTTACAAAGGATATGATAGATTTTTGTATATAAGAGTTTGAACATCTCTTATATGTCTCACTTCTATTATATTTATTCTTTACTGATAAAGAAAACTAACTTAAGTTTTATCGTTTTATTTAATTGAATTATTAAACTGACTTTAACTTATGAGTTCATAATTTTATTTTTCGCATTAGTTCTTAATTATTTTTTTTCTATTGGATAAGTTAATCATGTTAGTCAATTTGTTGTTATCGTATATATTAAAAGTCTATTATTTCTATTATTTTCATGCATATGGTGGTAAATATAATAAGTATAGTGCGTATTCTCTCTCAATTTTTTACTTTGCATATTATTCTTATATGAACTAATTAGGAAAGAAGTGTTATTGAGAGAATATGTAACTAAAACTCTTTAAAACAAGTAAGTTAGTTAAATTGGAAAAGCTGTGACACTCCATCAAACCTAAAAGTTATTAATTGATCACTTATAACATAAAACTATAGTCTAATTACCTATTGAAAAATGATATTTGTGAAAACTTTCAAAACTAAATAAAACCCATTTCTTCTTGTGTTTTTCCTTGTTTTCACATGTTTATTGTCTCGAACGAGTACGCCCCTTTAATCCTGTAGTCCTTGCATCTCGATTTGATGTTGCTTTTGATCAGGCTTCGAATAGGTCACTTGGACCCTGTGATTTTCTTTGCCTTGTTGTTACCACAGTAATGATCTTGTTTTGAATAGTTTCCTTGTTCTTTTCGAAGAAACTTTTCATATACTTTTAAAGTGTTTACCAAGAAAGGATTATCTTTGGTAGTAGAAGATGATGATAAAACATCATATTAAAAGAATATGAGATGCTTGTCTGACTTTTTTTAAGAACCATAACCCGAGCTTTGTCATGAATGACTTTAGAGTTATTTTTGGAGAAGTATCTGGTTTAAATAAGTTATAGTTTAATGTTAATTTTATTTTAATAATTAATTATATATTAAAAATATTTTTTTCTAGTATTTATTAGTTTTTGTGACAATAATATTATTTTTTATATAACTTTTTTTTAAAGATAAAATAAATATTTGTTTAAATAAAATTTCTAAAAAGACGACGCTTAAAAATTATGTACAGTTATATAAATAGACAAAAATAAATAATTTTAGAAAAAAATATGTATATACAAACCAGATAAATCTATTAATTATTGTTATAAAAATCTTATTTAAATAAGATACAATTTAACGTTAAATCATTTTATTTTAATAATTAGTTATATTTTAGCATGTAGTTTTGAAATAATACTTTTATTTTTCATATACCTTCTTTTAATTAAAAAATAAATTAAAGAATCATTTTGTTCAAATAAAAATTTAAGAAAGAAACAATTTTAAAAACGAAATATATGCACTAATTAAAATATTTCTCTCTATTGTTATTATAAATATAAACCATAGATATAGATAACAATTTTATTATTTGATAAAATACAAATTATAATATTCTAATAATTTATGATACATTTCTTTATTTTATGTATTTATTTTATATTTCTATTTTACTTTTAAATATATTTTAAAATATAAAAATGATATTAACTATTTATGTATTAAAAAAAATGCCACTCATTTACACTACTCTACAATGTAGTTACAACTTATTCTTTATTTTTCATATAAATTTGTAATTTACATAGTTTCTCTAACATTGCGTTTATTTAAATTATAGATTAAATATAAAAAATAATACTATAAATATTATATTTAAATAAATTTATAAATTAATCTAAATATTAACTTTTTAACTTGTTAAAATAAGATATCATAAGAAAAGAACTTGGACAAAGAGGTGAAACTCAGCTACTTTTACTATAGTAGAGTGGGATCTATAATATTTTTCTCCTATTTTAGATGTTACTTCTAATTCCAAAAAAAAAAAAAAATATTCCGTTGCTAATTGCTACATTCTTCAGTTATCAAGCTTTTCAGAAAATATAAAAAAAAAACAAAAATAAATGAAAATTAAGAGAATATTTCCCTTTTGAATTGGGTGTTAATAATTACCCTAATTGCAAACAATAACATGAAACCTAATGTGGCGCGAAACTTGTTAATGTTTTCTCCCAATTTCTCACTCAAACTCTGCTCCCTTAGCGTAGTAACTGCAATGGAACCATTCCATGCTGCGATTCCCTAATTTCTTCTTCGCCGTTAACGTCGGTCGCCCTAACCTCCCTCCGCTTCTTCTATCCGTTTCCGCCGCCGCGTCTCCGTCGGGGAACAGAAACCCGCCGCCGCTCCAGATGGCGCCGCTCGATTGGATGATGGCGGAGTACGCGAAATCGAACCGGTCGTCGTGCAAGGCGTGCTCCAAGGCCATCGAAGCCAAGACCCTGAGGTTGGGTCTGGTCTCCAAGGGCAGTGGTCCGTTCGACGCCGTCAAATGGCACCACCTCCATTGCTTCCCTCTGTCCTCTCATTCTCCTCCCTCTCTTCAGGCAATCAAAGGCTTTTCCTCCTTGGAGGTTTCCCATCTCTTCTCTCGCTTTTCCTCTTTCAAACACTGCCCTCTGTTTTCCTTTTCTTTGTTTAGTAATGAAGTTACATAGACACCTGTTAGGAGTCCCATGATGAGTAGAATGAACTACTTGACGTGATACTCTTCCACTTAATGGATTAGAATTTTTGCGTTGGACTCTGATCTTGTATGTAAGGCCTAATAATTGTTGTTTTCACTGAGATTTTGGTGACAACAAAACTGACCTGTAGGCTGGATTAAGGTGGAAACAGTATACACATAGCTAAGTGAAGTCGTCAAAGAAACAAATACTATAATTGGGTGAGTGTGTCCTACATTAAGAATAATGAACTACTTGATGTAGTACTCTCCCAAGTAATAAACTAGTCTTTTGGGTTAAACTCTTTTGTGTACTTAAATCGTAGCAACACCCTTCACGTTTCTTGACAATGAACAAGCTTCTTTTGTATTTTAATCCTGAGCTAACTCTTTTGGATTAGAATTTGCAAACTTAAGTTTGGTTAAAGCAAATGCAACTCAACTCTTGCATGTTCAAACAAAACTGAGATTCTCAACAAATTTTAGGGTGCAAATGTAATTTTGAGAATAACCAAGCACACTTTTGAGAATAAACCAAACATTTCATGAGATTGGGTTTACTTTTCAAAATGAGTTTTTATTATCCCAAACTGAAAACCAAACATAGTCTTAATTGTTTGAAAAATGTTACACTATACTAATTTCCTTAAGTTTTGAAAAATATAACCCCATTTCTCTTGTAAGAGAAGATGCCTGTGGGAGTTTGTGTAATCTTGTGAAACTTTAGTTACGTTATTGTTATTTACTCTTTTTCTTTAAATAATAAGAAAAGAATGAAGATTGTTATTAGAAATGTTAATTCCACATATTGGAGGGATAAGTTTCCCTTTTAATAGTAGTTCAATTGGGTCCTAGCATGATCATTACGACGAGAGATGTGGGTGATCTCATAAAAAAATTTTAATTTTACATTTTCAAATATGTACCGTTTTTGTAAGAAAAATGAGAAAGGCTATTAAAAGATGCCCTTTGTTATTGGCTAATTGTCTTGAATTTGTTAAACAAAGTGACATGATTGTGAAATTTCCCCTTTTATCTAGTGAAACATTGTTTGCGGTTGTGTAATTTTTTAATCAATTTAACTAATAGTAAGGAGTGTATTAGAAGAGTTAGTTAGATAGTGTGTTCTTAGGACTCTTAAAGTTATTAAAATTCATTAAAAGTAGGACTTGTGTGAAATTTTTGTTAAAACTAAGTTGAGTGCATGCCATTAATTTGGTATCGCTTGAAGAATCAGGATGATGGTTTTTATCTTTTGAAGAAATTTTGACATTTTAGATTAGGGAAAAGGTGGTACTATAACCAGTAGGCTTGTAATCTGTTTAATGTGTTTACTGCATGTTGTAGCTTTGGCGGAGTTTTTCATGACTTTATGCTTATTTGTTTGTCTTATTTTATCTATGCAGAGTAGTGACCAAGAAGCTCTGAAAAAATTATTTGCTGAAAATGGCAAGTCTGAAGAGAAGGTGATAACTCAATTTGATTGAAGTGTTTCTCTTTTAATTTGAATTTTTGTTCTGTATGTTATTGTTTTAACATGTCTGTATGTAGTAGTAGTATTTTTATGAATAAAAATAATCTTCTGAATTTTAACCTAATTTAATTACTCTCTCTGGTTGTGTTTTGCACTTTTTTAATAGGTTCATAAAGCAACTGAAGAAGTAGAAAATGAACTTCAAGAGACTGCGCAACATGATTCAAAGAGAACAAAGGTAAGCATGCACATCATGAAAAAGATTGTGGAGTATCAAATGCTAAAGGTTAAATAAAAATATTTTTTATCTTAAAAGGAGAGTGGAGGGTGGTTTCATGCTTCCTGTTAAGAAGGTTTTCAAAATTTAGCCTAACATAGTGTATCTTTTGCATCTTTTTGGTGCCATTCTAGATTTCTTGATCTTGAATAAAGATGCTATAACAAATATCAAAATTGAGGATTTGATGAAATATTGCGGATTTTTTTTTTGTAATTATACAAAAATGAGTGTTTCTTGATATTCTTAATTGTGCCTGTCATGAATGTATACAGTTGAAACTACAGGCATTCAGTGTAGATTTAGCTTATTTTCCGGGATTTATTTATTGTGTTCCATGAAGGAAAAAATGGACCGTGACCCAAGTTGTTAGCATGTATATTATTAGTTTAGTGAATATCTGGGATGTGGGACTTTTAACTTGACAGAATGGCTTAATTTACTGATATATGGTCAGAATTGTTTAACTTAGTTGAATAGGTTAATTTGTTAGAATAGGTTAACTTATGCATTGTATTACGTATTTGACCTATGTGTAGGTTGGTCGTTACTTTTCTGTTTATCTTTGATGTAAGAGTTCCGATAAATGAATTAGTTAAGAGATGAAATAATCTTTCTTAAAAACTTTTTCCATGTTTTTTAACTTGTCTGTAGTAGTAGTAGTAGTATTATGAATAAAAAAAATAAGAATTCTCCAAGCACTTTTCTGTGTCTAGTCTATCTTAAAAGCAAATAATTGGGACTTTATAAGTGCTGAAAAGATCTGGGGTTGACAAGTTTTTGAATTGTTGCTGGCATGTTTGATGTGATTGTCTTCATCACTGTCCTTTAGGAAAGAGCACAAAGTCATGGTGCTAGAGAGGCATCTAGGGTTTCTAGATTCTGTAGAATAAGTAATCAAGGACTAATTTGTAACTTTAAAGCATTCTTAATAAATATTTAAATATTAAAATAATAGTGTTCACTGGGATCACTGAGTTATGATCTTGTTTTTCCAATTTCTGTTTTCTCCTCCAAATGCCTTATCTCTGCTAAGATCGAATTGTTAATTCTCTTTGTTCTTATTGCTTGCAGCTGTGGACACCTGATGTTAAAGCTGTTGTAAGTATTAAATTTTCAGTTTCCGATGTCAAGAGCAAATACAAGGTAAGATTATACCCTTTTCTTTTCATTTCCTTGACTGCTCTAATGTTGGATTATCAGTGTTGTGCTTCCAATTTTCTTTACTGTTTTGATCTATTTTAATGTCTTTTGCTCATCTTGTGATTGATCAAATTATTTCCTGATTCAGGATGCTACCCTTTTACCAAAATGGAGGGCATTTCAAACAGTCATATTTCTGGAACGCGTGAGATTAATAGTCTTGGTTATGATTTGGTTGTACTTTAGACGAGTATAACCTTGTGCAAGATGCTTGATTCATGTGCAATGTATGATAATTTACAGGATGATGGTCTGCATGATTCAAGTAAAATTGCTGCATTCGATTTTGATGGATGTCTTGCAAAAACTGACGTGAAGAGGTATTTCTTCATATGAAGTCATGACTTCGTGATTAATAATGCTGTTGGCTTTTGTGGTTCTATGGATTTTATATTTTACCAGAATTATTCTTTCAAACTGGTATTATTGTTGTTCTTGATGTTGTCACTTGACTTACATAATGTGTTTCTGACTATTAAGGAATTTATCCTTTTCTTTTAGAGTGGGTGCAAATGAATGGAGCCTCATGCATTCGTCAATTCCTCATAAACTGCAGAGCCTATACAATGATGGCTACAAATTGGTGTGTCTTCTATTTTGGTGAAAAACACTTGTATTTACTGTCAATATTTGGCGGACTTTAGAACTTCTATATGAAACTTCAAATGTTGCATGCTGTTTTTTTTTTTTTTTACTATAGGTAATTTTCACCAATGAATCCAATATTGAACGTTGGAAGAATAAGAGGCAAGTGGCTGTGGACTCAAAAATTGGACGTCTCAATAATTTCATTGAGAAAGTCAAGGTTCCAGTTCAGGTGAGTTTTTTGGCTGCTGGCATCAACAATTCAATTATGTATTATTTGTTCTGCTAGATGACTTACAATACAACTGGCATACTCTTCTTCATTTACAGTGTTTTCCATTTCTGGACTTAGAATTACTTAATTGAGAATGTTCTTACTAGTGAAACAAAAGCTAGGTGATGTTAAAATTATAGTGTCTTCCATTTCTGGACCTAGGATTATTAAGATTGATTTTACCAGTGAAACAGAAGTGAGGTGATTTTAAAATTAGAGATGCTGTCTTTTGCATAATAGGTAAATATTGTTTTTCTTTTTCCACCTGGTTGGAACAGGCAATCAGATTTATAGCATGAATGTGTTTTGCTGAAAAAAAAGAAACAGCACACTGAGCACAAAAGAATGTACCTTCTTAAAAATACTCTAAAGTAGAGGACAAAACAAAGGTGAAGGGAATAAACCGGTGAATATTTTCATGCACTAATCCTGGTGAGAAAATGTTATCAGCTGCACAAAAGAGAAAAGGACCAATAGCCTCCTCACTTCATTACCCCTGCGCTAGTGCATTTGCAACAATGCACAGCATAAGGGGTATTACAATAAATTGTGCGTTGTTTTATCTGTACTCCTAATTATCAAAACATAATGGCATATATACAGTTGTGTAATCCTGTGTGCATGGAGCATTAAACAAATAATAACACAACAGTTATTCCTACTTGATTGTGCTACTTTTGTGTTTTGTCCCTCAGTATACATCAAAAGCACCCTTAAAGTTTACAGTTCTTCAAACTTTGAAATATTCAATCTGTCTTGTGACATCTTTTCTTATCTTTAAAAAGTAAAATATCTGTCACTGGAAACAAAGAAATTTCTCTTAAATTGACATTTTTACTATGTAATTCATACTTTCTGTCAGTACTAATATCTTCCTAGTAACCTTGCTTTCCGTTTCTTCCTCCAACAGTCAAGTAAAGAAAGTTTTACCTCCACTTTTAAGGTGATATAGTTTAAATTAAAGTGGTTATCCATAAAGAAGTTAATTGGTATCTTTGACATTTGTACTGCCTTTTAATGTTTGCCATTCAAGGGATTTCGTTATCAGTCATTTTAAATAAGTCCCAATCATGTTCATGTTGAATGCAATCTTCCTGTTAGTAATTTGCATTTCCTTTTCGTCTCGAGAACAAACATATTCAATACTGGTTCTATTCATAGTCAAAGATATTATAATTTAAAGCTGAACCTATTGCATCTTTGCATTGTTACTGCACAATGACTTTTTCGACCTATGAAAATTTAAGTCAAAGGTCTCACTGCCATTGGGTGGTTAGGAGGTTGCAAATTGCAGGTTTCATTCCTTATTTAACAAGAGTAATTATGGCATGTAACTCTTTTAAGTTAGGTGTATCCATACACCTTGTTCAAGTTATCATTGGATCACAACAGATAGATTCACATTATTTATAGTCCAGATCTTGTAAGGTGCATGGATGCACCCTAATTTATATGATGTATTTTGGAGTTCTTCTATGTAACACATAATGAAGGTGTAAAATAAAGACTTTGTAGCCCATTCGTTTTCAAAAATATTTAGGCAATGCACAAGAAGCTGATTCAGTATTTGTATTTATCTGTACAGGTTTTTATAGCTTGTGGGGTTGGTCTTAAATCAGGAGCAGTCAAAATGAATGATGATGCTTATCGCAAACCCAAACCAGGGATGTGGCATCTAATGGAGCAACACTTCAACTCTGGCATTGTCATTGATATGGATCGGTTATTTTTTCTTCATTTCAATAGTTCAATTGATGCTATGCTTTTTTTATTCCTTTTGTTTTCGAATATTACCATATTTTATCCTTGAAGCGATGAAAATCTTAAAGATGCATTTTCAATGTTGTAGATCCTTTTATGTTGGTGATGCAGCCGGGAGACCATCAGATCACAGTGATGCAGATATTAAATTTGCAGGGGTAGTCCAACTATTTTAGCCATCAAAGTCAACTATCTCACTTTTTTTTAAGCCCGATGCTTAAGCCCCTTTTTCTTGACTGATTCATGCACCATTTAGAAAATGGTCTATTTTTATGAGTAAATCTTATGTGAGCGCATTTTTCTAGTTTTAAAGTTTATGAGTGGTTACTTCATCCAATCATGAATATTATTACATTAAGCAGCATGTGAACTCTGAATAGTATTTTACGTCTAAGTCTGCACTTAATTCTTATTTTACTGTTTGATTTAGATATTGCTTTTCAAACTTTGCATGTTCTTTGTCTAATCTATTTATTCATTTTCAATGATTTCAGGCCATTGGTTTAAAATTTTATGTCCCCGAAGAGTACTTCGCTTGAGTATAGAATTTTTGTCATTGGTCCATCTGAAGGTTAAGGTATTATGGAATTAAGGTCCTTTTTTTGTATGAAAGTTACGTTATCAACTGGAAGTGTATGCAACTGAAAGGATGTAAATGGATTTTTGGCCAATCCTAGACCCTGAAGCTTTATCGATCATGGACTAATTTGTGGGCAATCCCATCTTATTGTTGCTTCAAATTCACTATTTTATGATCGAGTACCTTTATTGATTTTTAAAATAGATATAACTTTATTGTGGGGGATAAAAAATTAAAATAAAATGCACGTATGTCTGACCTTTTTTAATCTTAGATATTTCAAGCTAAAGGTAATGTATGGACCCAAAAGAAGTATAGGAAGAATTAAAGTAAACAAGGATAGGATAAATTATTATTTGATTCAATCTGTGTATTTGTAATCTTTTATGTTTTAGTATGAATGTGAATCTTAATTCGTCAAAATTAAAGTTTGTTTGATTGGTATGATATCCAGAAGTAATAAACATGTTCAAATAATCAAAGTGTATATTTAATTTTCGACTTGCTTCCCACTTCATAACCTTTTATTCCACCCATCGTACCTGTTGCAAAAAGAACCAATGCTTCTCCACTCTACAGTTTTTTTTCTGTGACTTCACAAGATACCAGCGCTACCCAGGAACTCTTTATTGGTCTCTGGTGCATAAAATATAGCATTTTAACATTGTAAGCAAATGGTCTGCACTGCAACATAGTATGTATTTTTTCCTAGTTCCCTTTTGTTCTTGCAGCTCTACAAGTTCTTGAATTGCAACTCTACAAGTTCTTGAATGTACTCCTTATATGCTGGAATATCTCTTTCCTATTATGTTGAAATTCTGTTATGAGAACTTGACCACCGAGTGAGGGTATGTTGAAATGTACTCTAATGCTCAAGTTAGATTAGATATAAATGTATAATAAATGAACAATGTATGCCTGGAGATATTTACATATTTATATTGCTTTAATGAACTTTTACTAATATTGATTAGTGCTTCATCGCTTGATTACTTATCTAAATGTGTAGTTAACATAAAAGGTTGGCATGTGTGGGTGATTGAAATCATATGAAGTGATTGTCCATACACTAACTCTTAAGCGTGTGTATAATGACTATTAGATAATACATTTGCACAGACTAAAAAATATTAGTATTACCCAAACGATCACATTATTAAGTAACATCTGTAAAATCTGTCATATTTAGATAAGCTTTAATGAATTTGAAACGTTCTTAGCAAAGCCTTTGTAAAGATATCAACCTATTAGTGATTTTTCTTGACAACATTAATTCAAAAATATTTTATAGACACATTAACAAATGAAATGATACCTCATCTCAATATACTTAGCCTTAGAGTGTTAGGCAGGACTTTTTGATTAGTACTGTCATAATACACATGTATATTTTTTTCAAAATTGGAGTAATCCTCTATCTAATACTTTACCTATAGGAGCCGAGAGCAACAACTTACAACTTATAATTTGCCTCTTTGTAAGTTGAGTTATTGAGTTTTGCTTCTTGCTTGACTAAGAGATTAAACAAGGTCTCTAACATAGTTTGTGTCGCAACAACCATCTAATTTAAAACTCATATTTTTGTTATAGCACAAACACATATTAGTAGAACCCGTAAGGTACCAAAATTCTTGTAATAGCCTTTAGATGAGATTCATTTTGATTATGTTGAAATCTTGCACAATACATGTTATGTATAACCTCAAGTATGGTTGAAGTAAAGTATAGAGTCAATCATACCTCAATAGATAATGTAATCTACTTTCTTATCATTCTCATCTTTGTTTAATAGAGTAGACGTATGAATGAGAGTTTTCATTGGATTTGAGTCTACCTTGTTGTATTTCTTCAACATCTCCTTGGTGTATTTTTGTTGATGTATGACGATGCTTTTTTCTCTTGTTGCTTAAGAAGAAATTTAGTTCTCTCATCATGCTCATTTGAAACTCATAGTACATCAATTCTTAAAAGTCCTTGCAAAACTATTAATAACATCAAATATTACACCATCAATATAAATTTGAATAGTAATAAAGTTCTTTTTTCACTCTTTTCGGGATAAGATTTTATCAACCTTGCCTCTCACAAATCAATTTTTTGAAAGAAAATTTCTCAATCTGTCATACCAAGCTCTAAGAACTTGTTTAAAATCACGAACAATTTTTTGAGTTTGAAAATGTGGTTTAATTTAGAGGGGTCTTCAAAAATTGAAGGTTATTTTACAAAACTTCCTCTTTCATAAAACTATTTAAAAAAGTGCTTCTAACATCCATTTGAAAACACTTAATATTTTTGTGAGCAACAAAGGCTAACAAAATTCTCATAGTTTCCAAGTGTGCAACGGGATAAAACATCTCGGTGAAATTTATACCGTCTTGTCATTATAGCCCTCTGCTAGCAATTTAGCTTTATTCATTGCCACTTTTCTTTCCTTATTGAGCTTGTTGTAGAAGACCTATCTTGTACTGATCACACTACGATCTTTAGGTGGAGGAACTAGTGTTAAGAAGTCATTTCTGGTGAACTGAGTGCTTCCTCGATGGCTAGGATCTAGTCTTCATAGCCAAAGCTTCTTCGATATTCTTTGGTTCCACTTGGGACACAAATGCAAAAGAGGCTTCATCTTTGAAGGAGGATTTGGCCATTACACTTTCGTTTCTCTCACCAAGGATATGCTTTTTAGGGGGTGGAGACAAAATGAACCTCCAACCCTTTTTTGGGTTTGATGTGTGCAATAAGAGTAAATGGACCTTTATTTAATGCTTCAACTAGGTTTAATCCTTTCATTGCATATGATGATTCACTTCATCTACTTGATATATATGCATTGATTTAATGCATAGATCTACAAAATCATCTTCGAGATAAACTCTTATCAACTTGTTCAAAGTCATCAAATTTAACATTTATGGTTTCTTCAACAATCAAAGTTTGAGAGTTATAAACATTTTAAGCATTTATTTTTTTAGTGTTTAAGGTTTAACGAATAACTTAAAAATATACTATTACTAATCTTGTAGTCAAATTTTCTAATTTGATCCTTAGTGTTAAGGATATAACAAGAACAACCGAAAGCATGAAAATATCTTATGTTGTATTTTTCTATCTTTTCATAATTCATAGGAAATCTTTTCTTGAAAGGGTTTGATTAACACTTTGTGTTTTGTTCGTAATAGATGGTGTTAATTGTCTTTGTCCAGAAGTTCTTTTTAAAGAGTTCTCACATAACATAGTTCTAATAATCTCTTGGAGAGTTCTATTCTTCCTTTCGGCAACTACCTACTGCCAAGGGAGAAAATACCTATTGTTTCGATCTCGAATATCTTATCCTTACCTATTCTTTACTTACATTTTACTGGATAATATGAAAATTTGTCATTTTCATATTATTGTAGTAAAAGATAAGTAAAGATAGAAACACTGATTTTGTTCGGGTTTCACAAAGCTAAAAGAAAAGTGAGATGCAAAGAAAGAAAACTAAAAAGAAAAATGTCGAGACCATTCTCGTGGAACTTACCTCACATTGTCGAAATTGAAAAATTATATGGTTGAAGAGTAATGAGGTGTTATTTAACGTTCACCACCAACTCCCTATCCTTTGTCAAGCACAACCTCATTTAAACTAAGCATGGTGTCACTTCGTCAAAGCTTGTCATTGTAGTGCAATGGTGGTACATGTGAGAAATTTGGAAGAGTTAAAAATTGTCCCTTTGTCAAGGTAATTACACTTGTTATTAAGGTTGTCAAAATGCATATGATGTTGCATTGAGTACGAAGCTTTTTATATAATGTCCACTATAAGAAAAATTAATTTTAGAAACCAATTTATTGATCTCTAATAAAATTAGTCACTAACTTAATTAGAGACTAATTTAGAATCTAATAGTATGAGTGACTAAAACCTTGGTAACTAATGTTATATACTAATTATTTTGACTTAATTAGTCATTAAATTCAACCATTACTTTTATTTTGTAGTTATTTAGTAACAAAATCTAATTTGATGGTTATTTTGATCACAATTAACAACCATTTTATTTGGTAGCTAAAATTGGTGTTTAAATAATTAATTTTTTTAAGTGGTCACAAAGAAGAATCTTGAGGAAAATGCTACTATTTACCTACCAAACAATTAACATATTGTACTTGCATGTGTTTAAAACATTATACATATATGGCAAGGGCATTTGCACATTGGTACTTCATTTCTTCATTGTACACGCTTATCTCTTTGCCTTTCACTTTGGTCCATAGCTTGATTGATGGCAATTGTGTTCATTATAGAGTCCACTTTAATAATATAGAATTCAATATTAGGAACGTGAAATGACACATTCAATTTTATATTAGGGCCAAAATTTACATGGATTTTGTGCCATGTCGCAAACAAGGTAAGCATTGCCATTTTATGAAAATAACGTTCACTGATAATCAATTATATTTAATTAGTTTCTATTATTTAATTTATAATTTATTATTTTTGTAGAAATTAAAAAGAAATTTAATTAATAAATAAATTATTTGGAAAATCATTTTTTTCACTCACAAATAATACATTTTCACCTCATAATTTTGTCACTATTTATTGTCAAGAAATTACCAATTTAAGAATAAATGTGTAATTACATGCATAATAAGCTCATTTATCCTCATAGGTGACCACAACAAGCCCAACCACCTCTTCCTTTTCATTATTTCAAATGAATCTAAATAATCCGATCCAAGTTTAAACCATTTGTGCCTCACATTCTTCACAAACAATAATTAACTTAAAACAAACACAATGTAAATGTAAAATATTTTCACAAGTTTCTATTTTAGATAATAAACAGATGAAAATCTGAAGTATTACTTATTTGTAAAACCTTAATTGTTGTGAAGTTAGACTCTAATGTAAAAGTGATATTTTGTATATTTTCTAGTAAAATAGTTTTCCTTGCATTATCTTAAATAATTTTTGTTATCAAAAGCATGAATAACTTTGTATATTTATCAAAAATGATATTGTGTACTAGTGCTTAGTTTTAAGAAAAGAGTAATAGATAAACATGAGTTACTTTATATATTTGTTATAAACTAAAAGTGACTGTGATACTATTTGTAATCAAGATTGATAAGTATATTTTTTATGATTAGAAAATGACAATTGGATATGACATAAGTAAATTAAACCCTTTTGAAATACACTTATTGTAAAAAGCTTTTTAAAATATTTTATAGGCTTTATTAAATCTTTTTTAAACTAGCATTAGTATAAAAATAATAGATATACTAATATATTGAAAAAGACAAATAATCTCATACTCACTTGAACCATTTTAGAATATATTTGGATTAAAAGATAAATTTGAGAAAATGGATTTGAGATGAAAGTATGAAAGAAATTAAATTGTTTAAATTAAAAGAAAAATAGTGAGATTTAAATAAAAAGTTTATAAAAATTTGTAAATAATGTGACGTGTATAATTGATTAATAAATAAAATTATAATTAAAATTTAATTTAAAATTAAATATAATTTGGGGAAACGTTGTGAAGTGACCTTTTGGGGGAACGTGGTGCAAAGAGGTGAACCCTGGTTTGAGCTTTACGTAAGTTGTGCCTTGCCTTGTATAATGCAGTCCCTGAAAATCCATAATTAGTTTAGTTTTGTGTAGAAGAAACAATTCCTGGGCAAGTAGAATCTCCGAAGCGATGGCGAAGCGATCGTACAAGACGGAGTTGGGGTGCATAGCGTGCGACGAACTGGGCGAGCTCGGAGCGGGCAAACCTCACTGGCTGGTCGAAACCCCTCACCTCCTCTGCGCCATCGACACCCACTCCCTCCTCCTCGCCAACCGCTCCACCATCCTCCTCCTCTCCTGGTCCGCCACCTCCGCCGTCCCCCCGCCCCTCAAGATCCGACCTGACCTCTCCCCCATCGAAGCCGAGTCAATCACTGCCCTCGAGTGGCTCGCCTTCCGAGACCACCGCGTCATCGTCGCCGGCACCTCCTCCGGCTACCTCCTGCTCTATTCCCTGCGCGGAGATTTGATTCATCGCCAGGTAATGTTTTTGCTGCCGCTTTCGGCGTCTTGTTCGCTCTGTGACGATTTTTAGGGAGAATTTTTCGATTTGAGAACGGAAAGAGGTCTGTGTGTTGTTCAGTTGGATCGATGCGATTGTTTGAATACAGTGAGGCGTGATGAATTGCAGTTGTAATCGTTGAGATTTATGTCGTAGTCTGTCATGCATGTGTTTGTAATTTGCACAAATCTCCATAATTGTTTTTCTTATCAATGGATATTGTTTGAGATCCAGATCGATTAGTAATATGATATGACTAAATTAAAGCATACAAGTAGAGGTAATTCCCACTCACAACCCGTTTCTGTCCTATGCTCAAATTAAAGTATTAGAGTTATGTCCTGAGCACGAATTCTAAGATCAAATCAGAGTCTCACCTAGTTATTGATATTGGGTCTAGTGGGTCACTTTGTTGGACCATCCACAAATGTCCAGTCTTGAACATTTCACGTTTGAGATGTGCAGTATTAGTGTGTTGAAGATTCACATTGACTACTCATGTGGTCGAATTGAAGTATATAGTGATGGATAATCCTCACCTTATAAGTTGGCTTTTACAAATTAGTTTTAAGGGATTGATTTTGGTCTTAAGCCAGAGTTATATATCCTTTATCCTTTGAAGTTTCCCATGGTTCAGAGTCTCCCTCTAAACTGAGGAGGTGCACTTTAGAGTAGTGCACTCACAATGGTTGATTACAAAACCAGTGGTTGTGAATTGTGATAAAATCAAGTTTATATATGGCAAATCTATAGTTAATTACAATATCAACCGTTTCTACTTTCTAATTAATGTACTTTATTCTCTAAAGTACATTTCCTAACCTTAACGGAGTCAAATCCTTAGTTCGGAGGACCAAAATCTTAGATTTGGCTTCTCTAAAGTGAGGAGATGCATTTTACGAGGTAAAGTGTAAGGACAACCATATCTTAGAAAATTAGTGCTTTAAGTGTGATAAAACACGTGTATGTACGACATACTTTAAAGTTATTTACAATTTTGACTGTTAATTTTCCAATAACTATTGTGCTGGTTACTCTGCCACGGGATCAGTCTGCCTTCATCCATCCTCCTCTGTATAGAAGTAAAAAGTATTTTAATAATGATATTTTATGAACAACTTGTTAACCAATTAGGACAGGAATTGGTGAGTCACAAGTGAGTGTAGAGAGAAATAGTTGTCAGAAGATAGTGAAAAAATTTATACTTTTGTGTGTTTCAAAAATTCTGTTTTTTACCTTCTATCATTTTCCAGTTCTGTTTTTCGCCTTCTAGCATTTTTCAAAATATTTACCAATTACCGCTTGAAACGTAAGAGTTTCATAGATCAACAACGTATGGGCAAAAGACCAAAAAAAAATTGTTTAAATTAGAAATTTTTGTGGTACAAATTTAAGGTTGGCAAATATGTAAGGTACAAATTTAAGTCTGCATGCATATTTGTCCCCTTTTGGCATTATTTTAATCATAAGTTTTATATCAATTCTCTTCCCCGTAGATGATTTATCCTGGACGAGTTTTAAAGTTAAGAGTTCGTGGAACAAAGAAAGATTTGATTCAAGATACCTCTTCAGAAGAGTTCTGTCTCATTATGCCAGGTGTAATTGCCCGTTTTGATGGTTCTGATGTTCAGGTAAACACTGGTTTGTGTATCTTTCCTATTACAACTTCGCTGAAATACAGTTTGTTGGAAAAGTTTTTTTCTTCCTTTTTTATGTTAAAATTGTTTATTGGAATTGTCTATTTTATTAGGATGTCAATATTACAGTCTGAATTTTGGATTGTGGTAGTTGATTATAGGTCTAATTGTAGGCTTTGCAATTTTGAAATGCAGAATATGCTACAGAAATGGTTTGAAGAAGCACACTCTCGATTTTGGGATCAAAAACCAAAGAGCCAAGATTCAGAGGATTTTGGAAATACTGATGTAAAAATACCTTATCAGTTGTGGAATATTGGTAAGAATGGTACCTGTTCTGATGCAGCAATTACTGGCATAATGCCACCTCCACTTATGGAACAACAGGTAAATTCTCTTAACGGATGGCTTTTTGTCTGCCATGGTAATGGTGATCATTTGAATTTCTTTTCATGAAATCCAGACAATAGAAGTACGCAAGAGTGATTGGAGGAAATTATCATCAAATCATTTAGTATCTCTAAGCATCATGTGAGATTAGTGATTTTAGTGTCTTTTATTTGTGGTATACATGTTCAGGTGTTAGTAGGTTTTTAAATTTTTTTCCCTTCTGGCTATATCTCTCACTCATACTATCACTTTTCGCAATATTGTAGTTTGGTGGTTGTCTTTCTTTTCTTTTTATCGTGCGACAGGGTGACTTGAGTTTCTCAGTTTTTCTCTTTTGTCTTTCCATGAGTTATAATGATTGTGATTTTGTTTGAACCGTAGATAATGGGAGCTTTCTGAAATTATTTCTGGTATTTGAATTCAGCTGCTTTTATTGTTGGGCAGTCAAGTCAACGTTATTATTGTGCAGTGGCTGTTGGAGAGGATGCTGTGATTTCAGCATACAGGTACTTGGTGGATTATTTGGTATAATTTATGCTACTTCTATGTCAATATGTACTCTGATTTGATATGCTCTGAAATCTTTTTTGTAGTCATAGTAATAAGTATTATATTGACCCTGTTATTTTTTTTTATCCTTTGGGAAGACTTTCTGAGAGCAAAGGCAGGTCTTTAGTGGGAGCTATCCTTTCTAAAGTTGTACCAGCGACATTCTCCACATTAAGTTCTTTTTCGAAGTTGATATGGCGGAGTGAACAGTCCCCTCCAAAGAATTCTCCAAAGAAATCCGATCAGAAGCCTCAGCCTTTTGCACGAGGTAGGAGTAACACCCATTTTAGTGCTTGTCTTCTGTGATTAAAACACATGCTCCTGCAGATTATTGTCTGTATAATAGTGATGATGGTCAATCCTAGTGAAGGGAAAATGAATTATGTGTTATTATGCTAAATAGGGTTGTTTTAGACAGTAGAAAAGTGGTGCAATGATATTATAACTGTAACTTGAAGAAAGGGACTCCCACTAGGAAATTTAGACTTTAAGAACGTGACACTACTAGCGAGTTTGAGACCAAAGAAAAAGGATATACCCTCTCTAGTGCCTTCCTCTGCTGAAAACCTCATGACTGGATAGGTTACATTTTATTATCTTAACATGGAAAGGAATGCTTCTGGTATGGGTTCAAATTTCATTGCCTTCATATTGCATACCGCTTTTCGGCCTTTTATATTTAGTTTTTATGTCATGTTCTCTTGTAATTATTGTCTTTTTCTGGGAGCGGGTTGTAGGCGAGGGAGTGTGTTCTACATTTAGAAACTTAAATGAATGTTAAAGTAACTTTCTGCAGATTAACCAGTTTACATCATATCTCATTTCTTTTTTGGCATCTTATAACTGCTGCATTTGTGGAGTTGATATTTTGCGATGCTAAGAATCTTGTTATAAATGTCTTATAAATTAATAAATGGTTAGAAACTTATATGCTTGTTACAAGAAAGTTCTGCAGAATAACCTTTCTACAGCACACCTCTTTTCCATTTCGACACATTATCAACATTGGTGGAATTGATGTACTGCAATATCGAGAAGCTTGTTATAAGTGTCATAAAAAATTAATGAATACTTAGCTAAATCCCATTGCACATTCTGTTAGAAACAGATATAGCTGAACCAACCGGACTCTATCAAAGAGAAAATTTAGAGCTAATATTCTCCATTATTGTGGCACCATTTCTAAATTCAAATCCTATTATCTGACTTTTGCCTTCATGGTTTAATGCAGCTTCATCTCTGACAAGTTTAATAGATCACCCTAGGAAAGGTGAGAAGCTTACCTTATCACCCAGTGGTACATTGGCTGCTATAACAGATTCACTTGGTCGCATATTGCTGCTTGATACTCAAGCACTTGTGGTGGTGCGCTTGTGGAAGGTTTGCTTTTGAATTTTTTTACCCCCAACCACTGCACTCTTCCCAAACGAAATACCGAAATGAAAATTAGTATTTTTGCAGGGATATAGGGATGCCAGCTGTCTATTCATGGAGATGTTGGTGAACAAAGATAGTGCATCGTCAAGCTCTTACTCTGAACCATCAAAGAGTGATTATTGCTTGTGTTTAGCTATTCATGCACCTAGAAAAGGAATAATTGAGGTTAGTCTTTTACCTCGCATTATAAGTGGACTATACATTTTCATCTCTTTTATAAAAAACTATTGGAAGGGTAAGTGTTTGCTGCAATTGTGCCATTAAAATCACATTGCTATAACATAACAGTTTCTTCTCTTGTTTACTTTCAGTGTAACACTGACCCTCTTAATTCCGTTGTTGTGCATAAATAACTGAACAAGTTTTCTGTCATACCTATTGTAAGTTGTAATGTAATAACAATTTTTTAAACATAATTTAATAATTTTTTTGTTGTTTAGTTAATTCTGGTTGTGTTGAAACCAGAATTATATATAGGTCTTGTTGTATGTTTTTAGAGAATAATGAAGAGGATCTCTAGTTTTTTTATCCTCTACAATCTTCTTTTGAAGTTGTTGAGTGAGTGTGGGTGTGGTGTTTAGGTTGTGAGTGATTTCAGAGTGGAGAGTGAGTTAGTGTATGTGTTCTCTGCAGTGAAGAGAAGCACTGTGAGGGAAAAAGACCATCATACCTGTTTCAAATTTTACTTTTTCGTACTGCGACATTACCTATAGACTACTTGATGAAAATTCAATTCGTTTTCTTGATTGAAAATATCGTGCAGATCTGGCAAATGAGAACTGGGCCACGCCTTAGAACGATTTCATGCTCAAAAGGTAGCAAAATGTTACAACCTAGCTACAGGTTTGGAGCATCAATGTCCTCGCCTTATGTCCCTCTGGAAGTTTTCTTGTTAAATGGGGACTCAGGTCAGATATCAATCTTAAATCGAACCTTGGATTCTTGACAGGCTTCTGTTATTTTTTTTTTCTTTCTCAGCCATATCGAAAATTACTTTTG
>Ga0209489_105361_pt1 | contig 22336 bp, 14 predicted proteins | sample SiratrowhiteBW_FD_187527 | JGI IMG/M metagenome (GOLD analysis project Ga0209489, IMG submission 187527) | Root nodule microbial communities of legume samples collected from California, USA - Siratro white BW (SPAdes) (version 2) | ecosystem: Host-associated > Plants > Roots > Nodule | place...
AAATCAGTTTTTGCTTTTATCAATTTTTCAAATGTTTTATTTGTTTAGAAAAATTATTAAAGAGCCCTTCTTCGATTGAGATCATAACCCTTACCAATTTGAACTTCAAACTTACTCCCACAACACATTTCTAGATCCTAGATTCAATTCTTCAAACTTCAAGAGGTCTTCACCCATCCATCACATGATCTAGAGCATCTTCACTTGGTTGAATTCATCAAATCACTGCATCAGTCCACTGGTGCTAACATAAATGAAAGCTCATGTTTGAATAATAAATTACTTATTTAGTATATGAATATTTAGATAGTTTAAATTACATTAAATTCTATTAGGATATTCATAAATTAATCAGTATATATATCTTTTATGGCTAAAAATAATAATATTCTGGATAAAAATAATTTTGATTCTACTGATATATTTAATAAAAAATAATCATCTATCTGATTTTATTTTTTTTAAAAACTTAACAAATATCTTTATAATAATCAATGTGGTACACCATAGTTAGATTAGGTATGGTCTTGATTCCACATATCCTATATAAGTTAAAAAGTAATTGGTAGAAAGAGATTGAGGAAATTAAAGATGATTTACACGACGCCCATCAAACATATGAGAAGAAAAAAAAAAAGTTCTTAGAAACGTTTGAGTTTGTCATTGTGACATGATGTTTTTAGATTACATATGAGTATAATTAAATATCCCTTCCAAATAAGTAATGCTTGATTTTCTTGGAATAAGACCTCAAACACGATTATTGGGAAAGAAAAGTTCAAACGACCCTATCCCTGAAAACAATATTATACTTTCTAAAACAAAGTAAATTTTGTACATTTTGACATTTCTGATTACCAAAAGGTCACGTAAAAATTTAGATTGCTGACACTTTACACAATAAAATATAATTATTTGATAGTGAAATAAATTATTATTTTGTTATTATATGATATTTTATTAAATAAAAGAATGTCAAAGAAATAATTCATGAATGGTGTTAAAGTATAATTTTTGAAAAAATTATTCTTAGAGCACGTAACAGCTATAAACAAACAATGCAATTTAACTGGTGACGAAGGGACAATTAAGTGCCACCTCGGCGGAGTTACCGACATATAAACAAACCAATCGCGGAACCGTTTGTCGTGGCTGAATCTCTGGTCTTGTTCACTCTTCTTATCTTAAGAACCTTTGTCCCTGACCTATCTATCACACACTACATGGCTTTGATCAATTTTCGTTGCTCTTCCATGTCCCTCCACACATGTTCCAAGTGAGATTGCCCTTCCATTAATCTTCTTGTCGTTCTCTATATTCTATTTTCTTTCCATTACCGGGCAATGCATACCCTTTTGCATGCCACATGCAAGAACGTACCCTATATGGTTTTATCATGCGTATTCGTGGGAAACATTGGGATTGATATGCAAAAGCTAATTAACTGAATTACAAATCTTACATTAATCTATGCTGTTGAATATACGCTATAGAGAGCAAGAGTGAGATCAATGTGAAGTAAATAAATGGCGATTCCTTGCATTTTATTGAATCATGAGTGATGTCAATATTTGCATGTACAGTGCATTAGGCTGAGAGTTTTGTTATCTTTTTTTAAGTGCTACTATCATATTCTAGGCTGAGTTTAGGCTGAGACCCTATATGCATATGCAGTTTTTTTACTTATTGCAACGTTACTTTGTTCTGCTACTTCCACTTGTGTAATTGGATGGTTGCTTCTTCTGTTTAGAAGGAAGTGTATTCTAAGTGGCGTGCCTCCACTCGGATATAAATCTGATTTCATGTTGGATAGTCCAATTAGAAAAGTGAAATTCAGTTTCAAGGCTGATAAAGTGAGGGCAGTAATATCTGGGGGAGGAGATCTGCTATCTCATCCTAACAACTACACTAGTTCAAGACAAGATGACTTAATTGACAAACTGGTAGAAGAACCTACTAGAATTGGCCCGCAACTTGATACATTTGCTTTTGGAACAGTCTCTGAAGAGATAAATCCTACAATCAATGATTTCTTTGCTGATAGAAATGAACATGAACTGGATTGTCCTACACAAGGGTTTTCTTCTATCCCAGAGGCCATTGAAGATATTCGTCAAGGAAAGGTTGATTAGTCTGTAGATTTGTTGATCAATTCTCTAACCAAGGACACCATGTTAAAAAATTCACTTATTTGGGACAAATTTGCAGTTAGTTATTGTTGTAGATGATGAAGATAGAGAAAACGAGGGTGATCTTATAATGGCAGCATCAATGGTAACACCAAAAGCAATTGCCTTTATTGTCAAGTATGGAACTGGGATAGTATGTGTGAGCATGAAAGAAGAAGCCTTAGAGAGGTTGCAACTCCCATTGATGGTGACGCAGAAGAATAATGAAGAAAAACTTTGCACCGCCTTCACAGTGACAGTGGTAAATAGGTTTTTCATTCTTGATTCTGGGTTGATAATCCTCTTGGAAGCAAAAGTAGGATAATGATCTTTAGGTACATTTTTCTTTGTGTTTTCAAATATAACATTGACTTGATTTCTTATCTGATACCAAAACAACTACATCATATTATAGGATGCAAAGAAAGGTACTACAACAGGAGTATCTGCTCAAGATAGAGCAACAACAATCCTGAAACTTGCATCAAGACATTCGAGGCCTGATGATTTCAATCGGCCAGGTCATATATTTCCTCTGAAGTACAGAGAAGGAGGGGTTCTTAAGAGACCTGGACACACGGAAGCTTCAGTTGATCTTGCTGTGTTGGCTGGCTTGGAACCTGCTGCAGTTTTGTGTGAGATAGTAGATGATGATGGTTCAATGGCCAGGTTACCAAAGCTTCTGCAGATGGCTAAGCAAGAAAACCTGAAAATCATTTCCATTGCTGATTTAATAAGGTAATTTCTAATAAATCACCACTTTATTAGGATATTTGAAAGTATGCCACTCAAAGAATCATAGGAAGATAGACTTAAGAACTGTGATGACGCATCTCTTATATCTGCATGGTTTGAAATAGCAGATACAGAGTGAAGAGGGAGAAGTTGGTAGAGTGCGCTTCAGTTGCACTGGTACCCACCATGTGGGGACCTTTCAAAGCTTATTGCTATCGGTCATGTCTGGATGGGATTGAACATATTGCGATGGTTAAAGTAAGCAACTCACCAAATTTGTATGCTTAACAGCATCTTGAATTGCAACTGCCAAATTACAATTCCCTTTAAATCAATCAGATTTCTTGATTACGTTTACATTTTGAGACATTTACTTTTCTGTGGCAAGGGTGAAATTTTAAGAGATTTGAAAAGTGTTATTGTGTTGGTGACAATAATAGCATGGTTGGTTTTTAACAGGGTGAGATAGGTGATGGGAAGGACGTGATTGTAAGAGTACATTCACAATGTCTCATTGGTGACATTTTTGGGGCCACAACTTGTCAATGCGGAAACCAATTAGTGATTGCATTGAAGCAAATTGAAGCAGCAGGAAGGGGTGTCTTAGTGTATCTCCGAGGACATGAACATAGAGGTGTTGGCTTAGACCACATTGTACATGATTGCCACTCTGAAGATGACAAGTACGAGGAATTGCATTTACCTGGTGATTCTACTGAGTATGGTATTGGAGCACAGGTACTGTTTTGGTTTGCTATTTACCATGTTTTATTTTACATTAGCATGTCTAGAGATTAATCAACTTCTTAGGACATATAAGTTATTCTACATCTTAAATCAGAGTTTAAGAGAATAGAAAGTGATGATCTATTCCAAACATGCAAGATTCAAGAAACCAAATAAATCAGTAAAGTAAATGTAACCTAACAATTGAGGTATATGATCACCAGATTTTTCATACAATAATCTTAGCTACTACTACACGACCATCGAAAGTGGAGTGCAAATGAAAGCAAAATAAGAAAGCAATAAATTGGAGTGAATTATTGTTTGATGGCAAACTATTGTTTCATTTGGCTGCATAAGCATTATTTTTGAACTAATTGAATTATACATATATATGGCAGATACTACGAGATCTAGGGGTTCATACAATAAGCCTAATGACAAAAAGAAATGGTTCTGAGTACGAAGGACCCAAAGGTTATTTCTTTAACAATTGCAGGAAAAGTTCCTCTTTTTAACAACACTAACCGGATATGCCCACAGAGATCATGAAATGTTTGAAACTTAAACATTTAAAATTGATACTTTTGATTGGTATTGGATTTCACCAACCATATGAATACAATATTATATCTTGTGTAAGTTAGTAACTTTTGGGTCAATTTTACTTGTAACGTATCATATTTTGATCTATCAACTGTTATGTAAAGTGTTGCTGCTATTTGATTACTCGTATGACATGAAGATTTCTTTTTATTTTCACTGGATATTTTTTTTGTTACATCTTGCATTATTTAATCTTAAGATACTGTTTAAAAGTCTAGCTGATAAATTCCTTCAAACCTGAAAAGCTATCATTACAAAATTAATAAGCCATACTTTGTTTTATAAGAAATATTTGGTGAAGTCAATTACTAAATTAATTATGAAGATATAAAGAATATATTTATATGATTTTTAATATAAATTCCAATTTTCAGATAAGAATGTCATTTTAGGAAATCATAATTTTTTCATAAATTTTGAATCTTGATAATCATTACTAATTTACACGTTATTTATATTTTTATATTAAGAAATAAATTTTTAATAAAATAAGTGTTTTCATATACATTTTGAGTGTAAGGGATGTGATGGAGATTTCAGATTGACTATAAAATCTAGTTATAATATATAAGTGAAGACAATTCTTATTTTATAAGTCAGTTTTATAAAAATGAATTAGATCTTAATAAAGTTATGAAATCTATTATGCAACCTTCTATTAGATCATCTTTAAATATATAATCTGATATATGAGTTGGGAATAATGTCATAGATAAAGTCAATCTATATCATAATTATTTATTGAATATCATAAATAATTATATAATATATAATTTTTGTATAAATAGAAAGTAATTTATTATTATGCTAAAATATTTACATACATATTTATTATTTATAAAATTTATTGAAATATTAAATAATTTATAAAATTATAACCAAATTCTTTTTGACAATTGCTTTTTGCACCTTTATGGTTTCTTCCTATACATCTCCATGGGATGTTAGAAAAATATAAAATCTTCATACTTTAGATTTTCAGATTGTAAAATTTGAAAACTTATTTTGAATTACATAATATGTAAATACATTTTAGATAACATAATATAGAAATATTTTCAAATTTTTTTATTGTCTAATCGATAATGTATTATAGATTAATCTCGAATATATTTTTTGGATTTTTAAATTTTATGAAATATATTTTTAGATTATGCAATAAATGCAATCTAAACTTACATTCTCTGATTATGTAATTTTTAAACTAAATTTTCATATTACACGATTTACGATATATTTTCAAACTCATGGATTACGTAATTTAAAATGTATTTTCAAATTCCGTAATAAAACAATTGTATTATCTATTAATACATTCAAGATTATATAATTTAAAATGTATTTTTCAATTATGTAATCTACAAAAATATTTTATATTATAATTCAAAAATATATCTTAAATTATATAATTTAGAAGTATACAAAGGATTATATAGTATGAAAACATAATTTAAATTGTATAATCTAAAATATAATATAATATTTTTAGGTCTAAAAATATATTTTTTTAAGTTTTGGATTATATAATTTAGATAAATTTCTAACTTATAGAATCTAAAATAATTTTTTATCGTACTATTAATTTAAATTTTTCCCCAAACCTATGAATGTGCATAAAGAATGTATGAAGAAATACCCAATTTTTTTATACATTGATTTAATCAATACAAGCCATGCAAATGGACTTCTAAGTAACCAAATTAATACCAAATATAATACGTAGAACGTTAAACACACTTAAGTCAAAAAAAGACTTGAATTTTTTTCAATCTAAAATTTAAGGTTAATTTTTATTATAAAATATTAATTTTATTTCCATAAGATAATTTTTATTTAGCATTAAATACTTGAACATGAAATTAACTATTAGATTCCTGCAATCCCATTATCAATATTTAGATTCCTGCCCCACTTTGCTTAAATTTCTTTCTTTTCTTCAAAAAGATCATATGTTTGATCTTTCCAAGTTTCTCACGCACCCTGAATATTTGTGTATATTGTTCTTAGACCTCTTCTACTTTATAATACTTTATAATTGAATAGAAATATTAGGAGTTTGAATTCCTTAATAAAATTCATATCGCATTTTGCTTCTTCAACAATTTTTTATTAAAATTTATTTTCTTTAAGTTTTACAAATAGTTTTCGTCTTTCCTTCTTACTTCTTACATTATAGTGTAATCTCTTTTCCTCATCTAGTATATTTAGTGTTAGATATTAGAATAACAACATAATGAACTAACAACTAAAATAAAAAATATAAAAAATTATAAAATAAACAATAGGTAATAATGTAATTCTACTAAAAGAAAGAAAATTACATATCCTTTTCTCTAACTAAGGTGAAAACAATAAGATCATTTCTTAGAAATATGAAAAATAACTACAAGAAGAATCTTAAAGGAGGATATAATATCTTCTCTTACTAGATCTATCTCTCATCATTCTTAAAATCTTTACTTGCTTTGAACTTTTTAATATTTTTACTTTAGTTTTTTTTGCCTGAATTCTCTTCAAGAATAGTTTTGACTACATCCTCAAAGTGTAGGTATCTATCAATATTGTTATTTATTATATTGATGATGAGTTGATCATATAAATAAAGTAAACTCTGAAGTTGAAGTTCGGCTTGTTCATTTTTAACTATATTAAAATTTGTCGCTGAAAGTTAGGCAAATAATGTATTCAAATGGTTGGTGTGGTTCCTCACTTATGTAGACTCGCTCATTCGAAAAGTACGCAATTCCTTAATGAGAGTGTCACTTATGTAGACTCACTCATTTGAAAAATAAGCAATTCCCTAATGAGAGTGGACTCACTCATTCGAAGAGTAAGCAGTTTCCTAATGAAAGTATCCTAAATCAAAACCTTCTTCATAATAGTCTTATTCACAATGCTAGATAAAATTATTGATAAGTGTAACTTTGCAACAACATTACTACTTTCTTTCCACCTTTGATTTGTAATGTCCATAGGTCTTCTTTCTCCAATTGCATCTAGATAATTGTTTTTTCTCAAAATTGTCTTTATATTTAGTTTCGACAATTAGAAATTATTCTCATTGAAGTTCTCTATATTATATTTTGTTATCATAACTTAAAAATTGACTTGTATACTTTCATTATAAAGAGTGTGAACTAGAGAATACTAGGTACGTTTCTGAAACACTAATTCCGAAATGAAAAAGTGAATTACAAAAATATCAAGTCTTTTTTAACTAAAACTTTCTTAGACATACACTTTCATACTAAAACTTAAATATCATACTTAGATTTTTTTTATAGTACTTTTATAATAACAAGTAAATAGAATGAGGAACATTAACCATAACCAAACTCTGGTGGTACCACAACTAAAATAAAAGACGTAAAAGGAAAAAAAATAAACAATAATATGTAATTCTACTAAAAGAAAGAAAATTAGGTGTCATTCTCTCTAACTTCAATAAGAAAAAAATAACATCCTCTTTTTTCTTAAAAAAAAAAACAACTACAAGAATAACTTTAAAAGAAGAAACTAATTTATTCTGTTAATTTTTCTTTCAAGCACCAAAGCAAGAGAAAAATGGAACAGATTTTTGTGTGTCCTCCTGAGGAAACAATGTGCTCACTAAAGTAAACTCTCTCCAATATAGGATTTTGTTTTTTCACATCTAGTGGACTAACTCTTTGAATAATGCTAGGTTTCTTCTAGTTGATATTTTCGAACCCGTACTTATTCCATTCTCTTATGCCTCTTTTTAAATGTTTCATCTTCTCTTTAACGTAACCCTCTCCCTCCATTATTATAACTGCTCCAATGTCTTTTTACTACATTGTCATACCATCGTACAAATGGTCAGTTATGATATTATTGTAAACTTTTTTTAGTACTTCTACCGTTATGTGTATCATTCTGGTTACCCTATTACGATAATCATTATTTGTTCGTTATGGTTGTATTATCTCCATAGCAAATCGTTCTACAATCATGGTTTCATTCACATAATAATGGTTTTGGTAAAAGAAATAATCTAACTTAAATAATAAAGTATCACTCTTTAACTAGAAATAAAAGAAAGAATATGTATAGAAATAACCAAGCTGGTTAGGTTCGACCGGAAAGAGTAATATTCTCCCACACTCAAGTCATTAAGAGTGTAAAAGATATATAAAGTATGAGTAAGTAAGCAAATAAGATAGATGATGTCATAGGACTTATCATTTAAAGCTACATAATTACTCATAATAATTTTGTACACTAATTTAATCAGAATCAATAATATAAGATCAGAATCAACCAGAATAAATATTATTAAGTGGTAATAATAGTTGGTTGGTTGAATCTCACCTTATTCCAATAAGTAAAAAAACAATTAGAATTGATGAGAAGAAAATGTGAGATTGAAAGAAGGTTGAATATTCCCTGCGTGACTTTGAGCCTTCGTCCTGTGTGGTTATTTCCACACTTTTTAATATGCGTAGGGTTTCAAATGTGTAAGAAAGACTGAAGGATAGAAGGAAATAATGTTTAATTTCTTTTTGAAAAATGCTATACATAAGCCAAATGTCATATAGTTATTGGTTGATGTTGTCAAATTACCTCTTACCATATAAAGCACCAGTTTTTTTATTGGTAAGCATAATGTGATAAGGTTATTAGTTTATTCTGTCAATATACAGACACGTTTTGTTTTACCATACAGTGCATCAATGTTTTTACTAGAAAGAGTATATTTGTAACTAGAAGAGTAAATATTTTACATGTAACTTAAGAATGAAGAGTATTGACATTATTTTAAACTAAAGCAAGAAAAAAAAAAGGCTGTCGTATTTTTAGTGGAAAAAAAGAAAGTTTCCCTAATGAAAAGGATTGTGTGATAGATTATAGGCTACCATGCCCCACCACCATTAAAGTTAACGCGGAAACCATAAAAAAGGTTCACGATTTGGATTGGATAAGAAACCACCAAGTAAGTTCCGGAGTCGGAGACTCCCACACAAAACGAAATGGTCCCATCAAAACCATGCCCCATTTTCTCAATTCACCATTTAATCATGCCACACTCTTTGCCAAAACAAAAGCCAATTTTTCCACATCCATAGAACACTACTTCTTCACCCCCTCAATACCTTTCTTCTCTTCCACCAATGGCTCCTCCGCCTAAACTCCCATATCCTCACCATGATCCGCCAGAAGCTCCCCAACCTTTAGCTGTGAAGTTACCCAAAAATCCCATAGAAGAACATCATAGACATGTTGTTCAACTAGCGCTGGTTGTGACGGCATGCATAGTTGGCGTGTTCATGTTTCTCTTCACTGTGTCCGTACTCATAAGATACTTTTACTCCAGGAGATATAACCGCAACCCTAATGGAAGAAGAGACACGCCCATATTGTTCGATTTGAACGGAGATTCTCCCACTTCGGATAACGATGATGACGTGGACCAAGACGACTTGGCGGCTGTCCACCACGTATGGTACATCCGCACCGTCGGTCTCCAACAATCGCTTATAGACTCCATCACCGTCTTCAAATACAGGAAAAACGACGGAATCATAGACAGCTCCGAATGTTCCGTGTGCCTCGGAGAATTCGAACACGACGAAACTCTCAGGCTGTTGCCCAAGTGCAGCCACGCGTTCCACGTTCCTTGCATTGACACGTGGCTCCGGTCCCACAAAAACTGCCCCCTGTGTCGCGCACCTGTGGTCCGAGATGAAACTGGAGCCGCTGATCAGAATGTTCAGATGGATTCCACCGTGTCTGATCATCAGCGTCAGAATCATGTGGTTCAGGTGGAGGATTCTGGTGATGGGGTTGGATTAGAAGATGCTGGTGGTTCTGGTGAGAACTCTGGTGGAATAGAAACGCAGCCTCTGAGGAGATCGGTTTCGATGGATTTTTCTTCTGCTTCAAATTCAATGGTGTTTCGTGATGTGGAGGTGGATATAGACACCCCTTATGGCGAAAAAGTGAGTTCAAGTAACAAGGGCATGATTCATATGAGTATTATCGAGAAACATAGAAGTGGGAGTTCGAGTTCGAGTTCGAGTTCAAGTGCAACAACCATTCACAAGTTGGCTTCATTTGGACGTGCGTTGCAGAAGGGTCCAGTCTCAATGAGAAGATCGTTTTCACATAACAGGAAATTTTTGTTCTCCACACATTATAGGAGTCAGAGTTCTACTCTTCCAATATAACCAGTTTAACACTGCATTGTACGGTCAAGTTGAAAGATCGAGGGATTTTGTGCTTTGTGATGAATGTTAATGGAGGAAGATGAAGGTTATGTCCACACATGTCTCTGTTTGTGTTCCCTAACGGACAAAAACTAGGCTTCAGATTTAGCCTTATGAATGTGCTAAACGTATATATATGGCTCTACATATTTTCTATAGTGATTCAAACAATTATAGAAAAGTTTGAGAATTTTGAACACTGTTTTGTCTGATTCTACATGAGGTTCCTTGATGTTCTCTCTTTTTATTCTAAAGAATTTCAGGTCGAAACCTTCCCCAAGTGATTGCTTGTTTGGTGAACTTGGATGAAGCACGCCTTCCAGTGGTGCATCCAATAGTCGTTGTCGTGAATTGTCATAAAAATCTTTTATACGCATTGCACAAGTCATACCCATATCATAAATTTAAGAATGATTCGTATATGAATTATAAGATATGGTTCTTATAAGAACTTCTCTGCTACACATAAAATTTAAGATATATAATTTTAAATAATATCTAGATTAAAAGAATAAACAATCATTTTTTTATTAAAATGAAAGTTTTAATAAAAAGTCTTATAAAACTTTTACATCCAAACAAAAGTTACAGTGAAATACTTAAAAAGACATGAGATTCACAAAAACTAAATTAAAATATAGTTGCTTCAATAGATAAATAATACATGTTTAAGGTAGTTTTTTTTTTTAAATTGATAAAATTTATATTTGGGATAAATTTATTTTTATTACTCAAATGGACAAATCTTGTCACTTAGACATATTGATTAAGGTTTATGGAATATAAATTTTTATTTTAGTTAATGTCCATTTGTAATAAAAAGAAAGTATATAAATTTTGAGTAACAGTACCAATTTGAAAAACAAACCGTCTAAGATAATAGTTAATATTTTACATGATATATTTATTAACTTTAAAAGTAACCATTTCAGAAATTATACCGAAAATAAATGTTGAAGAAACTTTTATTAAACTTAAAGTTCACCTGTTCCCTTTATACGTTGTCTCTTCCAATTGTTTGAAGAATCCAAATATTTATTCCAAACATTCTTTAACATGTATTTGAACTTGAGATAACTTAAAAATGTTGTTACGTGGTGTGAATTGAATTTTGATTTAATGGTTTTAAAACAATTCTCATTATTCTAAAGATATGAAACTATAAATTATTATCTGACATAATTTTAGACAATTTTTTATTTGGGTATTTGATAATTGTAATTTTTTTATTTAAGAATTTGATGATTTAATTGTAATATATGTATACATAGAAGGGCATGCAATGTTTAAGAAGTAGGACAGGCTATGTATTGTGACTCAATAAGTATAATAGAAACACTTTTTCTCAAATTTATGAAAAAAGGGATTCAGGATTTAAAAACTAAAAAATAAAGGGAATCTTGAATTAAAATATGTTAGGGATCAACATTGGAATAATTTTGCTTTGAAAACTACTTTATAAACTTAGTTATATTAAAGATAAACTATTCAAAAGCCAACAAATGGTTCTATGGTGTAGTGGTTAGCACTCAGGACTTTGAATCCTGCGACCTGGGTTCGACTCCCGGTAGGACCTTTTTCTTATCTTATTTTATTTTTTTCTTTTTTTTTTCTTATCATGAGAAGTAATGTAAGAAAGTTTTGTGAGAAATAACATTACTGGTTTATAGTCAATGCACACCAAATTAGGTAACCAAAGCCAGTAGTTGGAAGATATTATGAGTGAAAAGGGATAAACATTGAAAAGAAGAAGATGGTTTGACTTGGTCAGCAGAGTGAGTAGCAAATTTCAACCTCACATGACTTATTCCGTTTGTATCAATTGAAGGGAAATTCCAGGATCATAGCTCCAAATATTTCTATTTTTGTCCCCTTTTGGACAAGCTAAACTACTAGAAAATCATAAATTTTCTGCTGATTTTTATTTGAATTCTTTTTGCAGGAACTTCATGCAAAGATTATTGAGAATTTATTTACTTTATGATCTTTGTTTCTTGTAGATTTAAATTCACAGAAAGCTTATATTTTTGGTTTAGGGTAAATTTATATTTGCAGGAAAAGTTAACATAATTATTTAAATTTTTGCAAGTAATTTTTTTCCAATTTTCGTATAATTTGTCTTACAAATCTATTTGTTAATTTATATTGTTTTTCTATTTTTTAAATTAATATGTGGTAATAGAATTTTCTGATATGGACGCTGTAAGGTCGTTCTCGTGGAAAAACCTACCCAGTCTAGTTCTTAAACAATAACAAATCTAATATTTTTAGTTAACTTATTTAGAAGCAATATTAACAAACCAAAATAGAATCAGATTGAAGATAAAATGAGAGATTATAAATCCAACCCAGAATAAAAAAACTAGAAATTAAAGAATACAAACTTCATTATAAATATATAAAAAAAAAACAAAGATTTTAGAAGGAGAGAAATGAGAAACTAAAAACAAAGGGAAAAAGGGAAATCATAAAAAGAAAATGAAAGGAAAAAAATTGTAAATGTGGCACCTTCAAAACCAGATATGTTGCGTTTAAGACTTAATACTTGTGATGTTCTAAACCGTGGGACACGCCATGAGTTCAGATGACGTATGCAAAGGTTACAATTTTCAATGGATAAATTATAGATTAACTTTTAGTATTTTCTTTTTAACTGTTTTTAAAAATTTTAGTATAAAAGTATCATTTATTATTAATCCATGGCGAAAAGTAATTAAGTCATTTTGTTGAAAAAGATCCCATCATACTAAAGATAACAATTTAGTGCATGCTAGGTTTAACTTACTTTAAAAAGAGAACAAATCGTTCTGTATCAATTTCAAAACATTTTTTAATATATGTAATTATTTTTTCTAAAGCAAATCACATCCAACAAACTTAGTCAACAAGTGAACAAATCACATCCAATATGCAGAACACGAATCAGCACGTCTATGTGAAGAAGAGAAAGCTAAAGTCAAATTTGTTTAATGTGCCGACAAAAAGAAAAACTTTTTTAATGTGTGATGTGACTCCAAAAACTTTAGCTCAAGAATTTCCCAAAACTAAATTTCACTTAATCTCTAGTATATGGTATCAAGGCTTTTTTTTTTTTTTTTTCTGGGGATGGGGAGAAAAGAAATTAAAAAAAATGAAAATTGAAATTGTTTAATTGAAAAGATTTTTTTTTAATTAAAACATTATTTCTATTATTATTTATCATTTTTATTATTGACAAATTTACATAATTAATATTAATTATTTTATTTTCATTTATTACTTTGGCTTAAATATCTTTCACTCTTTAGATTTTGATTACTGTTTTTTAGTCTTCTAAATTTTAAATTGTTCTTTTAGTTTTGAATAAAATACTCTTTTTTTTATCGTCCGTACTTAGTAATGGTACATTTATTATCTGATTAATGACATCCAAATCACTAATAATGTGTAACTAAAATAATGATGTGAAAATTTATTTTTAAATTTTTGGCTAAAATATATTTTTAATCCCTTTAAGTTAGGTTAAATTTTATTTTAGTTCTCCAAATTTTTATTCCCTCGAATTAATTCCTCAAATTGAAAAATTTTACATTTAAAGAACTGAAAAAAAGTTACTTTGAAATTTATGAACCAAAATAAAATTTAAATTCAAATTTTAGGAAAAAAAATGTAGTCACAAAAGTTTAAGATTCAATGTTTCATGTCACTAATAGTGACACGTAAATTGTCCATATCAGTGACGAGTGTAAATTAATTAGTGACGAGATATCAAAAGGAGTATCTTTCAAAATTCGAATACTAAAGAATAAATTTTAATTTTGAAAGACTAAACCAATATCCAAAATTAAGAGATTAAAAATAGATTAAATTAATTTTTATTAATAATATTTGTTATTGTATAATTAATATTATTTTTATTATTATTTAATTGTTTGTGTTTATTGATTTGTTAATAAATTCAAACAATTAAATGTAAATGGGGCAACAATGGTCATAATCTATTATACAACTTGTAACTATTTGGCCCACAATCTGTTGTTCATTGCTCGGAGATTTTTACTTGTGGGACTCGTTTTTCTCTTCTTCACACTAGTTCAAACTGTTCACACTCCCTCTTTCGTTTTCTTTTCTCTTCCTTTTAGCCTACCAAACCCACCCTTAATTAATTGTAAACACCCAATGATTAGTGTATTTAGATTAATTTATTTGAAAATATAAATATTTTATTAATTTATTAAAGAGGTTATGTTTTAAGGAGAAAAAAAATAAAGATTATTTCTTATTTGTAATCTATTTTAATAACATATGCTTAGTGTTTTTGAGTCTGACCTATGATTTACATGTCTGCCTATAATATGTATGTGCTTTGTATACTTACTATAAGAAAGAGAAAAGGAAAGTCTTTTACCATCTCTGTAGGTGTAACCCACCATTGCTCAATCAAATTAAATTAATGTAAATAAACTTCTTGATTATGTTGAAGATGTTTGATTATATTGAAGATGTCCCCTTTTCTTTCTCAAAATGTTTAATGAGCGATAAAAAAAACCTTAATCTCAACCTATTAATTTCAATTTAGGATTTTTAATTGAAGTGATGTCTTTTTTCTTATGATTAAGTTTGAGTCTCTTCAAAGTTTGGATGAATTACAAGATAAAAAAAATCATAATTATTTAATATAAGGTTCAGAAAATTCTATTTTACTATTTTACGATTTTTATAAGTAGAATAGCACTTTAGTAATTTTATTTTTATGCTTTAATAACTTTATAATAATCTTTTTCAAAATTGAACTTCACCGTGGAGATATAATATTTTGTTAAACTCTTTATTAAATCTCTAACTTAAATTTTTTTTATTCTTATATATAGTATTAGAGATGAATTTGCATCATATACCTAAACTACTTTCACAAGATATTGTGTCCATTGATGAAGATATTAATCTTGACCCAATTTTATTAAAAATCAAGGAGGATTTAACCAAAGATTCAAACCTGGAACTCATTATACTTAGAAACAAGAATGAATATAGGACAAAGGAAGATTAGTGTTGATAGTATCATTAGAGTGGATTCATTTACAAGAGTGACATTCTTCATTTACAAGAAAATGTTAGGAATATATTGTTAAAGATCCTATGCCAACTAGAGATAAAAATGAATTAGAAATAAAGTTTAATGCAAACTTCATTTTACAAGTCAGTTTTATAAAATTGTATTAGGTTTAAAATCTACTTTTTAATATGGAATCAGAACATGATTCATTTAATTTCTGATACTAGTAGATAGACGAAATAAGTATGATCATTTCATTCTAATAAAATATTCATATTTTTTGTTTTGGAATATTTTTCCTAATGTTCTACTCCTAATGTTCTAAAATTCAAGATATAACAACTCAATCAACACAAGTAGAGTATATAGTTGCTGTTGTAGTGAATCAAATTCTTTGGATCAGGAAAATCTTGACAGATTTGCATGGAACAAGAAAGCACACTGCTTTTTGTGGACGAGTTTAGAACAAATAAGAAATGAAGTTACTTACGATAGTGCAAAAACTAAGAATCAAAGTGTTGACATTCTGACTAAGGCTAAAACCTAGATATAAATACTTAGAGATAAAAGTTTAGAATTCGTAGTTCCAATGCCGAGGAGAAAGTGCTGAAAATGTAAATGTTGGAACCGACTAACAATAGAGTATATCAGATTTTTATTTTTAGTAAAAGTCATGTTGACTGATAAGATAAAGTTATGTCTGTTAGTCTTATTTTTTTAGGCATGATCTTTTAGTGGGTTTGTTTATTTATCAGCACTTTTGTTTGCACGTATAAATACATCACTTTACATATGAATAAAGTATGCCTTCAGCAATTACAATTTCCTGTGTTTTCTTTTTCCCTTTACGCTTAATAGATGCTGTTATTAATTAAAAAACAGAATTAATGCAAGCCCTGGGAAAATATGTAACTCTTACAAATGCAGGCAAGAAGAAAGTTTCAAATGTTCCACGTGTTTTCATAGATGCTTATTGTCTGAAGGTGATAAGAGGATCAAGAATTGATTGCACATGAAGAAAAATAACAGGTAGCACAACGGAACATTACCAACTATATAGTACACAAAATTTAATGCACGTATTATTCATTCATAAATGTCATTCCTAATGTTTTGAAAATTGTTAGTACAATTACGACAAATTCGTTGGATGTGTCTGGCAAAACAAAAATTTCTCTGTGGACTTGATAACAGTATTTCATAAAAACAAAACTGCGATGAAAAAGATTGATATTCAAAGCCACCTCTTGTAAACCAATATGTAAAGTCTCTTAACCGCCTGGCCAACTATAAAATAGCCAAGAAAAAGAAGTAGCAAAAGTCCGAAATATGAGAGAGGCAGAAGGGAGAATTCCATGACCTTTCCAATGGGTGTGAAAGGAAGTGCAATTCCAATTGCAGAAGTCACAACAGTAGACAAAATCACAGGCCAAGATGCAACCTCCTGAATGAAAGGGATTTTCTCTGTCCTGATCAAGTGGATGATGAGGGTCTGCAAGAGGAGACCTTCAATGAACCAAGCTGAATGGAAAAACTTCTGAGTCACATCAGTGTAAGCCTTGTAATAAAACCAAAGAAGCATGAGTGTTGCCACATCACACAAAGTGCACACTGATCCATTCCATAATATGAACATGGACAAGCCTCTTTCTGAGGACTTGTGAGGTGTCTTAACATACTCTTCATCCATCTTGTCCCAGGCGATGGCAATCTGTCCCACACTGTAAATGAAATTCTGAGTCAGAAGCTGTCTAGAAGTTAGGGGCTCATACTTGAACACCAGTGTTGCTATGAGGAGTGAAATCACACTTCCCAAGTTAGCAATCACTGACATCTTAACATACTTCATTGTGTTGCCAAAACTGAGTCTGCCATGCTCCACTCCCGCAACAAGCACATTGAGGTCTTTCTCAAGTAAGATAATATCTGCCATGTCCTTTGCAACGGCTACTCCTGAATCCACAGAAATGCTTACATTCGCAGCATCTAAAGCCAGTGAATCATTCACTCCATCTCCTAAGAACCCAACAACATGGTTTCCAACTGTTTGCAAGGATTGCACCACATGGAGTTTCTGAATTGGAGTGAGACGTGCTAGTACTGTGGCCCTTTGAACTGTCTCATGGAATGTGTCTTGATCAAGTAGCTCTAGTTCAGGACCTGTTATTACATGATTGGTGCTTATGCCAACTTCCCTGCATACCCTTGTTGTCAGGGAGAGGGAATCACCTGTTAAAACCTTTGCTTTCACTCCCTTCTCACACAAACGCCACAGTGCTTGCTTTGCTGTGTCCTTAGGTGGGTCGAAAAACGTTATGAGGCCAAGGAACATCATGTCTTTTTCGATATCCTCCTCTTCTCTCTTGCTTCCATTACTTGTTTCACATGATTGTGGCTGCAATATCACATGTAATCTGAAATAGTCACTGTAATGTATTATGTATAGATTGACCATGATCATAAATATGTGGTGGTCCTGAACCATACTGTAATTTCTCCTATGAGAATAGTTTTGATAATGAACTTTCCTATCTAAATGAGAAGAGAAAATTATAGAAGACACAAGTGGTGATTCTAATCCATTAATCTGTCTTGATGCAAAATCATTGTTATCGGTATGAAAAGAAAGATTGAAAAGAAGAAAAGACACACCATTTCAAGCTTCCTTATAGCTACTCCTATAATCCTTAGCCCTTCATTGCTAATATCTTCTGAAAGATTTAAAATACGCTGATAATCATCTGAAGAGAAGAGGCAAATTTCATCTTTATCGAAATTCTCAATGAAAGAACAAACTTTCAATACTTCTAATAGTGCTCCTTTTGTTACCATGAACCTGCCAAAGAATTGTGAGTGTCTGTCTTCTGTTTCCATGATGACAGATACTCTTCTTCTTATGAAGTCAAAAGGAATCTCATCTATCTTCCTCCACTTAGATGGTTGAAACCTGAATCCATTTGAATATACAAATGCCAGAATAGCATCATCCAGAGGATACTTCTGATCAGTCTTAAAGTAAGAGTTGAGAAAGGCAAAGCGTAAAACTTTTTCTTGGGGTAAACCACTGTAGTCAAGATGATTAACCATTATTGCATGATTCATTGTAAGGGAGCCTGTCTTGTCAATACAAAGAATATCCCTGCAACATTATAAAATATAAGTACATGGAAAAAGAATTAGCTAGAAAGAATTAGCTTCCCCTCATCAATCAATTGACATTTAATGTGAATTAAGACTTACATTGATCCCATCTCGCGTATAGATGTTAAACTCTTTACTATACACCTGTCTTTAGCCATAGCAAGTGCTCCTTTTGCAAGGCATGTGTTAACGATGAGGGGAAGCATCTGAGGATTCAGGACAGATCCAACAGAGATGGCAAAAAGAGCGCTTTGGGTCAAATTAAGAGATGTCATGTAATTTACCACAAACATGATGGTAACAACTACTAGCATAACAGAAATAAGCAAGTAAAATATCCTTTTGAGACCCTTTTCAAATTCATCTGGTGGCTTCTTCATCCCAACTTTTGAAAACATGGTGCTCATGTAAGTATTTGATCCAGTCGAAACCACTAGGCCTGTTCCATTACCTGATACCACGTTTGTGCCCTGTGATGTTAATGACTAATCATTTCTCAGCAAAATTCACCATTCAATCAGACAATCTCTAATCCAAATTTAATATTTTTGAGGACTACAACATCTTAAAGATATAGGAAATTACAAAATTGTAAAATAAGTAATTAATGAATCGAGACAAGAATTTGGATCCTCCTGAGTTAAGTGCATCCTTTGATTTGAGTTTCTTAACCCAAAAGACGAGACATAAACTATTTGACATAAATCAGCAAAATAAGATGGCTTGTTTATGGCTGTTTACGGTCCAGCAAAATTTATCTGTCAAATAAGAGAAATAAACTTGTGAGGAATTTGAAGTGGGAAAGAATGGAACCTCAGATAAAGGGACATTGTTTAGACCCTTAATTGAATATTGATATGGCGTTCCTTGTTTCATGTACCATTCAAATAATTTAGTAGTTTACACATACAAAGATTCACTGATAGTTCGTGCCTCTTCGCTGGTTCTAAGGGATTGATTCCCTTTAGCCTAACAGTACAGAAGCAAGATGCCTGTGTAGACATCTGAACGGGAAAACAGTCTCTTTAGCCTCAAGCAGATTATTGTCTTTTAGTAATTGTCACATCTTTAAACTTTTCACTTTCTATTTTTTCTACAGTTTCTGTCTTGCAGAGCATCCAAGCCGAGCTCTAATGCTGTTAAAGATTTCAGAGCTAAACAACATTCAAGTCCTCTCCTCTTGTGTTTTAAAAATCTACAGGGCAATGTTATGCTTTACTTTCTTCATAGAGATAAAAACAAATTTCATGGTTCAATTCCTGCATGAAGAAGTATGATGGAAAAAGAAAAAAGAGAATTACTACACAGCAATTGGTTTTGTCCTTTGGGCTTGGACTTGACATTGGACTAGTACTGGCTACGGAGTTGCATTTGGATGTGTATCTTGGATTTCCAATTCTATAGAATATTCAAGTTCCACCAAATTTTATTCTGTAAACTGAAGCTATAACTTGCATTGAAGCAAAATACAGACAGGGATGTGTTACTAACTCACTCACCATAAAACAGATGTTTTTTAAATCCAATAAAGGAGTGGTGTAGTCTTCTATGACATCAGCAGTTTTGTCAATTGTCCAAGATTCCCCAGTTAGTGAGGCCTGGCTGTTAACAAGGTATGAAAAATACCATTTGTTATTTTGTAATCTAAGATGGCAAAAGGTAGAATACAAGTGTCCACTGTCATTTACTAAACAAACAGATTTCCCAATTGAGATAACATACCTCACAACAAGTTGCTTAGAAGATAACAATCTGATATCACCAGGAAAGAGGTCTCCAGGTTCAAAAATTAAGATGTCACCTGGAACTACATCCCTATGATCAACTTGAACAATAAGTTCTTTCTGAACAACTCTACCGGCGCATCTTTGAACTTTTATTGGACATTTTACAAATTCTGAAAGCTTCATTGCTGCTTTTGAGCTGCTGTATTCCTAACATACACAAAGAAAGTTCCGAGATTAGAGTGAAAGGAAGAGAAACCCCTATTCCACTACTTCAATGCAACCAACTAATGAAGAAAAACCTGATAGAAACGGAGGGTGACACTGATGAACACCAGCACGAGCATGATAAATCCATTTGGACAGTCACGGGCAATGAATGACATAACTGACAAAACAATCAGAATGATATTAAAAGGGTGGAAAAGAGCATTCCGTAGAAGATGCCACCATCTTGGAAAGGAATACTCAAGTGGAACATTCGGCCCATTTTCCCGAAGTCTCCTCTCTGCTTCTGTGAAACTTAAGCCTGCCAATAATCGAAAAATACCTTTCATATGACACAAAACTAGAGGGTGATGTTTAATTCTCTTATAATTTGAGTTTGGTTTTTAACTTAATCTCATAAATCAGCTTATAAAGCATCCCTTTGAAGTTGCAAATTAAAGCAACCCCCAAGAGACTGCAATTATAGCAGGTTAGTATAATCCAGTGGATTTTATTATTATCTTAGAATTTGGATTTGAGATTAACTTAATCATATTGGTTTATAAAATAAGGATTATCCAAGTTTCATAATCATAATGTAAATTGAGACAACAAACAAAAAAAAGACTGCAACAAAGACGATTTAGGAATGATGACTTTTAAAACGATTTTCAATGAAAACACTGGACCCTGCAGTCTAGTTATGGGTAATCAAACTAATTAGTAGGGTTTGGATAGTTCATAGAAAGTTACAAGTTCTATCTCTAGTAAAATCATTTCACAAATACAAAAGAAATTAATAAAGTAGACGTTTTTTGAGTGTCTATGTACAATGCATAAAGTACAAAGACACTTGCCTCTTTCAGTGGACCTAACGTACTCAAATACCAAGTTCTTGTCAGTCTGAGCCAAGGTGTACAACCAAGAGTAGACTTTCTCCTCGTCCTCAGTTTTTGAGCCCCCATCAACTTTTCCTACAATTGAACTCAACCCAGATAAGCATAGGACCAAAACAAATACCTTAGTATATAATATAACAGTACTACTAACTAACTAACTAGTAACTGGCTAGAGAGAGTGTGAATAAAAGGGAGGGAAAATGGAAGAAGAAAACATGGTAAGGAATACTTGAAGGAATGAAGCGGCGCAAGAATCCAAAGCATGAAAAGGGAAAGCGATCTTTGTGGGAACTTGGCCGGTTTAGAAGGGTTTGCCTTATAGTATTGGAGTTAGGAAGCATGTAATTAGTGTTGCCATTGGCAAAAAAATTGAAAATTTTGGTTTTTCCCATCAGGGCATTCAAATAATGGGAGAGGAAGAGAAGGAGAGAGTTAAGAAAAACAGAGGAACATTTGCATGTACATGAACATGTTATGTTGTCGTTGATGTTGTTGGATGTACGAGATTTGAATAGAAGGTGGAGAGTGCATGAAATTTTTGTCCACCTTGTGTTACTTCCCGGGCTTGCTTCTAACTAACGAAACAAGGATGACGGTTAGGTGAAGTTGCATTCTGATCTGTACATATGTAAAAGAGGTAAGTAGACATAAGAGATCGTTTTCTGTTATTACGGTACTGAAGCACCATACATTTCTTGCACGTTTAAACTAAGACAAATTATAAATGAAAGTGCAGGGACAGGTAGGATTACCTGGTTCGGGCAAGTCTTATACCTAAGACTTTGGAACTGTGTAATGATAATTAGAATTAGTAAAAATTAAGAAAGAACAACACATTTGGTACTCTAAATTATATATATATATATATATA
>Ga0209489_105362_pt1 | contig 22334 bp, 8 predicted proteins | sample SiratrowhiteBW_FD_187527 | JGI IMG/M metagenome (GOLD analysis project Ga0209489, IMG submission 187527) | Root nodule microbial communities of legume samples collected from California, USA - Siratro white BW (SPAdes) (version 2) | ecosystem: Host-associated > Plants > Roots > Nodule | place: USA...
ATCTAAAAATAAAAGTTGTTTAAAATTAAGTAAAAGATGTGATGGACAATTCCAATTAAAATTCCGAATCTAATTTTTTTTTTTAAAATCCTATCATTTATTATTAGTGTTTTATTTTTTTTTTTTGTAATTTTTTTAAGATTAACTCTTACTTTACATACTCATACTTGTAAAAAAAATTCTAAAAATTTGTGTAACATTTTCTTATATTAATTATATATTTATCAAATCATTACATCTTATATTTAAATTCTAAACATATAAAAAATAAAAAATATCATAACTGAAATTGTGCCTCAAAACACGATTTTAACTCTACTTTTTTTTTTACTAAATGTGGCACCGTAACCCAACATAACATCCATAACACAATTTATCCGTTTTTGTAAAAAAAAAATAAAAATTACATCAGATGAAAAAAGTTGCACCTGTTTAATGCTTTTGCCCCTATTTAAAAACATGATTGACATATAAGTCACAAAATTAAAAGAGAACATACTAATACGATATTGATATATTATTAATTGTATTTGTGTGATGATATGTAGAATAATCTTACTCCAATAAAAAAATAGTTTATATGCACTGTCCTTTCTTAACTCTAAGAAATTTTTTTAAAGACAAAAATGAGAACAATACTCAAATTCAATAATTGATTATAATAATATTATCTCAACATACCTTAGGTTACAACGTCAACAATGTGTATGTGTTTGCTGGCTTTAATCATTTAGAAGCGTGATGATTTTCGGAACTACACCTCTTTATGACGAGACATGTTCATTTAAATGGTTTTTTGAAACATTTTTGCATGCAGAGAAGAAAAAGAGGCCCTAAACTGAATGCCCACAATCTTAATTTCATGAAGCCGAAATGCAGGAAAAAGTGTCAAGACGCGCAAAGTGTTTTTGGTTGAGGAATTGGCTTTTGTAGATGATACACTACAACACTCATACATAATCCATTCTCAACATTTAACATGCCATGATTGTTGTGGCTATCAAATGAATTTCAGTGGGAGTTTAGATCCACAATCTTGATGATTTCATGAAGCAAAAATATGAAAAAAGTCCAAAGATACCGAGAAGTGTTTTTGATTAAGAATAATATAATCTGATTTAGTGGAGTAGAATTTGAGTAGAATTTCCACCGTATCGGCTGATTTTATCATTCAACATGAGAGGATCCCGATCCATTTTATAACTAGTTGATGTCACATAAAATGTTTTCAAATGTAATATCAACTATTGCCTCTTGATACTTTAAACAAAATCATCTTAAATTTTATAGTATATTTTTCATAACCATACCCCATTATAAACAGTTAAATTGGTAAAATTTAACAGTCGCTTTAAAGTTATGCACTTGTGTGGGTGTGTTGATCCTCCAAAATAAATAACCTAATAGTCAAATATGAAACTCTAGGTACTTTTTAATTGAAAAGGTTTAGAGTTCTGAATTCATTACTTGTGATCACTGTATCAGTCCGTTTCCAAAATAAATGATTAAGCACCTGTAGCTGGTTTCTTTCCATCAATAAACAAGCCCATCGTTTTGAACCACCGCATCAGATTTCGATGTTCCTTCACATATAGCCACGCTTGAAGAAATTTAAAGAGAGACTCGTTCACGCCTCGTTCCTCAATGTAAGTGTGAAACGCATCTCTCATCTTATCGTCTAGGTCCCTGTCAATTTACAGAAAGTCGGTCAAAACTCAAAAAAAGTCCATAGCATTTCCAGTTTCCACCCTTGAAAACATGAGAACTGCAAAGAGAAAATTAGCAGGTACATAATAAAACAAAAAACGGGTACTCTAGAACAACACACTGTGTTCATATGTTCCAACAATTTAAGAAGATTTTGTCCCCCAAAATGCAAAACACAATTCTACAGTTTCTTCTCCTCAGCCCAGCCTATCCTTTTCTCACCGGAAAGAAACATCAAAATGAGCATTCCTCTACTTTAAGTCCATTCCTCTAATCCAATATTCCTTACACCTTCAAAACATAACTAAAAGCTTCTTCCTAGTATTTGCATGTTATGGCTAATAGAACTAGATCATCTTAGAATTCAAATTCGGATTTAACTTAACTCCAAAAGTTATTCATAGGAGGACTCATGAAGTATATATTCACTACTTTAGTCATGTCACTCATCAATGCAAGATCACCAAAACATCCCTCACCAAAAACACTACACATAGTGTGAAATTTACAAGACAGGATATGTGCTAGGCAATTTGATATAACAAATTGGCTTAATAAGCCCATTTAAAGTCTAATGCCATCTTCAAATTTGAATTTTTGACATGACGCAATTTCAAAACCTAATTCTCCTCTCAAATCTTACCATCATATCACACTAACAGTTGTGGAATCTCTAATAGTGTTTTTCATATCTTATTTCCAATTAGTTTTAGGTTTACATACTCTAGGGGTTGCAATGACAATAATCTCCAAACCTACACAAACATAAACCCTAAACAAAATTGAGAGGAAGGAAAAATGGAGAGAGGAGGAGTACTGACGCGAAAACAGGGCCAGTGTATTGCGAAGGGATGAGGAGGTAGCCGTTGTCTTGGAGCTTAGGTCTCATGGAAACAGAGTGAATCCCGAGAGCATCCTCGTACAAACCGCAGAGGAAAATCAACGATTCCTTCTGCGAGGGTTTGGAGACGTCGACATGGATGAAGAGCTGGTCCGTGGCGGAATCCTCGTCCTCGGGAGTCAACAACCGCATGACGTAGATGCTCACCTCTTCCTCGCCGTAGCTGCGCTTCAGAACCGGACCAGGTGAGTCCAGAGCCCCCTTCACGATGGAGAACGGCGACGGAGGACTCACTTTCTGCGAGGCACGTGCCACTGTCACGTGAGCCAATGTCTAAACCTAAAGTAAAACCCTAACAGACAAAGAGAGTGAGAGAGCGTACAGGGGGCATGTTCATTTTGGAGACTTCTAGATAGTGATCCTTGAGCGAGCGGAGAACCATCGAGTTCACGGCGGCGGAGATGCCGCCACCCTCAGACGAATACGGCCGCCGGAGAGCACCCACGGCGCCCACCAACGCTCGCTTCCACATTTCTCTGATTACTTCTACTTTTCTGTTTCTGCGTGCGTGTGTGACTGTGTTGTGGCAACTCGACCCAGCTCTGTACTCACTTCAAAACTATCCACAATGTTATATTGGTAATTAATATTTCATTATTACATTTTCAGTTTAATTTTTTTGAGTTAAAAAAAGTACTAATTGTTCGGAACTAAATACCATATTTTATATTAAAATGATGAATAAAAAAATTAAAATGATATGTAACATCACTCTTGTAAAATTATAAATTAAAGATACAAAGAAATGTCTTTGTTAGGGAAAATGAGATTTGTCACTCACAATCAATATACTCTTTGATGTTATAATATAAACTATTAACTTGCATAAAACAGTCGACACTCTTTGGAATCTAACATCAGCAATAATATGTAAGTTGTCCGTCTCATAAAACATCTTTTATTATTTTAAATTTTACATATTTTACCAACAATTTAAATGTGTAATAAAGTGCCATCGTGTTTCTATAAAATGTGTTGCTTTTATCATAAATTTGCAAAGAAGAAAAAAAAAATCTATTTATCATCAACACGATGGTAAAATGTATAAAATTTGAGAAACTTGACTGTAACTATGTGGAAAAAATATCGGACAGTAAAACATATGAAAATTGAAAATTTAACTAATTTGTGAAAAAAACTTACATGATGTAATTACAAAATAATAATAATTGAGTATTAAAATGTGTAGACGTGAATTCATGGGCCATATTCTCTCTGGATATGTAGAAATTTAAATATATACCTTGCAAAAAAGGAGTCATGTTTGACATTTATATGGGATTTGAAACTTGAAAAATGGTGTTTTAAAACTCGTGCTAATAGTTGTTTAAACTTTTTTTTTTCAAATCAAGACAAATATTTAATTCTTTTACTTTCAATACAAGTTAATTTTCTCTCTTAGTTTAATGATCAAACAATCTTCAACGCATACAAAAAGGAAGGGTATAATTGAAAAAGAAACATGTTATCTTAAAAGTTTAAAAATAACAAACAAAAAGAAAATGTTCTTTAGTTAAAAAGGGACAATTATAATTGTTACCTACCGCCAAAGTAACTCGTGAACAAAAATGTTATATGTCTTCAATAAAAACGTCCCAAGCTTTGAAAAAGGGGAAGATAAAAATGTCCTTATGATTTAAGATTATATCATTAGTTGACAATATCTACAAAATTAATAACTATGCATCTAAAAACATTTTTTTTTTTTATCAATTTTATTTAATGACCATGCAATCATATTTCTTCTATAAAATGGGCAAGTGCAACTGAACAATTTTTCACTTGGTGAGAACTTCAAACAAGGCACAAAATGAAAGCTCCGATCTTTCAGAATTGTAATAAGAGACATCTTAAGATTCAAAATCTGTCTGACCAAAGCTTCTTACTATACAAAGAAGTTACAAGTACATTTTGGGGCAGCTGAAAAATGCAAGTGATGAATCCTATGAGCTTCGGCCATGAAGAGACTTGCTTACTTGGGAGGCTAAGACCATTGCCTTGGCTCTTGTGCTCATCAGCATCAATTCCCGCACTGCACGACGCTGATGTTGCCGAGCATTTTTAGCTCTCTTCGGAGCTAATCGGTTGTCCCTTTCCACAAATGCAAGTCTGAATTTTTCAGCTACTGATAATTCAGTGGAGCTTGAAGAAGATGCAGAGATGGGTTTCAAAGCAAACCCATGTACTGTCCATGTTCTGGGATCAATATCCTTGACAACTTCCTCGTCCAATATGATGTTTTGCAATGCTTCTCTAGGAACCTCAGTTCCCATGAAACCAAAGGGTGATGACTTAGGATTTACAACAACACGTGGGCACTCAGTAGAAAAGTCCTCTAAAGAAATTTTATCAATGTTTGGCTGCATATCAAATAAAATAAATCACTTCTCGAAGAAATCTCAGCCAGGAAAAATAATAGCAACTTTGATTTTTCCTTATGCAAATGAGAATCAAAGTAGCCTTATCCATCAAGAAATGCAGGATTTTTTGGATTTCAGAAAGGACAAAAATCCACATTCAGCTACCAAAGTTTGAAGGACATACCCATACGAGCCACCTGAGTGATTGTGCACCACTAGCAATTTCTTTCGTATCCAGCTCCTCCCAAGAATCCTCCTCCACATAATCATCAAACCTCGGTTTGAATATACCCAAGCATCTTCGTGCTGTGTTGTCACTCCTTGGACACCCTCTGCAATATTAATCATGATTCATCCCCTCTTATGGGTTTTGTAATGATGTAATCCTACTCAACACATTCTTGTATCCAATGTGATTATAATTTATGATTCTATGAAAATCATTATGTAATAAGTATCATCATGAGAGAAAGAAAAAGCAACCTACAAATCTCAAGATTCAAATAACATTTCCTTCATGAAAATAGACCAACATTAAAGCCAAATTTTGGGGTATAAAATATTAAGTAAATATGCTTAGTTCATCTTTATATGCGAACTCAATCTACAGACCTAACTACAAAAGTATAACAACAACATGATACCTAAAAGGCCCATTGAAGCAAATTTTTCAGATTGTCTTTAATGAGAAACGAAATACTCAACAACACTGAAGAAATTGCATTGACAAAGAAACAAAACTTAAAGTGGACAACACAAGATATGTACCCGCATCTCAGTGTCTCCAACAAATGGCAGTGCTTCACAAGCTCAGATATACCATTAGCAGTAATTTTGGGGCATCGGCTGCAAATAGTCTCAATATATCAAGTGATTCTGAAAGAGAGAGAAGTATAATATAAAAAAACACAACGAAACCTCAAATATTTTTGTTAGCACATGTTAGACATCAATAATTTGATATTCTAATTTCAAGGCAAGTTGTTGATGGACCAAAATAAAGGCAAATATAATCAATAATCATCACATCCAGTAGAGTAAAACCATGAAATACAATTAAGTTTACAATGAAAGAGGAAGGTCTAAGCAGAAAAGTCAATCAGTAGTGATTACCAACTTCTAATCAAATCATGATATAGTTTAAACAGCAAAATATTTTCGCAAAAATGTGCCTGTCAGCTGGTCCACTGCATGGGACATATCACATGTTCTTGGAGCATCAAATGAGCCTAAGAGTTAAGACTAGAGGCTAGAGCATATTGCATGAAAGTCTATATACATGAAACGACTAAATATTATGAAAATTCATGTTTTCTCTAGCACATGATAGAAATGGTTATGACTTATAATTCTATACCTTATATCCAGAGCTTTAACATATCTACATACTTCAGCTGCTTTTATCAAGCCAGAATCCGAGACATCTGAGCCAGAGACATCAAGGATTTCCCAAGAAGTGTCAGCTAATGCGATCAGGACATCATCATTCAGCAATCTTCTTCTTCTAGCGATAGCTGCCACCGCTATCTGTCATTAAGTGTAAATAAATTATTTATTGGTATGTATGTATAATGTACACGATCCATGATGAAAGATTCTTTCTTTTTTATGTTCTTTTTATGTGGAATACACAACATAACCAAAGATGTGTACACATTTGCATTGAGCACACCATAACTTTACACATGTATGAGCATCAGGATAAAAATGACCTATTAAAAGATTCATTTTCCAGTAACCTACCTTTATATCAGCTGGCAAGTTGACAGCAATCTCACTCAAATCTACAATAATATCTTCCAAATGCCTTCCAATAACTCCAACGCAAAGGCTGACTAAACTCGGAGGCTTTGTCTTCTTAGATAGAAATCCTGCACAAAAAATTATCAAAAACATTGTCAATTCCTTTTTCTGTGGCATATGCTTATGCAAAAAAGAATTGATGCAGGTCACCAAGATTTAAACTCTAAGTCCTCATTTAAAAAACCCCCCAACTAACACCGACCTAGTGTCTCTTTCATAGAAAACATGCTTTAATCATTTTAGTCAGATGCAAAGCTCAAACTGAGCTTCGATACTTTGGCATAATCAGGCCATACAAACAGAGTCAAAGATCAAAACCTAATTAAACAATGTGCATTTGCCACAATCAGGTAACATCATCTAAACAGAAATCAATCACAATAAAGCCCCAAATGAGTAATGCTTTGAACTTCCTACTTAAAATTATCACAGAATCAAAGAACCACGGTCCTTGAACTTCAATTCATCCCCAAAACAGAGCAAGTGCAATGATCATGGGGTTCTGAAAGGTGAAAACTTCAACAAAACCTAAACATAATCATGACACCCCATTTCTAAAAACGAATAACAGAAGCTAAGTTTCATAGAAAAGCATATTGAAGTTTAAGAAAATACCGGGAAATTGAGGGTGGGCGATTGCGATGGAGGACTTGGATTTGACGTTGGATGGGGGATTCAAATCGAGGTTTTTCAAAGAGGTAGCTAATGCTTTGGCACCTTCACCTTTATCCATCCAAAATCAAAATGAAAAAACTATGCAACGCAAACGTGCGCTTACACAACACCCTCAATTTCGAAGAACCAAATCCGATGATGTTTCTAATTCCTAATCAATTTCTCTCTCTATCTCTCTTTAGTCCTGTGTGTTCTGAAATAAACGAAGCCGACTTAACTTACGATCCTCTTTTGAAAAAAAAATATTATTACCAATATTAATTCAATTGTAAAAAAAGTTATATTTCATTTCAATATATTGTCACCTATTATTTTAAAAATTAGTTGTACATGATAAATATTTTTCCATGTAATTAACAACCATACATACAAATTATGCTATCACTAAAAATTAGAGCAAGTTTTGTCTCCACTTAACTTTTTCAAATTCAATTTAGTTTTTTATATGCTTTATATGTTTGTTTTTATAGTTTGAAAATACTTTCTATATTTCATCTTAAAGTGTAAATTTTACTGTTAATAACCTAAATGTTAACTATAGTTATTTAACAATTAAAATGTATTTTTTTTTTCAAAATTAAAGATGAAAATTTGACAAAAGAAAAGTTGAAGAACGAAACTGAATTTGAGAAATTTTAATGAGACCAAAAATATACTTTACTCTATTTTACATATATATTTTTTAGATTTATAATAAATTATAACATAAGTTTATTTTATTATTGCATTTTCGAGAAAAAGAATATTAAAATCTTATTTATCAAAAAAAATAATAAATAAATAAATAAAAGATATGAGTAGTCAGAATGAATAAATATACATGCTTGATATTTTACGTAAATTAAAATATTTGGTTGTTATTTTTGTGAAATAAAATTTGTTGAGAAATTCTTGCATAATCCAAATATTAGTATAAAAAAAATTAATACAGTATAATTTATTTTTAACAATTTAATATATTTAAATATTTTTAATGAAGTTCAATTATAGAGATCACTTTCTAAGTTTATTTTAAAATAAAATAATCTAAATATTTAACACAAAAATATATACTCTCACTTATATCACGGCTTATATACATACTTAAATGAAACACATTTGTCTGCTAGAAAAATCGAAAAAGAAATATTAGAAAAATGAAACAAAAATGACATAAAAGCATTATAGTTTTATAGATCCTCATTATAGTTTTATAAATCCTCATTTATTGTTGAAAGACTTGTATATAATCGTTTAAATTAGATGAATTTTTTTACTAAAAATGTACTTATCACTTGAAATTAATTAGTTACTTGAATAATTTTATTATTTGGTACTTAAGGTTCTTTGTTGTTTAGACTTGGTTTGGATGATAGATTTTTCTATTTGACTAACACAAGCTAAATATAAACCATCTTTTCCAAATTCTCAACCAATTCTTGAAAGGTCTTGCCGTTTATAATTTCAACCTCACTTAACACATTTTAAATTCATTTGTAGAAGGTTTTCTTTTCTCTGTATATTATATACTTCTACTCAAAAAATGTAATGATTCTGACTGGACTGCTTGTCAAAATAATCATCATTCCACTGTTGATATTTACACTTTCTCAATTCTTCTCTCATAAATTGAAAATAAAAAGAAAAATCACTATATCTCGTTTATCCGTGAAACACTTTGTTTCTAATCCTAACTTTCACCAAAACACTCAACTTCAAACTAAATTATACCATCTTCTTGATATATTTACAAGTCCCTCAAACCAAAAAAAAACTTCAATGACATTCTATCCAAACTTGATGTTTTTTTATATACATAACTTGAAGGATTCTTGTAAATATCTCCCGTTAACTGTTTCTGTTTTCTATTTTTTTATTTATTAGAGTTGCATCATCTTTTGTAAAGAATGTTAGTTCTGCATACATTAATAAAAAGTTCTTTATGATTTTGTCGTTTTCATCATCATGTTTTTTCGTGCTTCCTTGTTCCTTTTTACTATTATTTGGCTCTCCATACTGATCCACCATCAGGAGTAAGCCAAACCAAGTGGCGAATTATTCACCCACTTCGTCAATTATTTGTTATGGAGTTATGCATAAAAGTCTGTTTTTCGTGGTGAATGGTGTAATATTCAATTATCGTTTAGATGTTTTTATCAATTTTAATACAAAGTAACTTCTTTTTACTCATTTTACCTTTATACACACAACAATACAACCAATTTTGATTCATTCCGTCATATAGATAAGTGGGACAATGTCGAGATTGAGTAGTAGTTATTGTGATAAAAAAAAATTACAAATATTGACGTGGAGTACTATAACATAAAAATTACTACAAAAATATATTTTCATAATTTTTTAGTGCACTTTTTTATAATTTTAATAACCATTTATTTTAATAATTATTATAATAATCAATTCTTTAATTATAAATAATTTGTATCATCATAAAAAAAATGGAGACATTGCTTAGCTGCTGTGTTGCCAGAATAAGTTTAATTAGATTCAGAGAGACTTATAAAGTAAACTGCAGTTATGATGAATTATTGATATGAAGCTCAGCCAGAGATATTGGATGATGTATATATATATATATATATATATATATATATATATATAATGTATGCATAATTGATGACATAAAGTTTTTTGATTAAATTATCAGTAATATAATCACACGTTATCTTAGAGGAATCAAAACAGAAGCTTTGACTTTGTAATTGGTAAGGAAAGTTTAAGGGTATGATTAAATATAAGTACGAAGTTTATTTATTTTTTATTTAAATAGTACATTTGAAATTATTAGTATTTTATTGAAATATTTACGTAAGGTTTAACATTTAAAAAACAAATTGAAAATTAATATTCAACTTCTCTGCAAAATTTCAACGCTCTCAGTTTTCTGTCCCACCCACTCCTTTCCTCTGTTCCTCTCATTCCCGTCCAACTTTTCTTTTTCTTTCGAATTAGTATATAATTGTATGTTTGAGTGGATGATTATAAATTTCATTTTATTCTTCTTCATTTGTAAAATTAATTTTAATTAGAAATAAGGTCACAGGAAAATAATTAATATTAGACTACATATATGTAAAAAGTAAATTTATTATGATAAATGTTATTTGTTTAACATTCGTTAATATTAATCATAACCGTGTTAAGATATTTATTCTTTTGTGATAATCAATATTAAAATATACTTAAAAATCTTTTCAGTGATGAAATATAAGTTTAAACTCAAAAATTATATTAAAAATGTCAAACAATAGGTGTGATTACTACTTCCCACTGAACCTAACATGCTATTGTCCTAATTGTAACTAAAACAAGCTAAGTTTTTGTCCAGTGTCCACTCTACTCAAGCGTGGAAACTGTTTTTTTATTTTTTATTTTTTTTTTTTACGTGTAAAACAATTTAATGAAAAATTTACTGTTGGTGTGACTTCTAAATTTTTTTAAAATTATGTTTTTACGCGTGATTTCCTATTTCGTTCTGGATCTGTAATATAAAATTATTTATGTGCCTATATATAACAGTAGAACCTGTTTGCCTAGCGTGAAAGGAATTTCTTTTGAATTAGTGAGAGTTTGAATTTTGTCACGTTAATCACAATTGAAACTCACGAAACACGTTGAAAATACAATAAATATTTAGGTGGAGGCTTTAGTTACACTTAAACCTTTGATAATTGGTGGCTACGGACAAAATGGGTGTCCCTTCATACAGTGGGTGTTCCTTTCTAAGGTAACGCACTGACCCAGCTTCACGTGTCTGGTATGATTTATATAATTCGAAACATATTTAAATATTATAAACTATTTAGGAATATTAATTTTAGAATAAGTAACTAATTTGTTAATGATAAAAAAATCAATTTTTTCCCTTTAATGCTTGACCAACATCATTTAAAAGAAATTAGAAATAATATGGTAATTTTATGGTCTAATAGCATTAATAAAGGTATTTTTACTCTGTAATTGCTTTTATGAATACAACGGTCACAGTAACATGAGAAACAACGAAGCTTCATCCATAAATACGCACTCACAACCACTTAAACACGACACAAACATCATCGTTGTTCTTTTTACAATGTCTGGAACCATTTTTCTCAACGCTAGCTTCAGGGTTCGCTTCCCACGCCAGGCCCGTCGGCCCGCGCCCGTCGAGCCCACGCCCCTCACAATACCCACTCCGCGCCCTCACTGGGCCTCCTTGCAGGCCGACATTGAAGCCCACCTCAAACAAACCATTCCCATCAAAGAGCCGCTCGAGGTTTACGAGCCCATGCACCGCCTCGCCTTCGCCGCCCCCCGGAGCGCCGCGCCCGCGCTATGCCTCGCAGCCTGCGAGCTCGTAGGCGGGGAGCGCCGCCAGGCCATGGACGCTGCGGCGGCGCTGTTACTGAACCTGGCTAATGCGCAAGCGCACGAGGGGCTCGGTCTGAGCGAGGGCTCCAACATAGCGCTTCTGAGCGGGGACGGGATTGTTCCGCTCGGGTTTGAGTTGTTAGCGAGGGGCGACGGGTCGGGCCGTGGAAGCCCGGAGCGAGTGATGCGCGTGATAATTGAGATATCACGTGCGGTAGGGTCGCTAGGGCTGATAGATTCGCTGCACATGAAGAAAACGGGTACGGGGGAGTTGGAAAGCGTGAAGCGCGTGGTCGAGAAAGGGGAGGGTGGGTTGCATGCATGCGGCGGCGCCTGCGGCGCGGTGCTGGGAGGTGGGAGTGAGGAGGAGATTGAGGGGCTGAGAAGGTTCGGGTTTCATGTGGGCATGATGAGGGGCATGGCGCAGAGGGGTTTCGACGAAGAAGATGTTGAAGAACACAGAAATCTGGCTCTGAAGGAGTTGCACCTTTTCAAGGACAAAGATCTTCGCGTCATATCCACTTTTCTTAATTTCTACTAGCTTTTACCGATCACCAATCTCAGCTATGGATCATCATCATCCGACAACAACATTTCTTCTTCTGATCATTTTTTTTAATTTATATCTTTATATATTTCAGTGACAAACTTTTGTTTCAAACAATTGTAATCTAATTAGGTTTTGTAATATAAACGTATCCAGATATACTCCTTGTCTCAGATCCCCTCTCTCAACTGTTCGTAGAAAGAATAAACCTGGGGTTTCTTTCTTTGTTCTTGCCTTAGGAACCAATTTGAATAACTTTCAATATTTGGAGATCTACTTAGCATAATTCTTCTTTGAAAAACTTTTTAGACTTATTTTTTTCGTAATTTTTTAATTTTAGTTTAAGGATCGATAGACAATTTAATCCTCTTGCAGATCTCTTACATATGGAGATTTCCTCGGACTACTCCTGCCCAATTATTTCCAACCTTATATTTGAAGACTTTATCGTTAAAAAATAAATAAATAAATATCATCAATTAAAAATATAATTATTAGTTTAGAATTTGATTTAACAAAAATAAAAATTCTATTAGTCAATGTAGAAAATTATTTATTTTATAAATAATTGATAATAACTAACTTGATAGAAATTTACTCAAAAAACAAAACTAAAACTTTGTATGCAATGAAGGTTTCTTATCATTAACTATCAAGAAAAAATGTAAACAAGAAAAACAATTACAAAAGAGATATATTGGAATAGAGATTAAAAAATTCATTTTCATTGGGTTGGGTCTCTCATATATTAATCTAAGTCTTTCTCACTATCATAATTTATATAAAAATAATAGATTCTAAAACAAGAATTTATTAATTGATTTTACATCTATCTTTGGGATTACTTCTAGTGGTGTGCAGGAAGCTTTTCATATTGATTATTGTATGCTTATTCTTCTAATGATGTTTTTACTCTTGTTACAAATAGTAAAATAGAAAGTTTAAGTATTATTATTTCTTAAGGGATTTGTATGTATACAATTGATTATTTTTATCATAATTTAGACTATTTTTCACAATAAAATTAATTTTTTCTATACTTGAAACTTGTTTATTTTTTTTTATTTTATTAAGTTTTTATTAATAATTGATTATTAGAGTCTATAATGGAAAGTTATATTAATTCTTCTTTATTTTGTTTAAAAAATAAACAAAAAACATTGAATTGAGAAAAATAGGATTGGAACCCTTAAAGAAGTACATAAAAGAAAAAGTTGATTCCAGCAATTCAAGCTCATCACCAAGGAATTGTGCCACTAAAGTTGGGTTGAAAAACTTTGGGCTTAATTGTATCCAACACCACTAAAGGTGGGTTAGGCGCAAACGTCAAAATTTTATGTATTTAAAGGACTCTCTACATTCGTGTTAGGTACTCCATAGAGTTAGATTCGTCTGAAAGTGTCCGAAAAAATGTAGCCTTGAAACAATGACTTCAAGATTTAGAGGGTTTCCTTTTCTCATATTTATATATTCATCTTCCTCCATTGTTCATTCTTTTCATCTTGTTAGGGGTTAAATGTAATCAGTTAAACTCTCATGTATTCGATTTTAGTGCTCATATATATGTATTTTCATTCAAACATTAGTATTTTGTTTTTATGCTTATTGCTTGTTGTAGCTTGATCACCCATCACATGATCTTTGATTTTTCAGGTATTGGAAAATATCTTTTGTAATTTACTATTGAATAAAAATATCTAACGAAAGTTTTTATCTAGAATAGAGAGCATGATTCATTTGTTGCTTCAAGACCCTTGTGGCAAAAACAAGTTTTCTTTTATGTACTTAATCAAGGAATTGACGGTTATAGAAAAACTTAGGCTCATTCATTTAAAGAATCAGAATTTGGGTATTATTGTAGATTGACATTGACATTAGTTTAAAAAGAATGTAATCATTTTTTTTTGTATGAGAGGAATGTATGATGAAGTTTAACCCTAACAATTGCATTTCATATCATCTCCATCTTGTTTCCGTAATCCAAGTACTAGTTAAAAAATACCAAAATTATTTTAATTGTTTTGCGTAATTTTATTTTCTGTTTATTAACTTAAAGATTGAAAATAATTTATAGTCTAAATTTGTTATCAATTATATTTATTGTTGTGCATAACATAAGAAAACTTATATTTATCATTTGCTATATTTGCAATTAGAGGTGAAAAATGCTAACAATAGTTAATATGAATTCTTACTAATTTAGACTAAAACTTAAAAATATTAGTTTAAAAAAGTACGATAATTTAAATTTATTCAAAGCTATCAACTTAAAATTATATTACTTCAAAATTTTATGTGAAAAATATTAATCTCTTTATTTTTTTTTAAACAAGATTTTGCATTAAGGATAAATATTTAGAATGACCAAGAGATATAAAATTATGTCTAAAATTATATATACAAGTTTTTCAGTTTGAAAACAATTTTTAAAAGCATTTAACAATTTTTAAAAGCATTTTCCAGTAATTAGACACAACCAAAAATATAAATAATTAAATTATGTAACACGAGACACTAGGAAAAAACACAAGAATCGTGTCAAATGTATATTACAAAAGAAAACCGTATATAGAAGACATTCATTACATCCAAGCCCAATAAGAAGGGGTGTTAGTTATCCCTAAACATTTGAAACATAGAAAAAGACCACGACAATACAAAATTGAAGTGGGAAGGCCTTCTAAGGTTTCTCCTCTCCCAACAGCTCTCCAAAGCACCGTGCTTCCTCTCCAGATAAAACTCTTGTCCACGTTCATATTTCACCTTTTCAACAACTCAAAAAAAGTGGCTTCTTGCTAGCGAGCATAACCACTCACTAGGTGAGCATAAACATTACTGGAGAAGAAATAACTTTTTCATTTGCTGAGCTCAACGAATACAATAGTCTTCTTGCTAAGCAAGTGTCCTGGTCGCTGAGCAAGAAGATCCAGAAAGAACTTTCTCTCTTTCACTTCTCCAAAAAAATTGATACAAATGATAATTAATTTTATCTCCAAAAGAAATTGTTTAAACTTTAAATTTCAGCATTAAACAAAAAAATTTATAACAAAACGTCAAATGCAGAAGTCAAATTGGAATAATAAAACAAATTATTATCCCATTTATCTTATGTTTCCGTTAATGTTTGACAAATACATAGTAATGCTACTAAAGGAGAGATATACATTATTAGTATCTTTGGAATAGAAGTTTGAGACAATATTAGTAGACCAAGGACAATTTACTAGCTAAACTTGAAGGCTTAGGCAGAAAAGGGAACTCCTTATCTTTCAAAGTGATGATTCCCTCTTATGCAAAGCCTTTTCCCAAGTCCTTTTGCACCTTTCTAAAATTCTCAGTGGTTGAGGAATAAGGGTAGGAAAAAATGATTCCATCAGCATAGTTGGAAGATCTTGTCCTTTAGTGAAGAAAAGGGAGGGGTACGATTGAGGATTTTGTATATGTACACACTACTCATCTAGCAAAGTAGGCTTGGTGCGCTTATAGAGACCCGAATTCATTATTGGTGTAGGTCCAGGAAGGTGTATAGTGTATAGTAATCCATTATTCATGGGTTTGCAGAGTATTCTTGAAAGCAAATATTATTACTGATGGATGAATAAGGGCCATTACTTAAGAGAAGCTATCATGTTGCTTAACAAATATCATGTGAAGTGAGAAGGTGAATGTGCTCCTCTTCATAAGGCACCCACCCCAGAGGGAATCTTGAAGGTTATTTGGAAAGAAAGTGTCCCATATAAGATTAGACATTTCCTGTGGAGGGTCTGCCATCATGCTATTTTTGTCATAGGAAACATTTTCATTAAGAAGCTGGTTGTCTATTTATGTTGTCCCATGTGGAACAAGAGACAAATGCCAAGTTAGCATAGTCTATTACTCTAACTCTACTCCTAACCGTTTGGTTTGGAATTTGGGACACAGTCAAATACAATGCTCCCTTACCATGTACAACTTCACAAGGATTAACCATGCAAACTCTATAATCCTTAATCTTTTGGTATATTTGGAAAGCAAGCAACAAAACAATGCTCTGAATCCAACCATTAATCATTGACAGTTACAAAAGCTCTTCTCATTTCTCAAGAGGTTGCATAACAGAAGCATGTTTTACAATAATAAAGAATATGTGTCTCATAACAAAAAATAAGTTGAAAGCACTCACTTGCAAGTATTTGACCATTTGGTGTTCCTAAGATGCTGTGTGGTGTATATTTAGAGAACTAAATTAAACAAGGAATATGTCATGCAAGAAGTTAATGCTTGATAGGTTGACTGTGCTATAACAGCAACACCAAGAGTTACCTACACGATACTATAACGCCACTATGGATGTGCACAGTAGATAATTTTATTCTCTCTATGTGTTTCTTATTTAACATAAAGGGTCTTAATCAGATTTGCATTTAGTAATTCTTTAGCATGCACTCAAGGTGATGAAAGTCGAAATTTGAAACAAACAACAGAGGTAAAATAATGGTAACAAAAATGAATGATTGGGGAAAATATAAAACTACTTTGAAATTGAAACAGGGTACACAATGCATACTCTATACGTAGCTTGTATTAAATTAATGTTATGGAGATCAAAGGTGAAAACTGACAGGGACTACTACATACTGGGTGTTTCTGTTTTCTCTTCTTTTCTCACATTGTCACACGTCATTACATACCATTCATTGATCTACTCTATAATTATTAGATGACTCGAAGTTGGTGAATGTCTCTGTCAATTTCCCACGCTACACTATGATTTAATAATTTAGACCCCTTCTTTCAGAGTTCTGGTAATAAAAGTCAGGTTATTTTAAAGATTTATAAATGCTTGTCACTTCTTAACTGAACAAACAAACAAGTGCTTGAGTTCATACCACATTTATTTCAAATTCTAAACTCATTCAGCTTTAGAACAACGAATAATTTATAAGTTTCTAAACTTTTAAGTAAAACTGCAAGACAACATGTTTCATTTTTGGACTGGAAAATTGCAAAGTTTAAGAGAGCTGATATATTACATCTTTTTGGAAGTTATATCAGTAATACTATTAGGTTATGCAATATTTGTATGGAATTTGATTTCCCATCATACGATAGCATTCAGATGCGGAAATAGTATTAAAAAAACCATTCACTCATTGTTGATTTAGAGAGCAATAATTTTATACACTTTCCGTTTTCTTCCACCTCCTCCTCCTTTCTTTTTCTTTGTTTCTATCTCTTTCACTCATCACATCAATTTTTTATTTTCTCTTCTTATCTCTCTCCTCACCCAAAGGTGGATACACCTCACAGAATCTTTATTCATTGTAGAGTAATACAGGAAGAGGGAAGTAGGCCTAGGCTCGGAGAGGTGGACTTGTGAACAGGGAAGACAAAGAAAAGAAAACAAAAAAAAGTCACAGAAAATCACACTCAATGAAGAATAGAAAAACACTTTTATCCTTCAAAATGCTTAATGGCTTTCAAATTATGATTCACATCCACCATTGTGTTTGTATGAATGCTCAAAAACACCCATAAGATCCCACCAATTTGATACAACATGAGATTGAAATCGGTTATGTTTGCAGCAGCATATTTCATTCACGGTTTTCATGGCTAAAAAAATTCTCTTATACCCCCAAGCATGAACGCAATATCTCCATTGCTAAGTAACCACTAACCACAAACCTACTATACATCCAAAATGTGAAAGAACTAATACTAGTACATCATTATTGAAGAGGACCCTTTATAGTGATTCAAGGAAACCAGTTTTCGAAAGAACAGCATTCCTCACTTTGCTAAGATCCCTACCTTTGAGGGTTCTCCCAGCACCTTCTAGAACAGAAAATGAGGATATCTGACTCCTTGCAAGCCTTCTGGCAATAAACTCATGTGGAGGAAGCTTTGAATCAGGTTCATCATTTTCCTCTCCATCCTCATCACTATCCCCACTGTAGTTGGCAATACCATTACCTTCACCATCATAATCAGACTCAAACCTTGAAGCACTATTCTTGGGGGGATTACTCGTGTAAATTTTTGACCAGTCAGGAATTTTCACAGGTGCTGATTGCTGAAGAACCTTGGCTTCACTGGAGGAATTAGCACTGCTATTGCTAGATCTTGGGACCATTCTGGCTGCACTAGGCCTAGCAGGAACAGGAACAGAAGAGGACTGATCCTTCTCTTTGAACTTCCGAACCCCAGAAGAACCATAATCACTTCTGTTCTTGAGAACATCCCAAATTTCTTCTTCATCAAAATCTCCATCTCTCAACGAATTCCATATCCCACTGTGCTTCCTGCCAAGACTATATTTATCTTCCATTATCAACCAACCACTTCCTGCTTAACACAAATCTGAAGAAACTTATTTCACAGGATTGAATTAGAATTTTCAGTAGTTTAAGCATAAAAAAAAAAGACAAAATTTTGGAAGTTGAAGGGAGAAATTAAGAAGCAAAAGTGCAGAAATAAATAAATCACAGAAGGTGATTACATATTATACAGTAAGATGTTTGATATTTTACTGAGAGAAAAAAAAAAAAAACACCTTTTTCTGTTGTCCAGGAATCAGAAGCTTGAAATAATTAAACTTTGTGTCGGTTCTAAATGGGGTTCCTGGAATATGCCAAGAAAAAAAAAATGGTAACAGAGTGGAGTGAGCTTGAATTGTGATAGCATGAGAACTTGAATTTGACTTTTATGTGATGGTGAGTCAAAATCCAAAAAGGTTTGGCTTACCTGAATATGTATTTGCAGAGGGAAATTGAATTGTAATTTGTAGGTGAAGTGTAATGAAAGCAGAACACAGAAAGAAAGTGAAGAGCAGTGCAGCAGCAAAAATCTGAAGGGGAAAGAATAAGACAGTGTTGTCCACAAAATGATGGCTGTCCAGTATTTAACTCTAGAACCTCACACCCTTAACTCTCTCTCTCTCTCTCTTTTTTTAAATTTTTTTTATATTAATGTAAAATATATACTAAACTTAATTATTAGTTTATACTTTTAACAAAATCTCTTATATTTTGTTTTCTATTAAAAAGGGTGAAAACCTGAAACCTTATTTAACATGAGTACATTTATTATAGTTTAGCGCTCCAACCGTGTAAATATTCTAATTAATATATATTTTTTTATTTATCTAGTTTATTATTAAATCATATAATATAAATACCGATAAAAAAATACTGCCATCTATTACATTTTTTTCTTTCTTCTTTCTCTTTTGATTCCACAAATCTTTTTCTTTATTTTATTTTTGCCGAATCTTTCTCTAGATTTTCCTAATAAGTGATGAGTAATTTTGTATATGTAAATCTCTAAAATTTAGATTTTCGTAATAATTCACGAGCAATTGTTATATAGAATAAATTAAGTTCATAAACATATTATATTAATATTAAAATCAATTACATATTTGTATTAAATTCTATAATTATTAATTATTCACAAACATATTTGTATAAATTAATTATTATGCATTTTTTCAAGAATAACTAAGTTTGAGATTAACTCTACGTAATAGATTGGATTTGTGTGAATTCATGAGTATCCTTCTGTGTCTAGAAAATAAATTTACTACAGATCAATATTAAATGTTAATTGAATATAATATAGTAAAAGGACAATGATAATTATATGTAATATATAAATAAAGTAAATTTACTGCACGTCAATATTTAATACTATATATTAATTAAATGGTAATGAAGATTAACTTAATAATGCAGTACTACATACATTCCCAGATATATGAATTTCCATATTAATAAATATATTTCAAAACTTAATATTAAAAATAGTATTTATTTTAAAGTCCATAGGTAAAAATATTATTTTTCATCATTATTGTGAACAAATCAAATCAAATTTTTATTTTTTTTTACTACGTCCCGATCAGAAAGTTGATAATTGATTTCGATGAAAATTAATATTATAGACAAATATTACCTACAATACATTTATTTAATATTATTTTATTTTCTTAAGTGTACCTTAGAATTTAACAACTTCCTAAATTCTAAGTGTGTGGAAAATTGTTAGAATTTGATACACGAAATCAACTAAACCTCCAAGTAATTTTCATTTAAAGAATACTAATTTAGTAATTCGAAAAACAAACTATACTAATTTTCTAAAAGAATCAATCTTTTAATTTTCATTACATAAAATATGACTCATCATGATTCGTTTTGTTCTCCATCATATATTTCGTAAATGCGTTAGTTCAACGTGCATGAGATTTGATTATTAGCCATTAATAATGGACCATTGAGAATTGTGGATTCTTACCTGGGATTAATTTTTTTTTTCTCAATTGTAGTTTATTTTCTTAACACAAATTAAGAACAATAACAAATAAGATATTTGATACCAATAGATTATTTCTCTTCAAATTAAAATTACAATAAACGTTTTGAAATAAAAAATAAATAAAGAGGAGATGCTTAGAAATTGGAAATGAATACATCATTTCCTTTGATTGGGCGGCTAATAGATAAAGACTGGTTATTGTCAATAAAAGAGACAAAAAGGGTCAAAGTTTTCAACACAAGAACAATACAAATGTTAGGAATTTGTGTGAGAAGTATGATGCACACACGACACAACCATTTTTGTTTTTTCTTTAAATTATTTTCATTCTAAAGCCACATAATCAAGAGGGAAGAATTTTTCCATTCTTGAGAGTAGAGCGATGAGGAGGTTATTTATATGACAATTTTTTTTATGTATTTTTTCTAAATAACTTATTTTATAGATTTTTTTTTTTATTAGAAGATCTCTAGAGTTTGAGAAGTTGTTCATTCCTATGGCAATCAGTAACTATTGTAGTTCTTTATATCTGTTTTATGTGGTTTTTTTTTTCACTAAAAATACATTGAATTGTTCTATTAATTTGATTTTTAAAAATTAAATTATTTTTATATGAGATTACTTGAACTAAATTAAACTATAATTTTGATATTGGAAATATATTTTAAGATAAAATGTCAACTAGTAATAATCTGCATAATGTTCAAGCAATATTTATAGTAGTTCAATTTAGTTTAATTCATTCTAACTATGTAATAATCCAGATCAATTCATTTTAACAATTATGCAATTGAACCACTTTTATAGTTTGGTTCAATTTTATAATAGTTGAATTTAGTTTATGTAATTTTTTTTTTCGATATCCTAATCATGAGGAGAGGATAAGATTGAGAACAGGTTCACTTAAGAGTGCAGCCAATTTGCATGGACGTCATTTCTGATGTGAGTGAAAATCACAAAAATAAAAGTAAAGCATATATTGGTGCAAACCAAAAAGAGATGATTTATAATATATATGGAAAACTTTTGAATCTTAAACTATTATATTCTTTTTAAGTTGTATATAAATATAATTATTAAGGAACTAAAGTATAATAACAATAATTTATTGAATAAATATCTATAGTCCTATTTAAGAGGGTTTGAAAACAATTTATTTGAATATGACAAAAATAAATGCGTAATTATATTTATAGTCTTAAAGGAGATCCAATTTTAAGTCAAAATTAAAGAGACATGTAAATGGAAAAAAATTTCTTTAAACTTTCTGTGCCACGCAGAATTTGTAAGAAAAGTAAGTATTAATTAATTATGTTATCTGTAAAACTATAATAGATTACACATTTAATATTTTATTATGATATCATTTTTAAAATAAATTATCAAATAAAAGTATTAAAATAATAAATAAAATATAATTTTTTTATCTAAAATTATTTTAATTTTAATTTATATTTTTAAAAATTATTTTTATGTTAAATTATTTTCAAAATTTTATTTTATAAATTTTGTTTTAAATATATAATATCCAAAAATTAAATTATTGTATTATATCTATTAATTCACCTATAATTTTTTTCACTTATTTCTCATCATTCTTCATTTCCTTTATCTTAATTCAAACAACCTCATTTTTTACTCTTTTTCCTTCTTCTTTTTTTTTTTTTTTTTTTTTTTTTTTTTTTTTTTT
>Ga0209489_105363_pt1 | contig 22333 bp, 9 predicted proteins | sample SiratrowhiteBW_FD_187527 | JGI IMG/M metagenome (GOLD analysis project Ga0209489, IMG submission 187527) | Root nodule microbial communities of legume samples collected from California, USA - Siratro white BW (SPAdes) (version 2) | ecosystem: Host-associated > Plants > Roots > Nodule | place: USA...
ATACAAGAAAGGTAAGGAAAATATTGTTGCTGATGCCTTATCAAGAAGGTATGTTTTACTTACTTCTCTTGATGCAAAGTTAATTGGCTTTGAATATGTAAAGGAATTGTATGAACATGACTTTGAGTTTGCACAAATATTTGTTGCATGTGAAAAGGGGGCATTCAAGAATTTTCATAGAGTTGACGGTTACTTATTCAAAGAAAACAAATTATGTGTACCACAATCTTCTATGCGAGAGTTGCTTGTGAGAGAGGCCCATGGGGGAGGATTAATGGGACATTTCGGGGTGAAAAGAACTTTAGACATTCTGCATGAACATTTCTTTTGGCCTAAGATGAAGCATGATGTTGAGAAAATTTGTAATAGATTCATTACTTGTAAGAAAGCTAAATCAAAAGTGTTGCCACATGGATTGTATAACTTATTTCCTGTTCTTCGTGAGGTACCCCTAAACCTCACATAGTTGCCTAAACTTCTTTCATATTTACATTTTCTTGAAACTTAAGACGGATTTTCGTCATCTAAGACAACGAAGGAAGGTAGGTATGATTGTTCATCTTTATTGTTTTTAGTACAAAACCATCTTTTTACAAAAAACAAAAAACAAAAAACAAAAACGCCTTCCCTCTTTCGTCCTCTGAATCTTTTTATGAACAAAACCCCAACTTTCTGAAATATTTGTTAGTGAAAGGATCATGCTGCAGATTTTGTTAATGGTAAGACTATAATGTTTTGTTTCTTTTGAATGAGAATAGTCTATGATCGTGAGTACCAGTTCTAGATAATCCGTTTATGAAGGATTAAATTCCTTGAGGGTGAAGATAGGTTGAAGTGTTGTGATTAATTGATGGAGTCTATAGTTGCCCATTTATCCTGACTAGTCATCTTTCGATTATTATGTTGTTTTCATTTTTAGGATTGTAGGAACAGCTGGCTCCAGAAGGGGGGGTTGAATGGAGCCTGAACTCAATTCGCTATAAATAGAAACCACCAACCAAGGCAAAAATATATAAACAAAGATAAAACAATTTTATACTAGTTCACCCTAATCTCTTGAGCTACGTCCAGTTCTCCCTTGAACAAACCGTTCAAGAGGTTCCACTATTTAGCAAATAGTTACAACGAGTACACAAACCTCTCCAGGTTATCATGAGTACACAAACCTCTCCAGGTTATACCAGTCTCAATCTCCCCGTGAGATCAAGACCACTCAAGAATTAAAGAAACACTCTCAAAGGAGAGAACAATGAAAGCTCACAAGGGTTTACTTCACAATGGTGAAGAATTACACAATGGTTTCACACAACCGAAAACTCTATATGCTCTCTATAGTAGATTGACAATAAACACTCAGTATATCTTCTTCAATGTATTATATGATGTATTTCTCTTTTTGCTTTTTCTTGTATCTTCTTCAACTTGAACTTGCTCCTCTATATGTAGCTTTTTAGAAACTAGCCGTTGGGATATTTGAACAGAGCAATCTTGACTTTCTGATGTATAAAGCTCAAACTAAAAATATTTCTCTAATATTTTAAACTGCATTAAACTTGATTAATTATGTATCAGAAATAATTAATTTAAAATAACATATAGAAATTATATTTGAGATACTCATCAATAATTTGAATAATTTCTATTATGAACATATTTGAACGTTAATGCACATTATGATATAAAATCAATTAATCACATCTAAATAGTTCATAATAATTTGAATAATTTCCATTATGAACAAATTTGAATGTTAGAGCACAATATGATATAAAATCAATTTAAAACAAATCAATAACACGTAAAAGTAAATAGTAAGAAAACTTATCTCTTTATAGACCATGTGTCTCCTGCTTTAATAATAATAATGTTAAATGTGCAATATGTATAAGTCATCAAATATAAATGTATACTTGAGTTTTGTTATCATCAAAACTTTATCAAATGATTTGATCCCTAAAGGGACTTTGGACCGTCTAATGTTCAACAAGGATTAACCATGAATGATGTGTTGTAGCTTGAGAATGTCTAACGTGAATGATTCTGAAAAGTTGATTTTTTCATGATTGGAACAATGGCATTAAAAGAGACATTTTAGGGTTCTAGAAAAAAAAATGCTCATTTGAATATGTTTTATGTGCTTTGGTGGGTTTTAATTTCCAGAGTATGTGTAATGGTGTTAATGGAGCAAACAATACGCTAACTACTAATGCCTCAGTGGATTTTTATTTACAAGCATGATTCTCACAGTTTGGAAAACAATTATTGAGGCACCGATTTTAGAACATTTAATACCATTAATTTCTTATTAGTGGATATTAAATGCTTTGATTATCCTCAGTAGCATATTTTTTTAAAGAAGAAAAACATTTAATTTCATAATTTAATGCCCTGGTCGTTTACGTAATTTAATTGCATTGAATTTTTTTAAAAGGCATGTATATCTCACTTTTCCTCGTTAATTTTCTGTTTCTTTTCATTCTCGTATTGAGCCAAGAGTCATGGCAGCCCATAGTGCATCATCCCCATAATCTACCATCATTACTGTGTACTTTCCAAGAAGGGTGTGAAGCACTGATTCAGTAGAAAATTTTGTGCCCTTTAGTGGGGAAGCTAATACAGTCTTCATGTTTGAGGCCTTCGAAGATGTTTCCTTCAGTTTGGATAGTCCAGTGGTGGTTACCTTCTACCACCCGTCCATCATCCATAACAATCCCTTAGTGACTTTGCTTCCTATTTGAGTAGCATGTAAAAGAATGGAATTAATAAGTAAACTAGTTGTATAATATGTAATGTATAACTAAGTAAAGTGTTGTAAAATAAAGTTTATCTTGAATTTTCATTGGCACGGAAGCGGCATTCTTGATAATGAAAAACTGCATCTAAGGGCTACATGCAGCTATGTAACGAGAGAGATAATGAACAGTGTAATGTGCGAATATTTGTTTCATTTCACTCAAATTGCAATACAACTAAGTCTTCTTTTATAGAAGAAGAAGAGAGAAATAGTTGTTAGCAAATAGTTACAAAACTGAAAAAAATAAAATAAAAGCTTGATATCATGTTGAGCACAGCTCGGCAGGTGCTGAGTTGTATTTTCGCCGACTGCAGCTCGGCCTTTGGTTGATATCGTGCCGAGCACAGCTTGGCAGGTGATGAGTTATATTTGGGTTGACTGCAGCTCAACCTTTGGTAGTGACTAAGTACTCAGGCTTTCGGTGTGTCGAGAATAGCTCGGTAGGACAAGAACTCAATAGTTTAACTTTAGATAAATTCTCGCGTGAATGATTCAGTTGCTATATGTTATTACTTTACTCTTCTTAAATCTTTTTTTTTCTCTCTCGACATTGGTACAACTATACGGTCATCAAAACTCCAACTGAGGTGACCTCATATTAGTGAAGGGGTAACCAATGCCGTTTTGAGTTCATAATCAAATATTTTAATAATAATAAAATTTTTGGAATGTTATTGTTTAACAATTTCCCAACATATGTATACCTTATCTTCTACTCAAATCTTTTATTTGATTTATTCCTTGATTAATATTATTATTATTTTATTTTATTCATTTAAAACTTAAGGTCGTTACAGAAGACATGTAAGGATTGAAATGAATAACTTTAGTTTTAGTGTGAATGATAAAAATAAGATAGTCAATTACTATTCATATGAATAATATTAATAAAATAGAAGATGGTCCAGAGTATAAAAACAATGAAGTTAATGTTAAGTATCCAAGTGTGAGTCTAAGTTCCACATTAAGTAGAAATGAGAAAGTTGAGAAACATATAAGAAAGAAAACCCACAAACCTAATGCCTTAAGGTTTTGGGTTGAAAGTGGTGTCATTCCCTTGTGTGGGTCAGACTCTTGTCTCATTCTTGTTTGTCAAAAATTAAATTCATTCACATTTATATGAATGATATGAATTTTAATCCAAAATCTTAAAAAAACTCAAGCTAATGACAGAAGCGCCAGTTAAAAAAGAGGCAAAGAGGAGAGAAGAAGAAGAAGAAGAGAGAACAAGAAACATAGAGAATAAAAGGAATTACCTATTTACAAAAGGAAGGAACGAATCAAGGTGTAGATAGTCAAATAAGGATCATCTACTCAAGCATTTGACAGTCAAATAATAGATCATCTACACTAAGCATTACATGGTGACCATCTATTCCTGCATCAAGCCTTAGATAGTGACCGTCTACTCCTGCAATAAGAACTAGACGATAGTCATCTACACCTGCACCACCAAGCATAAGACAGTGACCATCTACACCTGTACCAAGCAATAGACGATGACCGTCTACCCAAAGAATGAAAATTATAGAGACAGAGACAGTTTATACAGAAAATAAATAGAAGATGAAATTAAAAATTTAACACCCGCCTCAAGATGGTAATATATATATATATATTTTTTTCATTCTCATCTTGGAATACATGTCTTTGAAAGAAGGTGAAGGCAGAGGCTTGGTAATGATGTTAGCGGCTTGCACAAAAGAAGAAACAGGAAGTAATTTGAGAAGACCATTTTTTGAGCTTTTCTTGAACAATATGGTAGGCAATCTCTATGTGTTTCATCCTTTCATGAAAAACTTGATTTGAAGCAATTTGAATGACTGATTGATTATCCTAATAGAGTAAGGTTCAATGTAAGGCACACACAAGTCTTGTAAGCGATAAGTAGTTTATTGAATCTCATGGGTAGTGGGGGCAAGAGCACAATACTCAGCATCTAAAGAACTCTTTGAAATAGTTGTTTCTTAGACTTTCATGATACAAGAGAATTGCCCAAATAAATAGACAAAATTGGTAGTAGATTTTTTGGTTTTAGAGCAAGTGGTCCAATATGAGTTTAGAAGACTTTAGTTGGATGAAATTATTACTATGAAAGAAAACACCAGATCCATGAGCATTTTTAAGGTATCTTAAGATGCAAAAAGTGTGATATCCAATCTCGATATATATATATATATATATATATATATATATATTTGAAATGATTGATATTAAATGATGGAGAGCAAAACATTAAGTTATATAATCTATTAGTTTAAAACAAATCATGTAACTGACTAACTTATTATTTCTCTACTAGAACAATTTATCAAGTGAAATCATTTTTCATACAATCAAAGTGTAAAATTCATTCATTGTAATATCAAGTTGGTTCTTTTATGTAAGTTACATAATTCAATATAACATTTACACTTTTAGAGTTTAGGGGGGAGAGAGGTTAAACTCTTTTTATAAATTTACATGTGCTTTAGTAATCTTTTTATTCATTTTAAACCACCTTGAACTATATATTATCTTACTATCTTTGTTTCTCTATTTCTTTTATCTCTAGTTACACACTAGTCCCACTTATAAACATATTTTATCTCCAGTTACGCACTACTCTTATTTATTTTATCTCCAGATTCACACTGGTCATATTTATTTTATTTACTTTATCTCTAGTTAAACACTGGTCCTATTTATTTTATCTCCAGTTACGCACTGATTCTATTTATTTTATCTCCAATTACGCATTGATCCATTTATTTTATCTCCAATTACACATTAATCCTATTTTATCTCTAGTTATACATTGGTTCTAATTATTTTATTTATTTAATTTACTTTATCTCCAGTTTTGCACTAGAAGAGATAGAACAACTTGATTCACCTAGTTTGATTCGCAAAATTGGTGTTTTGCTTGAAAAGATTAGAAAGAATCTGATACTGTTGTGGTGTTATACAAATATCTCTACCTTCAAAACTTTTTCGACCCTTGTCGGTGGCATTATCTTGAATAGCAGTAACATTATTGATTTTGGTAAACTAGGGGATAACCATGAAGCAATTGTCTATGGTGTGACCATTTATGTTGTAGTGAGTATAGATTTTTCTATTACTATGGTCTTATGACTTAATCCTCTTGGTTTCTCTTAGAAATAATGGATGAGACATACCAAGTGTATTTATTTTGGAATTACAAACCAGATTTGGCCTAAAATTGTCATGCTCATCCCAAATAATATGCAACTTTGTAAAATGTTATGTAATGGAAAGTCACCTTAACTTAAGGAAGAAGCCTCCATCTGTAAATCGAGATGCACGAAAGATCTCCCTATGAGTCCCTCACCTTTGGATCATTCTAGATATTAATTGCAGTGTCCATCATATTATACTTTGTCTTACAGGAACAAATACAAAGTGATGAACCATGAAACAACCCTGTTATTGCAACGATTCCATGCAAAAAAGGTAAAACTAGTCTTCGTTGGCCGAGTAGTGGTTCCGAGAGAATTCGACTTTGTTCTTTACACTCAAGGAAGTGACAATCAATCTGCTATAAGAATGATAATTTGTATAATAAAAAAATTAGCAAAACAAGAGGTGTATTTAAATTCTTGTTAGGGTGAAGATAGAGCAAACTTTGCATTGATTTTTCCTCTACGATACCTAACCAAGAAAATAAGAACAACAATAGAACAAAAACTAAAAGCCAGGAAAGAAAAAAATGAGAAATAGAGTATCACAAGCGAAAAACCAAGGATCAGAGACGCAATAAAGCTTTTCTTTTGAAAAGCTCTAATACCATCTTAAAAAAAAATCCATGGTGATGGCAGAAGCAGAAATTGAGAAAGAAGCGAAGAAGAGAGAGCAAGAAGAAGAGAGAACAAAAAGCAAAGAGAGTAAAAAGAAAACATTGAATGATATATTTGTTCAATGGAGAAGAATTATATAATTGTTTCTCACAACCCGTAAATCTAAATGCTTTTAGTAACAAATTGACAATATACACTTAGTATATACTCTATTTCTTCAATGTATTGTATGATGTATTTTTATTTTTTTCTTCTTATTTTCTTCAACTTGAAGTTGTTCTTCTATATGTATCTTTTTAGAAAATAGCCATTTTGAAAGGAAAATCTTAACCATCTAATGCTGAAACTAGACGTTGGAAGAAAAACTTCAATTCTTTTCTGCATTAAAATAGAGTTTATATGCCTATAAAAATAATTTAAGCAACACAAGATATCTTTGATTTGAAACAAATAATCATGTTTACATATTTCATAATAGTTTGAATAATTTCCATTATGAACGAATTTGAATGATAAAGCACAACATGCCATAAAACCTAATTTTGATATTTCTATGAAAGACACTTCAATTTGTTTTTCAGATTTAGAAACAAATCAAATCAAAACTGTGTAGCAAAATCATTTTGAATTGTTTATGAATTTAGCTATAGCAACATAACAGTCCAATCTTAATTTCAAAGAGTTTCTGCAAATACATATATTTAAATAAAATATGCTGAATCAAATTAATTTTATTGTATGAAAAACTTGATCAAACCATAGACCAAGGTTCAAAGAATGATTTGATCTCGAAATAAAATTGAGAGCAGAGTTCAAAACAAATTTAAAACATTTATTGTTTTTATATTTAGAAATTAAAATATTTTCATCTTCTTTTAATTTTAATCAAAAGTTAATTTAATAAAAGAATAGTAGATAAAAACTTATTTGAATTTGTAGTATGTTTGTACATATTCCTGATGTTTAGAGAACTATAAATATTATTGTAACAAATACATATAATATCATCAAATACAAATACATATAATATCATCAAATACAAATACATACTTGGAGTATTGTTATCATCAAAACTTTATTAGATGAATAGATCATCTAAAGAAACTTTGGACCGTCTAATGATTCAACAATCTTTCCCTTTTTTATGATGACAAAACTACAAGCCTTAGGAACAAATAATTACAACAATATCAAAAGATTAAACAACAAAAGATTTTATTTGATGAAAAAATAAGCAAATGCAAACTGCATAAAATAGAAGTGTAAAACAAATCCAAGAGTATTCAAGTTATTTGCAAAAGCATATTTGATCTTTTCTCTTAATTATTTGTCATATTTTCTCTTTCTCTCCCCTTTTGTCATCACAGAAAAGAGTTGATATAAGAAATGATCATTGTTGTAGGGAGGTGTTGATAAAGATTCTAACTGGTGATGTGTTTGGGATAGAGAATTTTGGATAATAGGGATGACTTCAAACTCTAGCTCACTGACCTTGATCTTTAACACATAAATCTTATGATTCTTGTACATACTCATTTTAACAAGTGCTTGAACTATCTCACTTAAATTGGATATGGTTAAATCATTAACAACTGAGGGAACAATATTCTTTCTAATTTTGGGACTCCATTTAATGTGATTTTTTGGTTTGAAGAAAACAGTAGTTTGGGTGAGAAAAGCAAATCAATAGAAGCTTTCTAGGTGTATAAATTTGGTAAAGGGGAATTGTAGCTCAAACTCTTAAAATTAGAAAATGCAAAACATGAATTAATTAAGAAAAGAAGAATGTTGCAACAGACTTTGAAAATAAAATTGGAAAATTTTTTATAAAAAATATTGTAATAAATATGTACCTATTTATAAATAAAAAATGATTTTATAGATGCATTGAAAAAAAAAATATAGATGCAAATAAAATAAAATTAAAATATTTTGTTGCAATGAGTTTAAGATAATTGATATTTTGCATCATTCAATCAAGACCATACATAAAATTTCTCTTAAATAATTAAAATGTTCTTCAACAAGGGGTTTTCTAAAAATATCTATTAATTGTTTATCAGGTGAGACAAATTGCAGATAAATGATGCCCTTTTGAGCATGATCTCTTATAAAATGATGTTTAATTTCAATGTGATTGGCTCTTGAATACAAAATTAGATTTTTAGAATGACTGATAACAACACTACTATCACACAAAATTGGAATGTTAGTCTCATGAATTTCATAATCATCGAGTTGATTTCTAATCAAAAGCAATTGAGAATAATATTGAGCACCTGAAATATATTCAGTTTCTGCAGTGGATAAGGTAATCGTTCCTCGCTTCTACAATAATCATATTTTAAGAATTTTAATTTATAAAAATTACATTAATATATATATAATTTCTTCACATCTTTTAGTATTTGTAAATACTAATTTTTTATATTATCTAAATAAAATTTAAATACAAATTCACATATTTCATCCAGATCCCGATTATGTAATAATTATCGAAAATTTGGTTAGAAAACATAATGAAATAAACTTTAATTTTTTTTAAAAAAAGTGAAAGAAATTAAAAATAAAAAAAAATTATAAAAGAGAGATGTGAATCAAAACATATTTTTTGTGATAAAATATATATTTATGATAAAACTAAAAAGAATTATATATATATATATATATATATATTATCAGTTCTTTTTGTCTTTAAGTGTAAGTTAAGGGAAAAAAACAGGGTTTAAAAGACAATATATGTCTTTTTTTTTAAATACAAATTATAACAAAGTATTACATTAGAATAGTGGAGGCTCAAACCATTAGAAAAGTAATCTAGCCTTAATATAGGATTAGGCACATAAGTAAAGGAGAGAAGACAGTAGCGGCACAGAGACACAGTGGAGAGGGGGACCAGAGAAAACTGGTAACTTTGGGGTTTGGTGTGAGTCTTGAGATATTTTTTTTGGGTTGATATTGCATTTTTTTTTATAAATTTCATCTGAACAGCAGATTGACAGAAAAATGAGAAAAATATTGAATGATATTCTTTTAAAATTTTAAAGTTCTTAAAAAATTAATATATGATATCCTAAGAGATAAAAGAAGTTCCACAAGTCTCACAAGCTAGTCACAAACTAGATCTTTAACTTAAGATATATTAAAATAATACTTCACAAAATAAACAATAAACAAACGTAAGTGATAGAAGAGAGAGTTTTAGTTGTAGAGACAAAACTTTTATATTGGGTTGGTGTCCATTTTAAGTTACAACTAATTCTTAACAATTTGCAATATAAGTATGATAAATGATGACGAACAATTTTCTTTTTTAAACATTAATATTGTTTAGTACCTTTTCTCAAACTCTCAGGGCACTATTATTGAAGGCTTTCTTAAACTCATGTTCTTTCATAAACAAATTACTCCTACCCATAATTCATAAATAAATAAATTATTAATTTGACTCTTGATCAAAAATTGATTTTTACATTACACTATTTTAAAAAATTAAAAAAAAAATGTTGAATTACTAATAACATAGCAAGCTAATCTTGATGTAAAAGAGTTGGTGAGTGCTTGAGTTCTAGGAGAATCTTCCTCTTTACGTCCTATGTGTTATATTTATATTTAATATTTATAGATAAGAAGATACTTCTTTTGAAAAGTATTCAATATACACTTTAGAAATAAAAGTTAAAATTAATATTTTGAATTTTATTTCTTTTGAGTGAATAATCTAAGACAAATAATTTAGAGAGTATACTATTCACTCAATTATTCAAAAGTGTTCATATAGATATATATGATGTATGAAAAAAATATAATTATTATAATTATTTTAAAAAGATATTATTTAATTTCTTAATATATTTGAAGCCTTTTATGTTAATTAGATTCTCTTTTACTTTTATGTATTTTGAATATTCACCTTCACAATAAATGAAAAAACATATTTAATACAATAATAGAGAAAACTGGTAATATTTTATTAATATTGTAAAATAACAGTCAAAGTTATATTTTACTAAAATTAAAAACTATTTCTTAAAGAAAGAAGAAAAAGTCAAATTAAGATGGGGGATAAAGTATAAATCAGTGCTGATTAATTAATTTATAACTAATACATACTATCATTCATTTAAATAAATAAGTAAGTTGAAAAAATAAAGAAAGAAAGTTGGTAAAGAATAAGAGATTAGAACTCCAACCCATGATAAGTTAGAACACCGATTTAGAAGAAAGAAAAGAAAAAAGGGAATTTTACAGTAGCGTGAAAGATACGTTGGGAACATTCCATTAAATAGGGTTGGAATTGGGATGAAGCCACGCGTTTGAGTTAAAGCCACGCGCCTAAAAGTGACTGGTTTGAGGGCGAACAAAACAATGTAAAATTTACCCGATAACCATCAATTCCTCGAGACGCGGCGATAGGATAAAGTGGGATCCACATTTTCTATTCGGTTTATCCATCGCCTTCACCACGTGCTTTCGTTTTGTTTCTTTCTTTTACCATATCACACTTCAGGTTTAAATAGTAATTTTCTTTTTAAACAATTCACGTGTTCATAATGTAGTATTATGGGAAAAAATTAACTTTATTTAGTTCAAATAATAAATTAACAAAAAATAACTTTATTTAATTATAAATTTAAATATATATTAAATATTAATGCATATCTTTTTTAACTAGTTGTTAGTAAAAATTGTTAGATAAACATAACTCTTAGTTTAGTCTTATGAGAAGGGCCAACAGCATTATCATAATATACATTTTGTTAACAAACATATAGAATTTTAGATTATTAGTATATATAAATTAATAATAAAAACTAATATATTTTAGACCTTTAGTAAATAAACATTTTAAATTGTTGAATAAAAAATAAATTTAAAACAATTAATAATTAATATATTTTAATTTATTTAAAATAGTTAAAATTTATATTGAAATACTTAATAAATATTTTAATATATTTTTAAAAAAGGTTACTAATATGATTTTGACAAAAAATATTTCATAATATTCTATTCAGTAACTTAAAGAAACTCATCAATAATAATATATCTACTTCACATTTGTACTTTCACTTGTGAATTAGAATGTTTTTAAGTGAAAAAGAAAGCATCATAAATTATAAAATATTTTATTTTTTAATTTTTGATTAAAAGGTTAATATTCTAAATAGTCATAGTTATTTTATGTCATTCTTGAACAAAATGATATTAATGAATTTTTCATAGTAAAATTAATAAATCAGTAAGTGGTGGCTTAGTTGAAGTGAAAAAGTGTTACATATTAATCTTCTGAAAACCAACTGTTTGCTGTAGTCCATCAACTTCTTATCATCATGGTACAATTATGAAAATGCTTTCTGCAGTGCAGGACTAGGCAAAAGATTACAAGAGAAAGGTGAAAATTTTTCTCAGCCACCACAAATTGCCAGAAAGAGTATCAGAGAGCACATTGTGCAGAATATTTAGCGGTCACACTGTTCAGTATAGGACCAAAATTTAGTTTTCAGAAACTCAATTTCTGATCTCTTTTTTTTTGTCTTCTCCACACAGAAAACTGATAAAAATTCAGTTTACAAAGAATGGAATTCTGAATTGATTTTCATTTTTGAAAAAAAATAAACAAGTAAATATCTACAAATTAATAAAGAATTAACCTAATGAATAAAGTTATTTATATAACCTATGGAATAATTTATTCATGTCCTTTTGTATAGATGATTAATTAAAAAATTAATTCTATTCAGAATATTGAATTTAAATGATAAAATTATATATTTAACAGCTTATAAATATATTTTTATAATAAAATTAAATTAAATTAATATTTTAAATGAATAAATAATATTTTTGATACTCAAAATTATTTTATATTAATTTTTTATATAAATCATTATTTAATAATAATATACAAGTTTATTTGAACATTAAAATGGTGGTATAATCTTTATAGGAATAGATAGAACAAAAAACATATATAGTTTTCTAATTTTGGTTGAACATAAATGTTTTTAATTATGAAAGAAAAGGAAGAAGGTGAAGCTCAATTCATTTGAAAACTGGAAAAATGTGTTAGCAGCTTACTTCAAATCTTCTAATGGTCTGCCTGTGCTTAATCAAACAATTGTTATTAGTTAATTACATACATCAAACTATATTTTTTTACTCATGATAATTTATTATTTTTCCAACAAAACAAAGTGTTGGATAAAAAATTCATAATATATATGTATTTAAATATATTATTTTAATAATACAATAAAAAACTAAAGAGTCTGAAATGTATTTTAATTTTTTAAATTGCAGTAAAAACCTCAAATAGACATAAAATATTTTCCTAAAAATCACTATTAAAGACATAAAATAATAAACTCTACAAAGAGTGTAGATTTAAATATTTATATCATTATTATTGATTAAATGTCAACAGGATGGGTGTGCATTTAAAAATTTTGAAAACATTGTGAAAGTAACTTGCATGAGGAATAAATATATAATGCTTAAAATTGGATAAGATCTTCTTAATATACTATTGTTAAGTGAAAGTTGTAGAAGTTGATTAGATAAGATATTTTTACAACCCAAACCAATTTGAATATATAGAATTTTTTCTATGATTAAATCTTAATAATATTTAATTTATTTACAATATTATTGTGGTGGAAGTCTGTATTTGAAGGGAGTGGCTTGGTGTGTAGCAAGTACGTGGAGCTGAGTCAGCGTGGCACGCTCAGAGCTTCTTCAATTTCGAGCTTTGCAAATGCAATTGTAACAGATCCAAACGCGTACCTTATCCTCTTCGCTCTTTTCTTTTCTTTTCACCTTTAGCTGGCACTTACTCCCCACCAGCTCATATCTTTTCCCTCCCAATTCTCACTCATTTCACTGCCGCTTTTTTCACTTCCCAATTATACCCTTTATCCTTCTCCCATGTTTCTTTTTCAAATTTTCTTTTTTAATCTATACTTACCACAACATTATGTAGAATCTAAGTTTTAGTGACCTGTTATGACAGATGCATGACTTACATTCATGTACGAAACAATCTTGGCCTTTTTCAAGGGTGATGATTTTGTTGTAAAATTAACACCACCACTTCGACCTTGTTATCCTCAACACCCACAAAATTGACCATACATTATCTATATACAGTTGCACGGTTAAATCAAAGTGCAATTTTGTGCAGGGGCTAGGGCCACATAACTAAAGCCAGATCCATTTTCTTTTCCCTCCCTCCCACATCAAATGTATTTGAGGTTAAGGGAAACAAATATTAGTTTAAGGATTAATTAATTAATTAGTAGTTGCCATGATTTTGATTTGGGAGAAAAGATTGTTTATCCTTAATAAAATAGAAAGGACAACACCTATCACCCAAGGGTTGTTAAAAGCTGGGGCTTTTTGTGAGTTCAAGAATCGGAGCCGTGAAGGGTCATTTCAGATGTGTGAGATAAATAACTTATAAAACTCACACACCTACACATACACATAAATATTACTAATTTTTTTTCTTTCTCCAGATAAAGAGGACCTGGTTGACAAAAGGATAAAATATTAAAAAACCCATTACTTAATAAATTTGGAAAAGGGTGGCAAGGAGTATGAATTTGACCATAATTGGATATTAATAATTTAATGAAGGCAACACCTGTGTAGAGTAAAGAATATATTGAAAGAAAAGAGGTTGTGAATTGAGAAATGTTAAATGTGGGAGTATGGTTAAGGAGTAGGTGTTTGGTTTTGGTAAAATGAACTGTACTGTACTTGAAAACTTAGAATAAGATATTCAACCACACTTAATGATAAGGATGTGGATAAAGGATTCCCACTTCCCCATCAAATAACTAATATCTTAAACCAAATACCAACATGTATAAAAAGGGATAAATTAAAATACTCACAAAAGGAGCATAATTTTAGTTAGCATGGTTTTTAATTTTAAAAAGTTTATTAAAAAAGAATAGGTAGTGTGAGAGAGTTAGCACAAGAAAAGGGTATAATGGGGAAAGAAAAGGAAGTGAAAAATAAAGGGGGAAAAGTGAACCATGGTTAGAAAAGGGAACTGCAGTGAAGGTTGTTGTTAATGGACACATGAGTCTCTATCCATCAATATTTATATTCTATCCAACTTGTCAAGCAGACACAAATTAATTAAATAATTAAAAAAAATTATAATCCAGTGCCTTGTTCTACAGCAACAACAACTCGGATATATAAATAAAAAGAAGAAAAAGAGAAAAATCTAGCAGTTGCCGTTCGCGTTTGTTCTTCCTTCTCCAAAACCGAAACCACACTTCTCTCTTTCTTTTTCTCTCTCTTCAGAGTACTTTCGGATTTGTCTCTCTCATCGCTTTACCGGAATCTCTCCGTCTCAGTCCGTAGCCGGAAAGGTGAGACTCGGAGCTTGCGAACTCGTGACTACTTGAGGTTACTCCGTTTGTTTTTGAGGATTTTTCTGATCCGTGTTTTTTGAATTGAATTGCTTGTTCCTGGTTTTCTGAAGTGTTTGCAGTTGTGGTTTTCTTGGGAAACCAGCGAGTCCGATCGTTTGCGTTTTGAATGGTCCTCTGAGCTTTTGTTTGGTTTGTTCGAGTTTGGTGTTTCCCAAGGGGATTGTGAGACGCGTCATTGACGGGATGTTTGAAAATGTGATTCTGGCTTGAATTTGATTATGAGTCATGGAGTTCTGTTACCTTTGTCTTTCATCGTCCTGTTGGGATGTAACTGTTTTGAGTCCAAATGGTTTTTAGATGGAATTTATTCTCTTTTGTAACAAGTTTTTTTTTTTAATTAAAAGTTATGTTTGGGATTTTTTTTACTTTTTGTATTTTATGCTCCTAGCTTAGTGCTTTGTTTGCGGTAATTTATTTATTTCAATGTTTCGGGTTGGAAATGGAAAGTTTTTCTGAAGAGATACTTCAAAACCAAATGATTTTCCTTTAAATAGATTTTGTTTTTGTTTGACATTTCGGCTAGATGAGGCTTCCAATCACTTCTTCAAGAGGAAACTGTTTGGATGTAGTCCACCGATATATTTTGGTTGAAGTTTTGAGACCATTCTCTATTATTTTGATGTGGGGGTTATCATATTTGATCACTGGAAATGAAGGGATTGTGTTACAGTGTTTCACAAATATTGTGAACTTGGATAATGGTGCATGCAGTTGGATTTAGACTAGTTTTTTTAGTTTGAACTGTGTAATCAATGCCATAGAGATTAGTGCATGGGTATAGCATTATCTGTAATCTGTGCTGAATATAATCTGTTTGTATTTGGGTGTGGGCCTATAGATGAGACGAATTGACATTATCATTTTTAAAGGGAATCTATCTGCTTTTTCTCATATGGTGCCTCATGAATATAAGAGATTTTTCTCTAACACAATTGAAATTTTTTTATACCTAGAAACATTTTAGATAGACAATGCATTATGAGTATTTTTGGTTTATGTTTCTTGTGTAGGGTTAGTATTAAATACGCAACCTCTGCTGCTCTCTCCTTCTCCCTGTGGTACTGTGTTTGCCGTGTACTAAAATGGGAGAATAGCACAGTGAGGATGTGTGTCTTCTGGAAATAATTATATCATCTTTGGTGTTATAAGTGATTCACTTCACTTTTCATTTTTTGGCCTTATTGTCACTGATTCACATAATTACTTTTTTGCTGTTTTTTTTTTCTGTATTATTTTCGAAGCCTGGGGTAAAAGTAAATGCTATCAGGAATTTGCTGATGTTGAGTACAATAAATTTGTTTTAACAACAATGATGAGCATCTCAGTTTACATTATCCTTGGGTCATAGTTAGCATTCCTAGCTGACTTGTAACATCCCCAGGCCTCTTGTTCAGCAGTACCACCTTGATGAATAAAACTTCAATTACAAGCTATTAATGAAGTAATTTGTTCTACCAACTACATAATAACCAAGCTAGTAAATTTTCCTGAAAGGAATTAGAAAGAGATTATCATCAGATGTCTAGTGTTGTTGACACCATATGAATGCAGCCTTTTTCATTTTAATTTACTTGGAGGCCCTTGTTATATCATACTCACTGCGAATCTTGTTTGACATTCATATTTATTATCTTTTTTTGCAGAACTAATAGAAAGAATTGAAGGTACCCCTTGTCCAATCATGGCTTCAAGATCATATGCTAATCTGTTAGACTTGGCTAGTGGGGACTTGCTTGATATTCCTCACACTCCAAGAGCTCTTCCAAGGGTTATGACAGTTCCTGGAATTATTTCTGACCTCGATGGTTATGGTTGTAATGATGGTGATTCAGATGTTAGCTCTTCTGGATGTAGGGAGCGGAAAATCATTGTGGCAAACATGTTGCCATTGCAGGCTAAAAGAGATATAGAAACTGCTAAATGGGTCTTCAGTTGGGATGAGGATTCAATTTTATTACAGTTAAAAGATGGTTTTTCTTCTGATACTGAAGTAATCTATGTGGGTTCTCTCAAGGTTGAAATAGATCTCTGTGAGCAGGATGCAGTTGCTCAGAGATTGCTGGATGAATTTAATTGTGTACCTACCTTTCTTCCCCATGATCTCCAGAAGAAGTTCTACCTTGGCTTTTGTAAGCAGCAACTTTGGCCTCTCTTTCATTATATGTTACCCATATGCCCAGATCATGGTGATCGCTTTGACCGTATACTTTGGCAGGCCTATGTTTCTGCAAACAAAATATTTTCAGACAAGGTCATGGAAGTAATTAATCCTGATGATGATTTTGTTTGGGTTCATGACTATCATTTAATGGTTTTGCCTACTTTCTTGAGGAAGCGATATAATCGGGTTAAACTTGGATTCTTTCTGCATAGTCCTTTCCCTTCATCTGAAATCTACCGAACTTTACCAGTAAGAGATGAAATTTTGAGGGGATTGTTGAACTCTGATTTAATTGGCTTTCATACATTTGATTATGCTCGCCACTTTCTTTCTTGCTGCAGTAGAATGCTAGGTCTGGACTATGAATCTAAGCGAGGACATATAGGGCTTGATTACTTTGGCCGCACTATTTTTATTAAAATTTTACCTGTAGGCATTCACATGGGTAGACTTGAATCGGTATTAAATCTTTCTTCTACATCTGCTAAACTGAAAGAGGTTCAGGAAGAGTTTAAGGGTAAGAAAGTAATTCTTGGTGTTGATGACATGGATATTTTTAAGGGCATTAGTCTGAAACTTCTAGCCGTGGAACATCTGCTGCAGCAGAATTCAGATTTGCGGGGCAAAGTTGTCCTAGTTCAAATTGTAAATCCTGCAAGGGGCTTAGGGAAGGATGTTCAAGAAGCAAAGAATGAAACATATTTAATTGCCAGGAGGATCAATGATACGTATAGCAAAAATAATTATCAGCCAGTCATTCTCATTGATCGACCTGTTCCTCGCTTTGAGAAGAGTGCGTATTATGCTGTAGCAGAATGTTGCATTGTCAATGCTGTAAGGGATGGTATGAACTTAGTTCCATACAAATATATAGTCTGCAGACAGGGAACTGCACGACTAGATGAATCTTTGGGTAGAAAAAGTGATTCTCCTCGGACAAGCATGCTTGTTGTGTCTGAGTTCATTGGTTGTTCACCTTCTCTTAGTGGAGCAATAAGGGTCAATCCCTGGGACATAGATGCCGTGGCTGATGCTATGTATGCTGCCCTTACTATGAGTGATTCAGAGAAGCAGTTGCGCCACGAGAAGCACTATAGGTATGTCAGTTCTCATGATGTGGCATATTGGGCACATAGCTTTATGCAGGATCTGGAGAGAGCCTGCAAAGATCATTTCACCAAAAGATGCTGGGGATTTGGTTTGGGCTTGGGGTTCAGAGTTGTTTCTCTTTCTCATGGTTTTAGGAAGTTGACGATTGACCATGTTGTTTCAGCATACAAGAGAACCAATAGAAGGGCCATCTTTCTTGATTATGATGGTACTATTGTATCACAATCTTCCATCAGTAAAGTCCCCAGCCCTGAAGTCATCTCCGTCTTAAATGCTCTTTGTAATGATCCCAAGAATATTGTGTTCATTGTTAGTGGGAGGGGAAGGGATTCACTGAGTGACTGGTTTACTTCATGCCAAATGCTGGGACTTGCAGCAGAACATGGGTACTTTTTACGGTATGTCATTTTAATGCTGGGAAGATTGGGCTACTTTATATCTCGCTATCTGCCACCCTGTCCTTTCCCTTAAAAAAGCTTAAACAAGGGTTTTTTTTTCCCTCTTCTTTTTATGGTTGCAGGTGGAACAAAGATTCAGAATGGGAAGCAAGTCACTTGTCTGCAGACCTGGATTGGAAAAAGATAGTGGAACCGGTCATGCAGTTGTATACAGAAGCAACTGATGGTTCTAATATTGAAATTAAGGAAAGTGCTTTGGTGTGGCATCATCAAGATGCAGACCCTGATTTTGGTTCTTGCCAAGCCAAAGAATTGTTGAATCACTTGGAAAGTGTGCTTGCTAATGAACCAGCAGTTGTTACGAGAGGCCAGCATATTGTTGAAGTTAAGCCACAGGTATTTTTCAAATTCTTTCCCCTATGTTCCTTAATCTTGAAACTTAGGCTGGAATGGACAAAATAAAAAAATATATATATATCTTTGCTCTCTACAGGGAATAAGCAAGGGTTGGGTAGCTGAAGAGGTTCTTCAGACCATGGTTAACGGCGGTAATCCACCAGATTTTGTACTGTGCATAGGAGATGATAGGTCTGATGAGGACATGTTTGAGACCATTTTGAGGACGGAATCATTGCCATCGGCTCCAGAGATCTTTGCCTGCACTGTAGGAAGGAAGCCTAGCAAGGCCAAGTATTTTCTTGATGACACTAGTGATGTAGTAAAGTTGCTTCAAGGCCTTGCTGCTTCATCCAATCCAAAACCCAGGCATCTTGCTCACTTTCAGGTCTCCTTTGAGAGCACAGTTTGAGTTATAGACAAGTTAAGACAGCATTATTGGTTCATTGTGCTGCTCTTGCAAGGATTGTGAATCAATAAAATTTTTGGTTATTAATCTTAACCTGACAAACAAATGGTGCAACCTTGTTGTCCGGATCTAATTCTTTTTAGGGCTCCTGAACCGGTTTGCGTGGCATGTGGAAGGATTTTGTTTAATACTGCAATTCATGAATATTCCTGCCAATTCTTCTGTTGTACATGGTAACATGAATAGTTATATTTGCTGGTGCCTTCGAGAGATTTAGTCGTGCTTAGAATGTTAGATCTTATGGCTGTCATCACTGGACAATGAGGCACCCAAACTTGTATAGTTACGATATTTTTGTTGCAATACATAATACTTTTCTGATTTGAGATCTCTTTAACTTCGTGATTTTTACTATTTTTCAAGTAGTAATATTGTGTTTAAAGCAGTGTGTCCGATTTTCTGAACGGATATTTATGGGCATGCAAGTTTTATCGTGAAGCTGTTCAATGAAGTTTTAATACGAATTCTTTCGAACACGTAAATTTGGTCTAAAGCTGAGACGAAAATTTAGCGTGATTAAGTTTAACTAATTTCAGATGTTTAATTTTATAGTTCTCAACTTAGAAATATCTTTTGGTAATGGTAGCTTAGAAATGTTTTGTATCCCTTAGAATTTATACCATCCTACAAATATAAGATATATTATTGCTGTTATATTTCAATTGAACAATTTTATTTTTGAATAGAATAAAATAATTTATTTATTTAATAAAATAAGTAATTAAATAATCTTTTTATTTTAAAGCATTTAAATAAATTCTCATTTTAAAAATAATCACTACATATTTTTTTCTAAATTGTAGTTTTTTAATTAATTACTCATAAAATAATGAAATTATAAAAGTAATAAAATTATAAGAACTAATAGAAACACATGCCTCATCTTATGACAATAAAAAATAAAAAGATAAAAAATAATTTTTATCATAATTATTAAAATAAAAAATTATTTTCATAAAATGTAATCATAAAATAAATAACTTTTATAGTTTTATTATACGTAATTTTTTTATTATATGTATTTAATTGAGTTTTAAAAAATAGTTACAAAACCTAAAGGATAAAGTAAATTAAAATAAGCTATATTAATAAGAGTAAAATCGGTAATATTATTGTATATAATAAATCAATTATAAAACGGTTACAAAGAGGAATCTTCTTTCTTAATACTTATTAAAAATAATAAAATTATACAATTACGTTTTTTCAAACTATATTATTTTAATGAAATAAAAATTATATTATTCACTAAAAAATGTAATTTGTGATTTTTATTGTGTCACAATTTCACTAAATAATCTATACCCATTTTTTAATAAAAATTTAAATAATTTATAATTTTAATTTTTTAATTTAGAGTTTATTGTTATATATCATAAAATTTATTGTTTTAATGAATAAAATATTTTTTAATTTAAATTTCGGTTACTCAATTTTTGAAAACAACTTTGGAGTGTTAAATGAGATGTTTTTTTTTATTTGATTAGTTTCGTTTTTTTAATACTAAATTCATTTTTACTCTTAAAAACTTTTGATACTGATTTTTGCTTATCTTATATTTTGATTGATTTAGCTGAAAACAAAATTTCTCAACTAATTTAGTCTTTGAATGGAGTTAAACTTGCTTTTTTTTTTTTTTTTTTTTTTTTTTTTTTTTTTTTTAATTTTTTTTTTTTTTTTTTTTTTTTGTATTGTTTAGATATGTTTTTCAAATTTTCTTTATGTTTTTGAAGCTCTAATATTTTATATGTAAAAAAAAAAACTACTTTTAATAATTTTTGTATTTGGGATAAAAGATAATGTTTAAATTTATGTATATATACCATCTTAAAGAGTGGATACTCTTTGAATAGTAGTTTGATGAAAATGATGGCAAGTTAATATAATAACTTGGTTTATGATATTTTAGAATTATCTTTAGTTGACTTCTGAAGATTAAAGTACTTATGTGTGTATAACCTTATAAGTTGGCGACTATTTTGACAATCTTTATGCATGTTACATGGAAATTGTGATTTTGTTTTGTTTGATAAAATATTGGGTGCATGTCCTAAAATAAGTTTTGAGTCTCGACAAACTAAACACATTTAGTTAAAATGAGATATGTGCTTAGCGTAGTTAAATACTGAATGTTAATTTGATTGTTAAATGTGAATTCGAAATAAATGGATTGGAAAAAAGATAACCGAGCTAGATATGGTTGAAGATTTTTTTTTTTTATATCACTGTTAATATTATTAAAGTTGATATAATAGGTTTTGGTTGAATTTTGGTAGGATTGAGTTGTTAAAAAAGGTTATCAATGGTTATATTTTTTTTTAAGAAAGATATTCTTGTTCAAACAAAAATGGGATAAAGAGTTAGATTTTATTTTTTGTTTTTTTTTTTCTCACTTAGGTGAGATCTTATCGCTCAACCGATAATGGAATAAAGAGTAAACCCTTATTCTTTATTTGATTTCTGCTAACATGAGTCTATTGCTTAAGCAACACCTTATTGCCAAAACCTTATTGTCAAAAAGATCAATGTTTGAGTTGTTGGTTTGATAAAGATTGAGTTATTATTGTTTATGTAAGTGGTGATACAATGTAGATGACTATAAATCATATATTTTTGTGTATGGTGAATATGTAGAAGATGAAATTAGTTAAGGTTACAAATTTAGGATGATATATGAATCATTATATATATATATATATATATATATATATATATATATATATATATAAAATATATATATATATTATAAAAATCT